>VTLG01012482.1_pt1 | contig 14990 bp, 22 predicted proteins | sample 4694571 | NCBI WGS metagenome assembly VTLG01 (sample SAMN12604809, study PRJNA352737) | marine metagenome | biome: ENVO:00000447; feature: ENVO:00000209|ENVO:00000569|ENVO:01000036; material: ENVO:00002151; isolation source: viral sequences binned using virsorter ...
AGTACAGTTTAGAACTTGCTCAAGACCTTAAGGCAATCCACGGATTGAACGCTGAGGCTGAATTAGCAAATATCCTTTCAACAGAGATACTTGCTGAGATCAACAGAGAAGTTATCAGAACAATCTACAAGGTTGCTGAAACTGGTGCTGCTGTTAACACTGCTACTGCTGGTGCGTTTGATTTAGACGTAGACAGTAATGGTCGTTGGTCAGTTGAGAAGTTCAAAGGTCTTCTATTCCAGATCGAGAGAGATGCAAACAGAATTGCACAGAGAACTCGTCGTGGAAAGGGTAACATGATCCTTTGCTCTGCTGACGTTGCTTCTGCATTAACAATGGCAGGTGTACTTGATTACACTCCAGCACTTAATGCTAACCTTAACGTTGATGACACAGGTAATACATTTGCTGGTGTTCTTCAAGGTAAGTACAGAGTATACATTGACCCATATTCAGCAAACAGTGCTGCTCAACAGTACTATGTTGTTGGATACAAAGGTTCATCACCATATGACGCAGGATTATTCTACTGCCCATACGTTCCACTACAGATGGTTCGTGCTGTGGGAGAGAACACCTTCCAGCCAAAAATTGGATTTAAGACCAGATATGGTATGGTTGCAAACCCATTCGCTGAAGGAACAACTCAAGGTCTTGGTAGAATTAAGGCGAATACAAACCGCTACTACCAGAGAGTTAAGGTTCTTAACCTCATGTAAGAAGAAAGGATATAATTCCTTTTGTAACAACGGAGACCCTACGGGGTCTCTTTTTTTGTCTGCATTTCAAAACAATAAATATTGTTACAGGAGGTAAAGACATATGTTACACTTATTAGGTAAAGGACAAGCACCAGAATGGGACGAAGATAAACACGATATCGAGGAGGTCTTTGCTCTCCTGTGTTATCGTGGAATTCACTATGCAAAATGGGTATATATTGATGTTATTATGGAGTCACCTTCTTGGTTTCTAAATAATCCAAGAGAGGAGGAGTAATCCTCCTTTTTTTGTCTAAATACTTAAAAAACGGATAGTAATGAAATCATTTCAAAACTTCATTGAAGAAGGAAAAAAATGTCCAGATGGAGAATACTATTGTAATACTGATAAGAAATGCAAACCAATTCCTCGTGGATATCGTATAGGATATGGTGGATATTTGCGTAAAGAGAATGATAATGATGATTCAAAAAGCAAGTCTAGTGGTAATGGAAATGGTAATGGTTCTCATGGGAATGGAAATGGTGGTAACGGCTCTGGTGGAAATGGTGGAGGCGGAAACGGTGGTGGTGGAGGTGAATAATGCCCGAATCAACTGACAATTGGAAGATAACGCAGTTATCGAATAGGAATTATCTTTCTCCAATTGGATTTAAATTTATTGTTACTAAAGTTCCAAAGGCAGATTTCTTTTCAAACTCTGCATCAATACCTGGAATTAACTTAGGTTTTGCTCAACAACCAACATATCTAAGAGATATTCCTGTTCCTGGTGACAAATTAACTTATGAAGATTTTACTCTAAGATTTTTTGTAGATGAAAACTTAGAGAACTATCTTGAAGTACATAACTGGTTAAGAGGACTCGGTTATCCAGAATCGATTGCAGAATTTCAGAATCTTAAGAATGAAGATAAGTATATACAAGATCCTAGTGGTAGATCACCATACAATGAATATTCTGATGCGAGTCTTTTAGTTTATAACAGCAACTTTAATGTGATCGCAAAGGTTAATTTTAGAGATACTTTTCCTGTTGGATTGTCTGCAATTAAGTTTGATGCAACACAGGATGATGTCAAATATGTTATGGCCGAGGCGACCTTTAAGTATTCTATATACAATATAGAAGTTACTACTTAATTTATGGATATTGATGAAATTCAAACATTATGGAAAGAAGACTCACAAATAGACGAAGACAACCTTCACGGTGAGTCAACAAGAATTCCCTCATTACATGCCAAATACCACCAGATCTTAAATAAAATGGTTCTCCTTAAAAAAATGGAGGAGACTAAATTTAAAATATCAAAAAAGGAAAAGTGGCAGTATTATACAGGTAAAGCAGATCCAGAAATTTATATCGACAAACCATTTGACTATAAAGTCTTACGACAGGATGTCGATAAGTACATGGATGCTGATCCTGATTTAATCAAAATTTCTTCTAAGATTGAATACTACCAAGTAATGATTAGTTTCTTGGATAGTATCTTGAAGACGATAAACAATCGTACCTACCAGATTAAAAATGCAATTGAATGGCAGAAATTTATCAGAGGATATGACTGATATTATTATCAAAAAGAAAAATGAAGTATATGTTACCGTAAAAGCAGAACCCGCAATTTGTCAAGAACTATCAGATCTTTTTACATTTGATGTTCCAGGTGCGAAGTTCATGCCACAATACAGGAACAAGTATTGGGATGGTAAGATAAGATTATTTTCTCCTGCTACTGGTGAGGTGTATGTTGGTCTTGTAGATAAGATTGCATCATGGGCGAGAAAAGCAGAATACTCTTTGGAATTTGAAAATAATGAATTTTATGGTTCTCCTTTTGAAGAGAACGAGATGATATCTCGTGAAGGAGTTCGTGAGTATATGACAAAAATCTCAAAGTATAAACCAAGAGATTATCAAGTAGACGCTGTATACGACGCATTAAGATATAATCGTAAACTATTAATATCACCAACTGCATCAGGTAAATCATTGATGATCTATTCTGTTGTCAGATACTTTGCAGAAAAAAATAAAAAGGTTCTTCTAGTTGTTCCAACTACATCTTTGGTTGAGCAAATGTATAAGGACTTCAAGGACTATGGTTGGAATGTAAGTCAATACTGCCATCGAATATACTCTGGTAGAGAAAAGACAAACGAAAATCCTGTCACAATTACAACATGGCAATCAATATACAAACTCAAGAAACCCTTCTTTGATGGATTTGAAGTTGCAATAGGTGATGAAGCACATCTATTCAAGTCTAAGTCTCTTGTAAGTATCATGACAAAGATGAATGATGCCAAGTATCGTTATGGTTTCACAGGAACACTAGATGGATCACAGACTCATAAGTGGGTATTAGAAGGATTATTTGGTCCATCATACAAAGTAACTCAAACAAAGGAACTGATTGATAAAGGTCATCTTTCTAAGTTACAAATTCGAGTTCTAATACTAAAACATCATGATCAAAAGTTTGATACCTACGAAGATGAGATACAATATATCATAGGTCATTCAAAGAGAAATCGATTTATAAGAAATCTAGCAGTAGATTTGAGAGGTAATACCCTTGTGCTTTTTAGTAGAGTTGCCACTCACGGTCAGATATTATTCGATTCTATAAATAGTTTTGTAAAGAATGGTCGAAAAGTATTTTATGTTCACGGTGGAGTTGAAGCACAGGAACGAGAAGAAGTTAGAACGATCACTGAAAGTGAATCAAATGCAATCATTGTTGCCAGTTACGGCACCTTCTCAACTGGAATTAACATTAAAAACCTTCATAACGTCATCTTTGCATCCCCGTCAAAATCGAGGATAAGAAACTTACAATCCATTGGTCGGGTTCTTAGGAAGGGAGACAAAAAGTCAAAAGCAGTTCTATATGATATTGCGGATGACATCTCTTATAAATCTCGTAAAAATTATACTCTCAATCATTTGGTAGAGAGAATCAAAATTTATAACGAAGAACAATTTAATTATGAAATCATACAAATTAGTTTAAGGGACAATGGATAAAGAAGAATTTCACGCAGTATTAAAATTAGTATCAGGAGAGGAAATATTTGCCAAGGTTTCTCCCTGTGAAGAAGAAGATAAAACAATATTAATCTTAGATTGTCCTGTAATGTTTGAAAATATAACAATCCGTCACATGGGTGTATCTGCTGTGAGGATTAACCCGTGGTTAAAAATGTCAGACGACCCCACAGTAGTCATGAACATGGATAAGGTTATTACGATGACTGAAGTGCATGACAAACACCTAATTAAAGTGTATAATAGGTATCTAAAGGAAAAGGATAATGATGGTGGTAAAAGTGATATCAATCAGAATCACGGATTCTTATCGTCTGTTGCTGATGCTAGAGTATTCTTAGAGAAGCTATATAAATCTAGCTAAAGTATCTCTGAACTCCTACAGAGTTATTATACACCAAAAATCACACCTTGTCAAGTACCTAAAAAAATGGTATAATAGAGACATGTAAAACGAGGAAACTAATGAAATGGCCAGAGGAAAACGTAAGTCGGAACACTATGTTAACAATAAAGAATTTCTTGAAGCATTAATTAACTATCGTGCAAAATGTCAGAGAGCAGAGGAAGCAGGAGAAGCCCGACCCGTCATACCTCGTTACATTGGAGAATGTTTTCTTAAGATAGCAAATCATTTATCTTATAAACCAAACTTCGTAAACTATATGTTTCGTGAAGATATGATTTCTGATGGGATTGAAAACTGTGTTCAGTATATTAAAAACTTCAATCCAGAAAAATCCTCTAATCCTTTTGCTTATTTCACTCAAATAATTCATTATGCTTTTCTCCGTCGAATACAAAAAGAAAAAAGACAGATGGATATAAGAGGTAAACTCATAGAGAGATCTGGTTTTGAAGAAGTAATGACTGGTGATGGTGACCTTTCTAACTCATCTGATTACAATTCTATCAAAGAAAATATACAAACTAAACTTTATTCATGAAGATTGCTTTAATTACCGATACTCATTTCGGTGCAAGAAAAGCAAATACGGTTTTTCACGACTACTTTAAAAAGTTTTACGATAATATATTCTTTCCTACCATCAAAGAAAGAAAAATTAAAAATGTAATTCATCTTGGAGATTCTTTTGATAATCGTAAGAACGTTGATTTCTGGGCACTCGACTGGGCAAAAGAAGTTGTATATGATAAACTAGAGGAATGTAAAACTCAAGTTTATACCATTGTAGGTAATCATGATGTATATTTTAAAAATACAAATGATATAAATGCGATTGATGCTTTACTTACTTCTTATAAAAATGTAAAACATTATTCATCTGCAACTGAAGTTGATATTGATGGATTTAAAACTCTTTTATTACCTTGGATATGTCAAGATAATTATAAAGAGTCAATGAAAATAGTCAAAAATTCTAAATCAAAAGTAGCATTTGGACATTTAGAATTAAATGGTTTTGCATTGTTTCCTGGAGTTGTTCAGACAAATGCTCACATGGGATTGAACCCATCATATTTTCAACATTTTGATGTGGTTTTCTCTGGTCACTATCATACTAGATCAAATGATGGAAAAATATTTTATCTAGGTAATCCATATCAAATGTATTGGAATGATGTTGATGATCCAAGAGGATTTCATATTTTTGATACTGATACATTCAAGTTAGAGTTTATTCAGAATCCTTATACTATGTTTGAAAAAGTATATTATGATGATACTGATGTTAAATTATTTGATGCAAGTTATTTAAAAGATAAAATTGTAAAAATTATTGTCCGTAATAAGTCAAGTCAATTTGAATTTGATAAGTATGTAGACAAAATTAATAAGTCAGGATGTATTGATCTTAAAGTTGTTGAGAACTTTACAATAGACGATGATGATGTAGAGTTTACACAAGAAGAATGTGAAAATACTTTGACATTATTGAATAAATATATTGACGACTCTGAATTTGACTTAGATAAAAGTATTGTAAAAGGTATTATGAAGGAGGTCTACAGAGAAGCATGTGAGTTTGAATAATGTATATTCTAACAATTAAAGGTCACGAACAAGAAGGTGCATACGCTGTCGCAGATGATGATGGTGAAAGATCATTATACCTATTTGAGGAAAAAGATGATGCTGAGAGGTATGGAGGTTTATTGGAGGCAGAGGATTATCCACCTATGGTTGTTGTGGAAATCCCAAATGAGCTTGCCATTGAGACCTGTATGGTGTATAATTATAAGTATGTAATTGTAACTGTAGATGACTTGGTAATTCCACCACGAGATAATGATAGTTTTCAAAAAAATTAAATGGAAGAATTTTCTTTCCACTGGTAATAAATTTACAGAAATAAACCTTACCGAAGCGAAGACAAATTTGATTATAGGGAATAATGGAGCAGGTAAAAGCACAATATTGGATGCTTTAACTTTTTCTTTGTTTAATCGACCATTTAGAAAAGTAAATAAATCTCAGTTAATTAATACGGTCAATGAGAAAGATTGTGTTGTAGAATTAGAATTTACGATTGGTGCTACAGATTGGAAAGTCTTGAGGGGAATGAAACCAGTAAGATTTGAAATCTATAAGAATGGTAATGTCATGAACCAAAATGCTGCTGTCAATGATCAGCAGAGGTGGTTGGAAGAACATGTATTAAAATTAAATTATAAATCATTCACTCAGATTGTGATATTAGGTAGTGCATCATTTGTACCTTTTATGCAATTGACTGCTCCGAATCGTAGAGAAGTGATTGAAGATCTATTAGATATCAAAATATTTTCTGCAATGGGATTGATTCTTAAGGAAAGAGTCAGAGGTGTGAATGAAAGACTTAGAGAGATATCAATTAAGAAAAATCTTTTAGAAGAAAAGATTGACATGCAAAATGGTTTTATCCAAGAGATAGAGAATACAAGTAAGAAAGATGTTAAAGATAAAAAAGATAAGATAAAAAGTATAAATGAACAGATTGATAGGTATGAAGATGACTTGAAGGAAATGTCTGAAGAGTTGGATGCAATCAATAAAGACATGGAAATGTTATCAGATTGTAACACAAAATTAAGAAAGTTGGGTAACTTAAAAGGCAAATTATCCAATAAAGTATCGACGATTACCAGGGAACATAAGTTCTTTAATGAAAATGTAACATGCCCTACATGTACCCAAAATATAGAAGAATCGTTTCGGTTAAATAAAATTAACGAGGCAGAATCGAAGGCAAAAGAACTCAAAAAGGGTTATGAAGAACTGGAGTCTGCCATCAAACTTGAAGAAGAGAAAGAAACTCAATTCAAGAAGTTCACTAAGGAGGCAAGCAAACTAACGCATGAAGTTTCTAAAACAAGCACAAGGATTTCTGGACTTCAAAATCAGACCAGAGACATTGAACAAGAAATTCAAACTATTACCGAACAATTTAAAAACAGAACTACTGAAAGACATGCGTTAGATAAATTACTTGGAGAATTAGAAGGACTTCAAAAAGATCAATCACAAGAGAGTGAGAAAAATGTTTACAACGAATTTGCTCATGCTCTTATGAAAGATGGTGGAGTTAAGTCTAAAATAATAAAACGATATCTACCTTTAATGAATCAGCAGATTAATAAGTATCTGCAGTTGATGGATTTCTATATCAATTTTTCTCTCGATGATGAATTTAAAGAGAGTGTCAAATCTCCAATACATGATAAGTTTAGTTATGAGTCATTCAGTGAAGGTGAAAAGATGAGAATTGATTTGTCTTTATTGTTTACTTGGAGAGAGATTGCACGAATGAAAAACTCTGCAAGCACTAATCTTTTAATACTTGATGAAATTTTTGATAGTTCATTAGATGGTTTTGGAACTGATTACTTTACTAAGATTATAAAGTATGTTGTAAGTGATGCAAATGTCTTTATTATCTCACATAAAACTGATGATCTCATAGATAGTTTTGACAAAATTATAAAATTTGATAAAATAAAGGGATTCAGCAAAATAATCTGATGAAACTACCTAACTGGCAGCATCATTCCAAAAAGGAAAAGAAACGTCACCTCAAACCACAAGCACTACGTCAAGCAAAGAAACGACGTGGACAGTTAATAAACCGTCTACTAGACCGTCCTTCTGGGCGGTTTCGTCGTTATAATAGGTATATAATTAAATCATCACCATGTTAGAACAAGTCAGACACGAAGTCAAAGGACAACTCGCTAAACTTCTTGCAACAGAAGACTTAGTAGTTGAAAACAAACAAGTTTCCACAGCACAATTCAACGTACACACTCGTGTGCTTACACTTCCATTATGGGATAGAGCATCTAATAGTGTGTATGATATGTTAGTTGCACATGAAGTTGGACATGCATTATTCACTCCTGATATTGATTGGTTAAAGGATCATAAAGTTCATCCATCTATTGTCAACATTGTAGAGGATGTTCGTATTGAAAAACTCATGAAGAGAAAGTATGCAGGACTTCCTAAGACTTTCTATCATGGATATGAAGAGTTGAATGATGATGATTTCTTTTCTGTAGTTGATGAAGATGTTGATGAGTTTAGTTTTGCTGATAGAATCAATTTACACTATAAGATTGGTCTTTTTATTGATATTAATTTTACAGATGAAGAACAGATAATTGTAGAGAAAGTAAATCAATGCGAAACTTTTGATGAGGTTTTAGAAGTATCAAAGTTAATTCAAGGTGTTGATCTAGACTTAATGAAACAAAAAGAAGAATCAGAATTTGCTCACCCAAAAGATGAGTTATCACTTGATGTAAAATTTCCATCTGGAGAAAGAACCGATGCACAAGGAGGTTCTGAAGCAGATGATGAAGAATATCAAACTAAGTCTGAAGGAGATTCTACAGAGACAGATTCATCAGAAGACACAGAATCAAAAGGTCAATCTAAAGAATCTGATATGAAAAATGCACCAACAACTGGTGGGGTGCATAACTCTGGTAATAAAATTGACATTAAAACTGTAGATTCATTACAGCAAAACATTGAAGATTTGACTAATGAAGGAAGCACTGAGAGTGTATATGTAGAGATTCCTAAAGTTGATTTAAAGAAAATAATTATTGATAACAAAGAGATATATGAAAAATGTGATGAGTGGTGGGAATTTGATGAAGAAGAAGCAGAAGCATATCATAAACTATACGGATACTACAATAGGAGGAGATGTGACTTTACTGATCTAGACGCAGATTATGAGAAGTTTAAATTATCTGCAAAGAAAGAAGTTAACTATCTTGTCAAAGAGTTTGAATGTAAAAAATCTGCTGATGCATATGCTCGTGCATCAATCTCTAAGACAGGTGTATTAGATACATCTAAGTTACATACTTACAAGTATAGCGAAGATATATTCAAGAAGATTACAACTCTTCCTGATGGAAAAAATCATGGACTAGTATTCATTCTTGATTGGTCTGGTTCTATGAGTAATGTATTACTTGACACTATTAAACAGTTATACAATTTAATGTGGTTCTGTAAGAAAGTGCAGATACCATTTGAAGTATATGCATTCACAAATGATTATCCTCCTACTCAATTTGATGAGAATGGTTCTAGATTAACATGCTATGAAAAAAAGGCAGGAGTAGTTTCACTTCAAGATCATTTCAGTTTGATGAACTTCTTTACAAGTAAAACTAATAACAATACTTTAGATATGCAGATGAAGTATATTTACAGAATTGCAACTGCTGCACGTCATTATGGAGACTATGATATTCCACAATGTCTAAGACTATCAGGAACACCTTTGAATGAGACATTCATTGCACTACATGAGATATTACCACAGTTCAAAAAAGAAACTAAAGTAGACAAAGTTCAATGTATAGTTCTTACTGATGGAGAAGGATGTCAAGTTGGATATCATAGAGAAGTTAATAGAAGTTGGGAAGATGACCCATACGTAGGAACTGCTAACTTACATAGTAATGCTTTTCTTAGAGACAGAAAATCTGGTAAGACTTATCATTTCAAAGATGGTTGGACAGGATTGTCAACTGTGTTTTTAAATAATCTTCGTGATAAGTTTCCTGATGTAAACTTCATTGGTATTAGATTGGTTGGAGGTCGTGATGCAAATTACTTTATAAGACAGAACGTAGGTTATGGTGATGAAGCAGAGAAGTACTCACGTATGTTCAAAAAAGATAAATCTGTTGCATTATTAGATGTTGGGTATGATGTTTACTTTGGAATGTCAGCAAAATCTTTAGCAAATGATTCTGAGTTTGATGTTCAAGAAGATGCAACAAAAGCACAAATCAAACGTGCATTTGCGAAAAGTTTAAGTGCTAAAAAGTTCAACAAAAAAGTTCTAAGTAAGTTTATGGAGTTTGTGGCATGATAAATAATGTTAGTAATTCAAGAAAAATCATGAGTAGATTCGGAGATTTATTAAAAGGAGAAACCACTACTCCAGAACCAACTGTTGTTATTGAAACACCAGAACCAGTAGAAGTTAAAGTTGATTTTGGTGTTATGTCCAAGGATGAACTTGAAGATTATGGACGCACTATAGGTATAGAATTAGATAGAAGACTTAGTAAAGGAAAATTAGTCAAACAGTTAGAAGATCACATTCAATATATTGAAAGTGTATAAGACCAGTTGAAAAACTGTCCACAAGAGGGTTACAACCCTCTTTTTTATTGCTATAATGAGTGCATAAATAAAAAAACTAATCATGCCTTTTAAACCTTTTGAAATTAAAATGACTGAACAACAAGTCATCGATGGACTTAAGAGTACATTCGGAAACGAATTTACAACTCCAGATGTTAGAGCATTTTGTGCTATGAATGACATTAGTTACAATACAGTAACTAGAAAAATCAAAAAGTTCAGAATTAAACCAGGAAAGTGGAGTCTCAAAGTAACATCAAAGAGAGTTAGACAAATTGAAAAGTCTTACAGTGCTCCTGCAGTAGAACCAAAACCACAACAGAATCTAGTTCCAGAGGTTGATGATACTTTTGTGAAGTTTGGTTCTTTCAATGACCTTAAGAAAATTGTTTCTTCTAAGTTATTTTACCCAACATTCATTACTGGACTCTCAGGTAATGGTAAGACCTTTGGTGTCGAGCAAGTATGTGCTCAACTTGGTAGAGAACTAATCCGTGTAAACATTACTATCGAAACAGATGAAGATGATCTTATTGGCGGTTTCCGTCTTGTTAATGGTGAGACCGTATGGCACAATGGCCCAGTCATCGAAGCACTTGAACGAGGTGCAATCTTGCTCCTTGACGAAATCGACCTTGCCTCTAACAAGATCCTCTGCCTTCAGAGCGTCCTTGAGGGAAATGGAGTTTTCCTTAAAAAGATTGGCAGATTCGTTAGACCCAGAACAGGATTCAACGTATTCGCAACCGCAAATACTAAGGGTAAAGGTTCAGACGACGGAAGATTTATTGGAACTAACGTGCTCAATGAAGCATTCCTCGAAAGATTCCCAGTAACTTATGAACAGGATTACCCTGCTCCTTCCATTGAGAAGAAGATTCTAGGACGTATAGCATCTACTCTAGGTGTAACTGATACAGACTTCTTAAATCGCCTTGTAGACTGGGCAGACATCATTCGTAAGACATTCTATGATGGTGGTATCGAGGACATCATCAGCACTCGTAGACTTGTTCACATTGTTCGTGCATATAGCATATTCAATGACAAGGCAAAGGCAATGAAGGTATGTATCAATCGTTTCGATGATGAGACTAAGCAATCATTCCTTGAGTTGTATGATAAAGTAGATGCTGACTTCAACATGAATGCAAAAGAAGATAAGATGCATGATGAATCTATGGGTTAATTACAAAAAGATTCTGCACGAAACGTTCCCTCTGCATAACGCAGTAGGGAGCGTTTGGGCAACTTGGGAAAGTAAAGGAACTTTTCTCACAGCAAAGACTTACACAGCACCTTACATCATTAAATCAAGGGAGGTAGAAATCTGGAATGAAAAATCTTGCATATACAACAACATCATCTATCCTAAAACAGGCAGTAATCTTCCATGTTTTGGTATGGATCTTATGGGATTCTTTGACAAGAAGGTCATTATTGTCTTTGACTTCCAACATCCTGTAGAAAACTATTTGTTCTCTGTTGAGGGTTTACCAAAGCAAGAGGGCAACATAAGATTCTTTGAACCAGGAAATCACTTCTCAGAAAACATATATGTCATTAAGTGTGAAATGAAAGATGTAAATGATCATCTTGAAATGTTTGAGACTTACTTGACAAAATACAAAAATATGTTAGAATTAGAGAAACCAACTGGAAAAAATACCAGTTTTTATAAAGACTTTGATGCTTACATGACCAAACTAGATCCTGTTGGAGGTTATCTTTCTGGTAAGTTTGGTAAAGAAAAAGCAGAAAGTCTAGTAAATGATTTTTTATTTTGCTATGGTTAACGCTTGGAGTCTAGCAGCATCTATACTAGACGGAACATTTGAGGAGGATTACCCACTTATGGAAAAATCAAAAAAAGGATGGAGTGAAGAAGACGAAATCCGAGAACTAGATGACTACTATGACTTTGAAAATGTAGGATCTGGTAACACTGCACACTCAGATTATTATTATGATTACACTCGTAATGATCCTGACGCAAAAAATCCTTTTACAGAAGCATTCGATTATTTAATGGGGGAATCAGTGACTGAAAAAACACCTTGGATATATGAATCACCTGATGGTGGTAAAACTGTCTACAAATATGAACGTGGAACTGATCCTCTGAAAAGAGAATTAGTTGATGTTGATATTGAAATGGCAGATGTAGATGATCAGTATGCTCATCACTTTGGACAAAATACAGTTCCACCATACATAACCAAAACATTTAAGTATGAGGAAGATGCAATTCTTAAGCAAGCAGAAGAGTATATTGCTAAAACTTATGAATTGCACTATACTAGTGATAAGGGTAACTATCAAACTCTAGATCTTATTGAAAGTATTGGAGATGCGGAAGCATTTTGCCGATCCAATGCAATCAAATATCTTTCAAGATTCGGCAAAAAAGATGGTAAGAATAGAAAAGATATTCTAAAAGCCATTCACTATTGTACACTTCTATATCATTTCTCTTTTAATGACAACAGCAACTAGAATACCGATGAAACTTCGTCCCCACAACATGAAACTATCTGAAAAAACTGTAAATCTCTTAAAGAATTTTGCGTCTATCAATCAATCAATTCTTTTTAAAAGAGGAGATTCTCTTCGCACAATGTCAGTGATGAAAAATATTCTTGCTGAAGCAGATATTAGTGAAGAGATTCCACAAGACTTTGCCATCTATGATTTAGTTCAATTCTTAAATGGCATATCTTTATATGGAGATCCACAATTAGATTTTGGAAATGAATCTTACGTTACAATTCGTGATGGTAAAAATCATAGAACAAAATATTTCTTTGCAGATCCAAGTGTAATTGTAACTCCACCAGAAAAAACATTGACTCTTCCAACTGAAGATGTATGTTTTACTTTAGATACTAATAGTCTAACACAATTACTTAAGGCAGCAGCAGTATATCAACTTCCTGATTTCTCAGCAGTTGGCGAAGCAGGTGTTGTAAAACTTATGGTTCATGATAAGAAGAATGATACTTCAAATGAATACTCAGTTGTTGTTGGTGAAACTATAGATACATTCTCATTCAACTTTAAAGTAGAAAACATTAAGATACTTCCAGGATCTTATGAGGTTGTTATATCTCAGAAACTACTTTCTAGATTTGTAAATGAAAATTATAATCTTACATACTTTATTGCACTCGAACCTGATTCAACATTTGGATAATGTTTTACGAAAAGGTAAGTCTAGTAACTGGTGGATTTGACCCTATTCATAGTGGTCATATATCATACTTTGCTAGAGCAAAAGACTTCTCTGATTTCTTAGTTGTAGGTATCAATACTGAAGAATGGTTGACTAATAAAAAAGGTCAATACTTTCAATCTTGGGTTGAACGTGCAGAAATAATTCGTCATCTAAGAATGGTTGATGCTGTTATAACAGTGCCAGATGATGATCAAGGATCTGCTTGTGGTGCGATTGCTAAATGCCTAGAAATAGCAGATACAGTTGTATTCTGTAATGGTGGTGATAGAGGAAAAACAAACACTCCAGAGATAGATAAATATGGTGAGGATCCTAGAGTTGAATTTCAATTTGGAATTGGAGGTAATGACAAAAAGAATAGTAGTTCTTGGATACTTAGAGGATACTTTGATAGGCAAAGAAAATTATTAGGAATATGAATAACATTGGATTAGAAGTTGTCTTCTGGACAGTATTAGCACTTTATCTTTTAACAAAGTTAGGAGTGTTTAAAAAATGATTTTACCAGGTTCCACAGTTAAAGTAATTGATGAAAATTCAATCTACCGAGGATATGTTGGATGTGTTCAAAGAATACAAGGTAAGAAAGCAGCAGTTCTCATGGATTCACATACTCCTTGGGATAAGATGATTACTTTTAGAATTTCTTCACTTGATGAAGTAACAGAGGGTTTCCAATACTATCCAAAGAAAAAATGAAAGAAACCAAATGGACAGCACAAATTTTACTTCAATCAAACAGATTGACAAGAGTAGAATTTTTTTCACCATCTAACTTGAGAGAAGATGCTGAAGCAACTGTTAAAGCATTATATAATGTAACTGATGTTCGACAACTAAGGAGATTATGGAACTAACACAAGAGGTGATCAATAAGATTCAAGAAGCAATGAATCATACTAAAAAAGATGGTAGTATTAACTGGCAAGATGGAGATGAGATTGAGGTTAATCTAGCAGGGACATTTGCTGCTGATAGATTTATTGTAATCAAGAATAAAACTAAAGATCCAGTAGTGTCTGCTGAACCTCATCCTTATTTTGATTATGAAAAGAAGGTGTTTACTAAAGATGGTAGAGAAGAATATTTAAAAGAAACTGGCAATAAGTGAAATTTCGTGCTAAAATAGAGAAGATATGGAGAGTGTGGGCAAAAGCACTCGGTGATAAGTCTGGCAGGTCTGACAAAGAAGCGGACACAGTTGCTATGATCCGAACTTTTATCTTTCTCCAACTCGTGATTACTAATTGTTTTATCGTTGCAGGTAACATCCGACACTGGAACGATCATTATACACCACCACATTATGAACATCTTCGTGACTAATCCATGCCCTCGCAAATCAGCGATGGTAT
>VTLG01015190.1_pt1 | contig 14990 bp, 19 predicted proteins | sample 4694571 | NCBI WGS metagenome assembly VTLG01 (sample SAMN12604809, study PRJNA352737) | marine metagenome | biome: ENVO:00000447; feature: ENVO:00000209|ENVO:00000569|ENVO:01000036; material: ENVO:00002151; isolation source: viral sequences binned using virsorter ...
ACAACACACTTGACGGTGGAAACTATTCAGACTATAATAGCATTAAGGATAATATCCATACGAAGTTGCGATCCGGTTATCAATGAAGGTAGCAGTAATAACTGATCAACATTTCGGTGCAAGAAAAAACTCCAAACTATTCCACGACTTCTTCGGAAAATTCTATGAAGAAGTCTTTTTTCCATATCTTGAGGCTAATAGCATCTCCGTTTGTATTGATATGGGTGATACTTTTGATAACCGTACAGGTATTAATTACTCTGCACTCCGGTGGGCTAAAGACAACTATTTCCAATTACTACGCGATAGGGGGATTGATCTTAAATGTGTTGTCGGTAATCACACGGCCTATTATAAGAATACTAACAGAGTTAACGCTTGCGAATTATTATTACGAGAGTACGATAATATCCATGTTGTCAGTGAATATGAGGAGTTAAATATTGGTGGGTTAGATATAGCATTTGTTCCATGGGTTAACATGGAGAACAAAGAAGATACATATAAGAAGATTAAGAAATCTAAATGTCGTGTCGTAATGGGACACTTAGAACTTAATGGTTTCTTAGCAAATCAGCATCATGTAATGGAGCATGGAGACGACAAAGCAATTTATAAAAAGTTTGAAAAGGTATACTCCGGTCATTATCATCATAGGAATTCTCAAGATAACATTTATTATCTGGGCAATCCATACGAAATCTATTGGAACGATTGTGGAGACGTTAGGGGATTTCATATCTTCGATACTGAAACATTAGAACATACTCCAGTTAATAATCCATTTAATATTTTTGAGAAGATAGTTTTTGATAATACTAACTATCAAACATTTAATGCTACTCCTTATAAGGATAAGATTGTTAAAGTTATTGTTAAGGATAAAGGAAAGGGTACTAAGTTTGATAAATTTATAGACAAGTTGTATAAGGCAGGTGTTGCTGAATTAAAGACTATTGAGAGTATTGATTATGGTACTGGATTTGTAACGTATGAAGATCAAGGACAGGATAGTGAAGATACTTTAACTCTGTTAAGTAAATATATTGATGAAGTGGAGACACAGGTGGACAAGTCAAGGGTTAAAAAGTTGTTACAAACTGTATACCAAGAGGCCTGTGAGGTATCGTGATGCATTTAATTGCGGTTGCTGGTAGAGAAGACAGCGGTGCTTATGCAGTAGATAACCGTTTTGGACAAAAGGTGTTATATCTCTTTGTAGAAGAGGATGATGCTGAACGGTATGCTATGATGTTAGAGGACAAGGGTTACCCAGAGATGCATGTTATTGAGGTAGATGACTCCTCTGCTGTGAACGTTTGTGAAGCAAATGGGTATCGGTACTCTATCATTACAAAAGATGACATTGTAATTCCTCCTGAAGACCTAGATTATGATCTCCTTTCAGAAGGTTAGATGGAAGAACTTTCTCAGTACTGGTAATCAGTGGACTGAAGTTAATCTAACTGAATTTGATACAAATATAATAATCGGTGCAAATGGTGCAGGTAAATCTACCATTCTAGATGCACTGACTTTTTCGTTGTTTAATAAACCATTCAGGAAGATAACTAAACCACAACTAATCAATAGTACCAATGAGAAGGATGGTTCTGTTGAGGTTGAATTCTCACTTAAGGGTAGACAGTATAAAATAGTACGAGGATTGAAACCAAATAAGTTTGAGATATGGGTTGATGGAAAGATGCAAGATCAGTTTGCATCCGCAGCAGAACAGCAAAAGTATTTTGAACAGACTATACTTAAGTTAAACTATAAGTCATTCACTCAGATTGTTATATTAGGTTCTAGTACATTTGTTCCTTTTATGCAGTTGACTGCTTCCAGCAGAAGGGAAGTCATAGAAGATTTACTTGACATTAAAATCTTCTCTGCTATGAATGATTTGGTTAAGGCAAGACTTCGTTCTCAACGAGATGAGGTTAGAACACTTGAACTAAAGAAGGATAGTCTTCTTGATAAAGTTCAGATGCAAGAGGACTTTATTAAACAAATAGAGAGGACAGGTAATGATGACATCAAGGAAAAACAAAATCAGATTAGGAAGATTGCAAAGGAAGCTAATGAATATATTTCAAAGAATGTTAAGCTTTCCTTCGAACTTGAAACCCTTGATAATAAACTTTTAGGTTTAAGTGATGTTACGAAATCATTACGAACTCTATCAGATTTGCGGGGTAAGATAAAACAAAAAGTCAGTGCTGCTGGTACTGAATATGATTTCTTTAATGATAATGTATCATGCCCTACATGTACACAATCTCTTAAGGAAGATTTTCGTGTAAATAAAATTGCGGAGCTCAAAACTTCTGTAAGTAAACTCCAATCAGGTCTCGATGAATTAGAGACTAAAATAAAAGATGAGGAGGAAAGAGAGCTCCGTTTCACTAAACTATCTCAGGAGGTAACTTCACTAACACATGGCATTTCTCAAAACAATACGCGCATTTCTGGATTACAACGACAGTCACGTGATTTGGAATCGGAAATTCAAAGAATTACCGAACAACTTGCAAACAGAAATACTGAGCATGAGAAATTAGCAGAGTTTCAACACAACCTAGCAGCAACCTACGAAAAGGTTACTGAGCAAAAAGAATTGATTTCAGAGCATGATTTTGCATTTGGTTTGCTCAAGGATAGTGGGGTTAAGAAGAATATCATTAAGAAGTATCTTCCACTGATTAATCAGCAAGTTAATAGATACCTTCAGATGATGGACTTCTATATAAATTTCACTCTCGATGAGGAGTTTAATGAGAGTATAGATTCACCTATACATGAAGACTTCTCATATGCAAGTTTCTCTGAAGGAGAAAAGATGCGGATAGATCTCGCGTTACTCTTTACGTGGCGTGAGATTGCTGCTTATAAGAATTCTACAAATACCAATCTCCTTATCATGGATGAGGTGTTTGATAGTTCTCTTGATGGTTCTGGTAATGAAGATTTCCTTAAGATTATTCGTTATGTTATCAAAGGTGCTAACATCTTTGTCATATCCCATAAGGAGGGTATGTTCGATAGATTTGACAATGTGATACGATTTGAGAAAGTCAAGGGTTTCTCCCGTATAATGCCCAATACAGTCGCAGCAGAACTATGAATGTTCCCAACTGGCGGCACCATTCCAAGAAGGAAGCCAAGCGTCGCCTCAAACCCCAACAGTTGCGTCAAGCACGTGCCAGACGCAGACAGTTGATAAACCGTCTACTTAACGCTCCCAAACGCCCTGGGAGCGTTTATAGTATGTGCATACAAGAGAACACCTTATGGCAAATCTAGAAGTAAAGGGGACTCTCGCCAAACTGCTGGCAACCGAGGATATAGTTGTAGAGCATCGTGCGGTTGAGACAGCACAGTTTGATGTGGATAATAGAGTTCTGACTCTTCCTATCTGGGATGCAAGTAATAATATTATTGATTGTCTGGTGGCCCATGAGGTAGGACATGCTCTCTATACTCCTAATATAGATCCTGATTGTGAGGCACCTCTACAGTTCCTGAACATCACTGAAGATGTAAGGGTGGAGAAGTTGATGAAGCGTAAGTATTTGGGGATATCAAAGTCCTTTTACAGAGGATATAAAGAACTTAATGAGATGGACTTCTTTGAGTTGGAAGATTTAGATACATATAATTTGGCAGATAAAGTCAATCTTCATTTCAAGATTGGTGCTTTCTTAGGAGTTAAATTCACACCACAAGAACAGGAGATTGTCAATGTCGTTGAAAAGTCTGAAACATTCGAGGAAGCCATCAGAGCTGCAGAAGCGTTATATAATTTCTGCAAGCAGGAGCAAGAAAGAGATTCCAAAGGAGATGAATCCAGGCGTGAGCAAGTTTCTCTCAATCCTGACAATAGCAGCAGTGACATCGATAGTGATAATAACACTCCCGTTCCTGACGCTTCTAGCAGTGATGATGTGGAAGATAGGAGCAGTGATAGTTCTGATGATAATAGGAGCGATGATTCTGATGTTGATATAAAAACTCAAAAGAGTTTGGGTGATAAGTTAAAGCAGATTACTCAGTCTCCATTTAGAGAGAATGTTTATATTCAGAAACCACATATGATTCCTGATGAAATTGTTGTTAGGAATGAAGAGATAAGTGATATCTGTGAAGCGTTCTGGGATAACATATACGCAGCACCTCTTGATAAAACTTCATATCTTGATGATATAGACGATGCATTATTACAATATAAGAGGAGTGCAGAAAAGGAGGTTAACTATCTTGTTAAGGAGTTTGAATGTAGAAAGTCTGCAGATGCTTACGCTCGTGCTTCTACTAGTAGGACTGGAGTACTCGACACAGAGAAACTTCATACCTACAAGTTTAACGAAGATATTTTCAAGAGGGTAAACGTTCTTCCAGATGGCAAGAATCATGGACTACTCTTCTTATTGGATTGGAGTGGTTCGATGCACAACTGCTTAGGAGCAACTGTTAGGCAGTTACTCAACCTTGTGTGGTTCTGTAAGAAGGTGAACATTCCATTCCGAGTATATGGATTCACTAATTGTTATTACACTGATGATGAATATTATCGTCAGAGAGAAGATTCTCTTATAAAGGAACCAAGGAGAAATGAAATCTGGATTGATCAGAGTTATCGTCTTCTAGAGTTCTTAAGTAGTGAGGGAAATATCAAACAGTTTGAACGTCAGGTTAAAAATTTCTGGCGTTTAGCATCTGCATCGGATCGTCAGAATGAATGGTATCTTGATATTCCTCAGAGATTCCATTTAAGTGGTACTCCTTTAGATACTTCCTTGATAGTTCTTCATGAAATCATTCCTCAGTTTAAGAAGAAGTATGACTTACAAAAAGTTCAAACTATTATCTTGACTGATGGTGAATCTGAACCACTTGGTTATGCTTGTCAGACAGAGCATCCAAGGACACTTGATAGAAAACTTTTTAAGAGGGGTGTAAGACGTGCAGGTGTGTTCCTTAGGGATCGTAAGATGGGGACTACTTATGAAATGAAGGAATGGATAGATGGTACTGGAGTATTGATTCAGTATCTACAGGATAGTTTTCCTGATGTTAATTTCATTGGTATCCGGTTAACTGGTAATGGTGATTTCAATAAGATGCTTAGGTGGCATCAAATTAATGACATTAAGGTTAGAGAGAAGTGGGTAAGAAATAAATCAGTTTCACTGAATGTTTCTAACTACACCAAACACTTTTTTATTAATACTAAGGATCTTGGTAGTGAGGTGGAGTTTGATCCACCTGAAGAGGCAACGAAAGCACAGATTAGAACCGCTTTCAAAAAATCATTGAACCAGTCGAAGTTCAATCGTAAAATTTTATCCGAATTCGTGGAGCTAGTAGCATGAATACTTTTCCAAAGTTTACACCTTTAGGTGGTTGTTACAATTATAATAGATTGAAGAATGAAGGTTTAGTAGGACAAGTCACTTGTTTTGTTGATGAAACGAAAGTTGATTGTGATACCTGGGAGGAACCTGAGTTCACTCCTGAAAATGATCCTTATGGAGGATATTAGGACAGTTCATAAAGTGTCCACTACTCCCCTTTTATCCACGTCTTTACCATTATAATAAAGACATTGAAAGACTTACATTATGTTTGCTGCAAATCCTAAAATGACTGAGGACAAAATTATTAACGACTTAAGAGGACTCTTTGGTAAAGAGTTTACCTATGCTGATGTTAAAGGATATTGTCGTTCACATAATATCTCAGAGTCTACTGTGATGAACAGGATTAGAAAGTTTCGTGTTGGTAAAGGAAGGTATAATCTAGAAGTTAAGGTAAAGGAAGTTGTTAAGAGTATTGAGAAAGCATATGAAGCACCTGCTTTCCTTACTTTGATACCAGAGAGGGATGAGAACTTTGTACCTTTTGGTAACTTTAATACACTGAAGAAGATTATTAAATCTGGTATCTTCTATCCAGCATTCATTACTGGACTATCTGGTAATGGTAAGACAGTAAGTGTAGAACAGGCATGTGCTGCTCTAAATAGAGAGTGCGTTCGTGTAAACATAACAATTGAAACCGACGAGATGACCTTATTGGTGGGTTTCGCCTTGTTGATGGTAACACTGTATGGCATAATGGACCAGTTATCGAAGCACTGGAAAGGGGAGCTGTCCTCCTTCTAGATGAGATTGACTTAGCGTCTAATAAGATTCTATGCTTACAAAGCATCCTAGAAGGGAAGGGTATATTCTTGAAGAAGATTGGTAAGTATGTAAAACCAGCAGCAGGATTTAACATCATTGCTACTGCAAATACAAAGGGTAAAGGATCCGACGATGGTAGGTTCATTGGTACTAATGTACTGAATGAAGCATTCCTTGAAAGGTTTGCTTTAACCTTTGAGCAGGAGTATCCTAACGCTAGGACTGAAACTACTATTCTTAACAAGTTATGTGAGGATAAGAAGTTCTGTGCTCGTCTTGCTGACTGGGCAGATATTATTCGTAAGACATTCTATGATGGAGGTATTGATGAGGTTATTAGCACTCGTCGTCTTGTTCACATTCTACGTGCTTATTCCATTTTTGGCGATAAGGTAAAGGCAATTCAACTTTGCTTGAATCGTTTTGATGATGAGACTAAGCAGGCATTCCTTGACCTTTATGATAAGGTAGATGCTGAAGTTGACATTCAGCAGGAGGGATGATATGATATGTTCCTGGAGTTTACTTTATGATGAACTGTATGGAGACCTCGATAAGGAGTATCCTATTATGACAAATGACGAAGAATGGGTAAAAGCAAATGGGGGTTATGAGTATACCCCTCTTCCTGATTCAGAAGATCCAAGAAACTATGTGTATGAATCACCTGATGGTGGAAAGACGGTAACCCGTCGTAAGTCTGGTTCTCTTGATAAGGAGGTTATTAAAAAACCTGAACCAAATTTAAAAGGAACTTCGTGTAGAAAGTATGAGGAAGACAAAGGTATTAGAGCCCTTCAAGATTACATTTCTTCAACTTATACTGGACACTACACTTCTGATCAGAATAACACACAGACATTGGACCTTATCCAGTCTGTAGGTGATGCTGAATCTTTCTGTCGTAGCAATGCTATTAAGTATCTTGCTAGGTATGATAGAAAAGGGCAGGCAAAACGTGATATACTAAAGGCAATGCATTACTGCCTGCTGTTGTATTACTTCAGTGGACACGCTAACGACAACGATGAAACTCCGACCCGTGGTTATGAAACTTTCTGACAGTACATTGACTTTGCTGAAGAACTTCAGTAATATCAATCAGTCAATTTTGTTTAAGAAAGGAAAATCTCTTCGCACTATTAGTGTGATGAAGAACATCCTTGCAGAGGCTACAATCAATGAAGAGCTGCCAAAGGATTTTGGTATCTATGATTTGAATCAGTTCTTAAACGGATTGTCTTTGCATAATAATCCTGATTTAGATTTTACTAATGATAATTACGTTGTCATTCGTGAAGGTAGATCTCGATCAAAGTATTTCTTTGCAGATCCTAATGTAATTATTTGTCCTCCTGAGAAATCAATTGATCTTCCTAGTGAAGATGTATCATTTGAACTCAAGACTGAACAACTTGACAAATTACTTAAAGCAGCAGGTATCTATCAGTTACCAGATTTATCTGCTATTGGTGAGGATGGTGTTGTTAAACTTGTTGTTCGCGACAAGAAGAATGAAACCTCTAATGATTTTGCAGTTGTTGTAGGTGAGACAGAAGGTAAGTTTGTTTTCAATTTTAAGGTTGAGAATATTAAACTTATTCCTGGTTCTTATGATGTAGTAGTATCATCTAAACTTATATCAAAGTTTACGTGTCGTGAACATGATTTATCATATTACATTGCTCTAGAACCAGATTCTAGTTATGAAGAGTGATTTTCTATGGGTAGAAAAGTATCGTCCTAAAACAATTCAAGAGTGCATCCTGCCTGATAGTATTAAAGATACATTTCAGCAGTTCGTGGATAAAGGAGAGATTCCTAATCTTCTTCTTTCTGGACCTGCTGGATGTGGTAAGACTACCATCGCACGTGCCTTATGTGAACAATTAGGATGTGACTATATCGTCATCAACGGGTCTGATGAGGGTAGGTTCCTTGATACAGTAAGGAATCAAGCAAAGAACTTTGCTTCTACTGTCTCACTTGCTGCAACTGGGACTCATAAGGTTATAATTATAGATGAAGCAGACAACACTACACATGACGTACAACTCTTACTTAGAGCCAATATTGAGGCGTTCTATAACAATTGCAGATTCATATTCACCTGCAATTACAAGAACAAAATCATCGAACCCCTCCATTCACGTTGTGCAGTCGTTGAATTTTCAATCTCAGGAAAACAAAAGCAAGCAATTGCGGCTGCGTTCTTCACCCGTCTTGTCTCCATCTTGGACACTGAACGGATTGAAGCTGAGAAGAGAGTACTCGCTGAGCTCATTAACAAGCACTTTCCAGATTGGAGGAGAGTCCTAAACGAGTGTCAGCGATATAGTGCTAGTGGTACAATTGATTCCTCCATTTTAGCGGAGTTTAGTGATGTCAAGACATCGGACCTTATACGGAAACTCAAGGAGAAGAACTTCACTGAGGTTCGGAAGTGGGTTGTTAGTAACCTTGATAACGATCCTGGGCTTATCCTACGCCGTGTCTATGAATCTCTCACTGATTCAGTGGTTCCCCCTAGTATTCCTGTTGCTGTTCTTATCATTGCCAAGTACCAGTATCAGATTGCTTTCGTGGCTGACCAAGAAATTAACCTACTTGCTGCGCTCACTGAAATAATGTGTGAGTGTGAATTCAAATGACTTTCTCAATGAAAAAATCTAAAAAAGAAAAGATTAGAGCACAAGTTAAGTCCAGATGGTATTACATCTTTTGGGGTACTGCTACGCTAACAGTATTTGTTGGACAGATGTATGTTGGTAATGGTTTCCGTAGAATGGCAGAAAGTGTGGATAGAGTATTGGATGCTCCCATACAGATGGATATAGGGATTCCAGGACTTGATCCATGGGAGGATCATCCTAGTGTTATTAAGTGAATCGGATGCCATCTATGCTGCTGATAGGTTTATTAATTATTATTCTTGCTTCAACCGCATTGATGATTACCTTAGGCATGTAAAGAAGGACAGGATGGATGCTCGTCCTGGATCACTTTTTGGTGCAGATTCAGAGTTCTTTAATGCATTTGACATGCATCCCAATCAGATGGAGTTTGAAATCCATGTGGTTGATACTAATCCCAAGACTACATCTAGATATAACCAGTGGTTATATTCTGAGACATTAAACTTAACTGCTTCTAATGCTATAGAGGAAGCCATACCAGGGCGTACTCATAAGTGGATAGTAGAAGAAGTTAATACAAAAAAGGTAGTCGGGGTTGTTAGGTTTGGTTCCCCCACAATTAATAGTAAACCTCGTAATGATTACTTTAACAGGGTGGTACCCCTTAAGGAAATTAATCCTCATTTTGTCATGGGCTTTAACATTGTTCCTACTCAGCCTTTTGGATTCAATTATCTTGGTGGTAAGTTGCTTGCTCTTCTGGCATCATCTTATGAACTAAAGAGTCAATTTGATCATAAGTATGGTACTGATTTGAAGTATTTTGAAACAACCTCTCTTTATGGTACAACCAAGGGAATGTCCATGTATGATGGTTTAAAACCCTTCCTGAGGCATATAGGGGACACTCAGAGCGACTTCTTGCCATTGTTCCATGATGATGAATTTCGTGATTTCTTCTGGTGGTTCAATGAAAGGAATAATAATGAGCGTCTTATTTCAGCAGACAAGTCTTCTAAGAAGTTGAAGATTATGAATAAGATGATATCTATCATCAAGAATTCCTTACAGGATAAAGATAAGTTAGAAGAGTTTAACGAATCAATTAAGAAGGCAAAGACTTTAACAGAGAAGAAAAGATATTATCTTGGTGACTTTAGACATACAGCGCAACAGGCTATTGATTGGTGGAAGAAGAAAGCATCTAAGAGGTATGACAAACTTACACGTGAGAATAGAGTCCGTACTAAATTAGAAGTATGGCAACCTGGTGTTGATATGGAGATTATTCGATGAATCAACGTGAGAAATTAAATCAACTTCGTGGTAGAAATAAACACGAAGATATTATCTTTTATTCATTCAAGATGAATGCTAAGGATCATATCAATGATCACGAAGTTCGTCGTCTTGAGCACAGTATTCGTTCTATTAGGGAGTTCAACAATGAAATACCTGTTTATCTTTTTTGCGACAAGCCTTCTTTTATTCCCCTTTATTTCTCTACTCACTATAAAGTAAGTATACAACAATTTCAAGAGGGATTTGATCATGAGATGCTTAATGCATGGTCAATACATCGATGGTATAACTTAAAGTTTTTTAAGAAGAGTGCTAATATTCTTTACGTAGATTCAGATACTATCTTCTATCACGATCCAAAGTATCTTTTTGATACTTATTGTGTGTATGAAGTATATGGGAGAGAAGAGTTTGGATTTAAGAATGATCCTACTGTCAGTGGTGGGAAGAAGATTAGAGAACAAGTGGATTTAGTTGATTCTTGTATCTTTGACTTGGGTGGTAAGGTAGAGATGTATAAGTATTGTCTTGGTGCTGTTCTATTGAATAATGTTCATAAGAAGATAGTTAAATGTTTAGATGAACTGTCAGAATTGATGGAGAAGTTTAAGGCTAATGAAATTCTGATGCCAGTTCCTAACAGAAGAATTGTGGATGAGTATGCTGTTTGGATTATCTTTAGTCGTTTGGGGTTATCAAATGGATTGTTTAGTGTTCAGGATGTGACACAGGGATGGTTAGAAGATAAACATAAGGAAATTTTTAATCCGGTTTTATTACACTATACAACACTTAAGGAACAGAAGTTCGCACGTTCTGATGAGAAGTATGCTAATCTAAGAAGAGATTCTGTGGAGTTGGGAGAAGATATTGATCCGTATCATACCTATACTAATACTCAGCATATACCTCAGGAGTATCTTGAAATGGTAGCAGATGAAACTCCATTTATTGAAGATGAATCTGGTGGAGATGAATTCATTTATGAGGATGAGTTTAATGACTGAACTGAAAGATTGGTTAAATTCTGTTAACTTCACTAAGGAGGATTTGACTGTTGATGATCCAGATACTATTAAGGATTACACTCCTTATATTGTTAATAGGTGTCTCAGTGGACATTTTGACACCGTACTTTATGCAAATGAAATGAACCTCCATAATCATTTGGATAAGGACATGCAATATCAGTTTTTTCTAAATAGTCTGAGGAAACGGAAGAGATTCTCACCCTGGCTAAGAAAAGATAAAGTTGAAAACCTTAATATTATAAAACGATATTATGGTTACTCCAACGAAAAGGCATTACAGGCTTTAAGACTTCTGACAAACGAACAACTGGATTACATTAAAAAGCGACTTGAAACTGGAGGGATGAGATGAGTACGGTGAAGGAACCTGAAGTCAATTGGAATCAGGATTTAATGGTTGAGGTTCAATTAAATGAACCAGATGATTTCTTAAAAGTCAGAGAGACTCTTACTAGGATTGGTGTAGCATCACGTAAGGAACAGAAACTATACCAGTCGTGTCACATACTGCATAAGCAGGGAAGATATTTTATTGTTCATTTTAAGGAGTTGTTTGCATTAGATGGGAAGCACGCTAATCTTACTGCTAATGACATACAGCGACGCAATCGCATTACTCAGTTATTGTCTGATTGGGGACTTATAGAAGTAGTGAAGGCAGAATCTATTGCTGACATTGCTCCACTTAATCAGATTAAAGTTCTCTCATTCAAAGAGAAGGATAAGTGGACTTTAGAAACCAAGTACAACATAGGTAAAAAGAAGGTAGCGACAACCGAACCCAAGTAAACGAGCTATGTGTTATAATTAGTAGTGTCGCCGAAAGGGACATCAAAACACAAACTCGCTTTTAAAGGAGCTACTATCATGGGTAACCTAGTAAGGTATCGGTCTTCTGATCTTCCAGAGTTGATGGATAAGATCATGAAGAATAGTATAGGAATCAATGATGATTACCTAGACAGATTTTTTAACGTATCACATACGTCTAACTATCCACCATTTAATTTAATCCAAATAAACAATGTCGAATCGAGACTCGAAGTCGCCCTTGCGGGGTTTAAGAAAGATGACATCAAAGTCTTCACGGAGTTTGGAAAATTACATGTGGAAGGCAAAAAAGCGGAATCAGAGGATGATGGAGAATTTGTCCACAAAGGACTGGCCCAACGTTCCTTTACCAGAGAATGGACGCTCGCCGACGATACGGAGGTTAGATCCGTCAGCTTTGACGACGGACTCCTCGTGGTTCAATTGGGAAGGATAGTTCCGGACCATCACGCAAGAAAGGAGTTTCTTTGATAGATAGGAGGGGTTGCATCCCCTCCTTTTTTATGTTAGAATATTCTCATGACAATTAAACTTGCTTTATTAAAATCTGGGGAAGAAGTCATTGCTGATTGGCAAGAGATGGTTGTAGAGGAACGTGTTGTAGCATACATGGCCAGCTATCCTTATAATGTCAAACTCAATAAAACTGATATCCCAAGTGAAGATGAACCTGCAAAGGTTGGACTTTCTTTCTTTCCTTGGATACCTTTATCTAAGCAAACTGAGATTCCAGTTGATCCTAGTTGGTTAGTAACTTTAGTAGATACTGTTGATCAAGTAAAAGAATCCTATGAGGAAAAAGTAAATGGCATCAAAGAAAGACGCAATGGTGGTAGTCCTGATGAACGGGATGAAACTGATAGCGACGCTTGAAGAAGTCAGTACTGAATTGGGTGAACCTGATTGCAAGTTGATTGAACCGTATATTATTACGGAGCATGATACTTTGGAGCCTTGGTTACTTAATATAACAAACCAGAACGAAGTGATGATATCTTCTGATAAAATACTAACCTTGGTAGACCCCAAGACTACTCTCCTAGCGAAATACGAAGACGTATTTGATTAATGATTCCTATTGATTTGCCACCTGCTGAGATTATTCCTATTAATAGGATGGCGCAGGAGTCTACTAAGCGAGACTATCCTTGGTGGTGGAAAGAACATGGGTGCGAAGGTACAGCGTGGTTTGGTCCTGAACCATGTAGAGATTTGACAGAATGAGATTTTATACTAACGTTCAACTTGTTGGTAACCAGTTCCTTGTTCGTGGATACGATAATGGGAAAAGGTTTACTGATAGGGAAGAGTGGCGTCCTACATTATTTGTTGATGCTAAGAAGAAGTCTAAGTATCAAACCTTAGATGGTAAGCCTGTAGAACCTATTCAACCAGGATACGTACGAGATTGTCGCGAGTTTTATAAGAAATATCAGGATGTAGAAGGATTTAATATCTACGGTAATGAAAGGTATATCTATCAGTATATTTCTGAGAAGTATCCTCAGGATGAGATTAAATTTGATATATCAAAGATTCAATTTGTTACTCTTGATATTGAGACTACTGCAGAGCAGGGATTTCCTGATGTAGAGGAATGTATTGAGGAAGTTCTTTGTATTACACTACAGGATTATACAACTAAGAAGATTATAACTTGGGGTGTGGGATCTTATCAAGTTAAACAAGATAACCATAGTTATATTGAATGTAAGGATGAGTTTGAATTGCTTAATAAGTTCATGGAGTGGTGGATGCAGTATACTCCAGAAGTTATTACTGGATGGAATGTTCAACTGTTTGATATACCATATATTGCAGGACGTTTAAAGCGTGTTTTAGGACTTAAGTTAATGAAGCGTCTGTCACCCTGGGGACTGGTGACAGAAGGGGAAGTTTATATCAAGGGTAGAAGACATGTTCAAATGGACATAGGAGGTGTCACACAACTTGATTATCTTGACTTGTATAAGAAATTTACTTATACTAATAGAGAATCTTATCGCTTGGACTATATTGCTGAAGTTGAATTAGGGCAGAAGAAACTAGATCACTCAGAGTTTGATACCTTTAAGGAGTTCTACTCTGGTAACTGGCAGAAGTTTGTTGAGTACAACGTGGTGGACGTTGAACTTGTTGACCGTCTGGAAGACAAGATGAAACTCATCGAACTTGCCCTGACTATGGCATATGACGCAAAGGTGAACTTCACTGATGTGTTCTATCAAGTTCGGACATGGGATTCAATAATTTATAACTACTTAAAGAAAAGGAATATTGTTATTCCTCCACGTAAGAGTGTCGATAAAACCGACAAGTATGCAGGAGCTTATGTTAAAGAACCGAAACCAGGAAGCTATGATTGGGTTGTCTCTTTTGACCTTAATAGCTTGTATCCTCATCTTATTATGCAATATAATATCAGTCCAGAGACCCTCAGGGAGACTAGACATCCCAGCGCAAGCGTTGAGAGGTTACTGAAGAAAGAGGTTGATATTAATGCGGATTATGCTGTTGCTGCTAATGGAGCACAGTATGATAAAAGTAGGAAGGGTTTCCTACCAGAGTTAATGGATAAGATTTACAATGAACGAGTCATCTTCAAGAAGCGAATGCTCCAGGCCAAACAGGAGTATGAGAAGACGCCTAGTAAGAAGTTGGAAAAGGAAATCGCTAGATGTAACAACATTCAGATGGCGAAGAAGATACAACTTAATAGTGCTTATGGTGCTATCGGTAATAATTACTTCAGGTATTACAAGTTAGAGAATGCTGAAGCTATTACGCTTTCAGGACAATTCTCTATCAGATGGATAGAGAACAAGATGAATGGGTATCTAAATAGATTGCTTAAGACTGATAGCAAAGATTATGTCATCGCTTCTGACACTGATTCCATATATCTCAATCTGGGACATCTTGTTCAGACTATCTTTGGTCAAGACAAGGATGTTGATAAGACAAAAATTGTTAATTTTCTGGATAAAGCGTGTCAGGAGCAA
>VTLG01016910.1_pt1 | contig 14990 bp, 21 predicted proteins | sample 4694571 | NCBI WGS metagenome assembly VTLG01 (sample SAMN12604809, study PRJNA352737) | marine metagenome | biome: ENVO:00000447; feature: ENVO:00000209|ENVO:00000569|ENVO:01000036; material: ENVO:00002151; isolation source: viral sequences binned using virsorter ...
AATAAAAGCAAAAAGCACGGCAGAAGAACAAGCCCTACTTAATCAACTTCAATTAGAGATGGATCAGGTAGTAAAAGATTACAGTCAATCTAAATACGCCTACATAGCTTTTGATCCTGAACAAATAACCCCACGTTTTGATCCCCCTGTAGTAGACGAATACTCTGGAGAACTCCGTGTCTTAGAGGACAAGAAGGCTAAAGAGTCCCGCACCCAAACAAGAATACCTGATAGCGCCTACGCATTTATGACCCGTAGAGATGAAGCGGGTAACCCTACTACATCTTTCGGCAAGGTTCGTGTGGGTGGTAAAGACTTTGATGTAAGGTTAGCAAGAGGTTACGAGGGTGCGTTCGGTATGGAACATGCCGCCGAGCATGACCCGGAGTTTGAAGCGTTCACTCCTTTCGCTAATTCTCGTGAAGCTTTTGTAGCCTTGATGGATACTTATTGGAACTCAAAGACCAATGCTCCTAGCCGTAATCAATACATTAAGTTAACGGATAGACCGGGGGGAGTAGATCTTACATGGACAAGGCCGGATTTTAAATACCCTATAAGACTAGGTCTCCGAAAACTGTCTGACATATATGCTGTTAATACTATATTTCCTAAGGCTAAGAATTTACAAATTGCAAAAGATGGGACAAGTGAGGGTCCCGTTATCCAGATGAAGAAGCAGGGTGACTATAATCTTGAGGCCATATCCCCTGCCGCACGACAAGCCGCTATCGAAAACTTCAGGAACAGTATCAAGCCTAAGATGTCGCGCCCTGTTGTAGGAGGCAAACCGTTTTCTTTTGCCAACCCAGCCGAAGACATGGGAACCGACAAGAGAATGATGGTTACCCCACGAGAGGTTGATGAATCAGTGGGAGGCAAGGTGCTCCGACGATTAGGTTTCTTGGGTAACAGTCCTATAGATAGCTTTGGTGACTTCTTTAAATGGTTCCGCACTACAGCGGTAGACATGTGGGACCCTGTAAGGAGAACCGAAACAGCATTGGTAGAGAAAGATTCTAAGTATAGAAACTTTTTGTCTGCCGCTAGTTCTGCTTGGGCCGCTCTCCGACAGGCACGTAGAGGCACAGCTATCACGGCGTACTCCTTATCAAAAGGTGTGCCTGTTTATGAAGACGGATTTGCCCGCGTTAAAAACATTTCTGAAGATGCAACTCAAACAAACATTGATGGCACAGTAGAGCGTAGCGCTATAGCGGGGCAGGATGTAGGTCTTATTCCTATCATTGAGGGATTAAGAGAAGGCACAAAAGATAAAGGCGGTCACAGGTTCGAAGCGTTCCATGAGTACGCTATAGCGCGTAGGGCCGCACGTCTATTAAGAGAGAACCGTGAGGTCTTGTTAACAGAAGAAGAAATTATACAGAACCTTGCAACAGGGCACACAGCGGCAGAGATTGCAGTGATAATGAATCCTAAGGCAGGGGAAAAAGGCAAGACATATACTGAGGCTCAGATTAATCAAGTGCTGGGAGGCAAAGATATAACCCTGAACCCTGACTTCAATCAGATCTTTATGAACTATCAGGTATGGAACAATGGCTTTGTTAAATTCTTGGTGGACACAGGAATGATCGATCAGAAGATGGCAGACTCATGGACCAACACCGCTGACTACATTCCTTTCTATCGTCAGCTTGACGGAACTCAGGGAGCCTTAGGTGTTCCTGATGTTTTTGCTGAAGTATCTACGCGCCCTCCTCCACCTTTGAGGGGAAAGGGGCAAGTATATACAGTTGTTACTGAGCAGATGATTGATGGAGAGCTTGTGGTAACCCGCGTTCCTAGAACTTTTCCTGCTAGTCCTCAAGGAAGAAAGCTAGCTGATGCTTACGCTGAGAAGATAGGTGAAGAGAACAGGAATATACAAGGGTTTAATGCTAAGGCAATCAAAACAGGGATGCCTATCGGTGGGTTCCTAGATACTGTAGTAGAGAACGCCAATGCCGCTGTACAGACAGGGCTTATGAATGTAGGTGTTCAAAGAGCTATGCGTAACCTTGTGTTGTCTGAGCCTGAAACCACTAGACGGATTAAGACCCCCAAGCCGGGGGAGAAAAAACCTCAAGAGGCTATAACCTTTAGAGTTAACGGACAACCTGTGACGATGACCGTTCAGGATAAATCTATGTACGCATCGTTAGTTAATTTGAATGAAGCTGTAGGTCCTTTAACAAATCTCTTTGGTATGCCAGCACGGTTTCTCAGGGAGATGATCACAAGATCTCCTGACTTCATGGCGGCGAACATGTTAAGGGATTCTCTTTCTGCATGGGTCACCAGTGGTAGGGATATAACGCCTATAGCTGGAACTGCAAAGGGAATGTATGACGCAGTGACAGGGAGTAAAACATCTGAAGCTCTAGCGGCGGCAGGATTAATGACGGGTTTTGATTTTGGTGGTGACCCTAACGACATGACCCAGTTCATTGAGAAAGAAATAAAGAACTATCAGTACCCTAAACAATTACAGAGGTTAGTAAGAAATCCGTTCAAGTATATATGGGATGCTACGGGTTCGGTGTCTCGTTCTTCAGATGCCGCAACTAGGATAGCTGTCTATAACAAGGTGCTAAAAGAAACAGGTGATGAGGCTCAAGCTATTTTTGAAGCTCAAGAAGTTATTAACTTTTCTGCACGAGGTAACTCTAAACTAATCCAAACCCTATCAGTCCTTATTCCTTTTCTTAATGCGAGGATACAAGGTATTGATGTGTTGTATCGCTCCTCTATGGGGAGCAAAGGGTTTGCGGCACGTCCCGAATCGGACATTGTTAAACGTAGGTTTCTTACTAGGGCCGCAATGCTTACAGCTTCTAGCGCCTTGTACTGGGCTATGGTTAATGACGATGATGAATACAGGAACCAACCCGCAGTTATTAAAGATAACTACTGGATACTCCCGTCATCTGCTATCCCCGGTTATGACGGAGATCCGCTCAAGTTCCCTATCCCCTTTGAGGTAGGTCTAATGTTTAAGACAATACCCGAAAGGATTATGGCTTTGTTCTACGGCGAAGATGTGCCACAGGATATAGTTGACACTCTTACAAGGGGAGTTAGCTCTACCCTTAACATCAACCCTATACCTCAGGCTTTCATGCCTTTGACTGAGGTTATTTCTAATCATAGTTTCTTTACAGGGCGAGAAGTTGTACCTAAGAACTTGGAGCAAAGTCGTATGCCGGGGTATCAGTATAACTCTATGACTTCACAGCTAGCCAAAGACCTCGGAGAGAAGCTAAACTATTCACCTATTAAGATTGACCACATGATCAAGGGATACGGTGGAACCTTAGGATCGTTTGCCCTTTCCGCAGTTGATGAGGTGTGGCGCTCAACAAGCGAGGACATAGGAGAGAGGCCAGCCCGTAAGATCACAGAGTATCCGTTTATAAAAAGATTCTTTGCCCGTCCTGATGCAAGGGGAATGGTCAATCAGTTCTATGACTTAAACAATATGGTCAAACAAGTATCCAAAACCGTTAAGGCTTTGGAGGGGGAGCGACCAGAGACGATTGATGCTGAAGATCTAGCTGAAAAGAAAAGGTATCTTTTAGAGGTGGAGCAATCTCTTGGGTTTATAGAGAAAAGACTTAACGAGTTAAGGACAGATCGAAGAAAGATTCAAAACGATCCATACATGAGCGCTGAAGATAAACGGGTAGAGATAGATCTGCTTTCTCAAGAAGAGTTAGCTGTAGTAAGCGAGATACCTGTTCTAAGACAGGAAGCCGCTGGTATATTCAAATAGGAGATTAGTATGTTAACATTATTAGGTTCAGTGCTCGGCTTTGGAAGTTCTTTTCTTCCACGCCTACTTGATTACTTCCAAGACAAGGCAGATAAGAAGCACGAGCTAGAGATTATGACAAGACAAGCGGAGATACAACTTGATAGAACAGCTATTGATGCGAACATTAGAGAGGTTGAGTCTATTCATGTTCACGACGCTTCTCTGGACGGGGGTGGTTTTGTTAACGCTCTTCGCGCTTCTGTACGCCCTGTCATTACTTATACTTTTATGGCCCTTTTCGTTGGGGTGGAAGTAACCACTTATTATCTACTGGTAGATGGTGGACTTGCTCCCGGAGAGGCTCTCGTCGAAAGCTTTAATGAAGAGGTCATGGCCCTATGGTCAAGCATCATTGCATTTTGGTTTGGCGGGCGGCAGTTTAATAAAAAATGAGGACCAACGCGAAAGGATTAGAAATTGTCAAACACTTTGAAGGTTTTCGCTCAAGACCATATCGCTGTTCGGCTGGCATACCTACCATCGGCTATGGTGCTTGTTATTATCCTGATGGCTCTAGGGTTACTATGCACGACAAACCTGTTGACAAAAACCAAGCCGAAGAACTCTTGGTTTATGGATTGCGAACGGCTGAGAAAGCTGTTGCACGACTGGTTGGAGTCCCGTTAACTGTTAACGCGTTTAGTGCTCTTAGCAGTTTTGTGTTTAATGTTGGTGGCTCTCGCTTCAGATCGTCAACCTTACGACAGAGACTCAACAGGAAAAATTATGCTCAAGCCGCGATGGAGTTCCCAAAGTGGAGGCGAGGCGGGGGAGTAATACTACCCGGTTTGGTGAGGAGAAGGGCGGCAGAAAGAGAACTGTTCCTTCTGCCGGATAACCCTACTTAGACTTACGTTTCTTAGGGGGGTTACTTTCATAGGCTTCGTTTATATCAGGTGTGCTTGGGTCATCTGCTTTGTATCGACCATCTTTCTTACGAGCGCGTTTAGGTTTCGGCTCATCTTCAGGATCAAACTTCAATACAAAGAAGCTGGCTAGCAAATCTCTAAATGTTTTGATGTCACTAAACTTCATCGTCTTCTTCCTTTTCAACTGTACCAGTACCGTTGCACTCACTGCACTCTTCGATACTCTCTCCGTATATAGGTTCAGGAAATCTATCGTAGTTCTGAGCGGCATAACGCACCGTCTCCACCTCTTCCTTTCCGCTCCCCTCACAAGTGCCACACTCTTCCATTATTCGGTAAGCTCTCTGCGCCATACTCTTGTTCATTAGAATCCTGTCGGCATCTTTATCATACATCATAGCTGTTTCCTTTCTACGTTTCTATCTAGTTCTTTGTACCCTTGGTTAATCTTACCTTTCTTGCTTCGGTTAACCATGCGTTCTTTGTAAAGCTGGAGTAGTTGATTAGCTTTCCCTACTGGGTAGATAAGCATAGTGTAAACTCGGAAGAAAGTATTGTGAGGTTTTATCTCCATCTCTTTAACGCTGTATCCAGCTACGTTAACTTCACGCATTATGTTCTTGGTTACCCGTTCAGTATCTGTGATAACAGGTGGGGCTGTCTGGTTCCCTGTCTCAGTAATATATTCTTTAACCTGAGAACTTAACTTGCCTTCGATCCGATCAGCTAACATCCTCTTTGCATTGAGTATGCTCTTGTCCACGGCAAGCTGTAGGTTAGGTGATGTGGCGCTACCCACTGAGAAGATCGCATCGTCCTCCTGAGGTACGTCTGTAAACCAGTCGGGTAGATCATCTATCACATCCTCTACGTGCTCTGCACGGGCTTCTCTGGCCTTCTCCTGACGTTCTAAGAAAGCCTCTGGGCTACCCTTTGGTGCGGCACAGGCTCCTAATAGTAAGCTTAATAATATAATTAGTCTCATGTTCTTCCCTTTACTTTACGACTCGATACCCCTTACGGATGTATCGCTTCTGGTTGTTGGGTATCTCAATCATCTTGAGATTGAAATCTTCAAGTGTATAGTTACTTAACAGTGATAGTTTATTCTTAGACCCCAAGATATGTACGACTTCTTGAGAGCCACTCCCTGACATAGTATCATCATAGGTAGCCCGGATAGAATAAGCTGGTGTCCCCGGTAGTGTTATCCTATTTGATATTTCGTTCTCCTTATCAAATGGGTTGGGGAATATTCTAATTAACTTCCCCTTTGTTTCTTCTGCGTATACATAGACGTGCATCTTTTGAGTTGGCTCTATACCAATATTGATTGGCTCTCCCTCCCTAAGAACAGAAGGCTGAAGGTTCACACTCATATCAAAGTTAGCATCATGGTTCTGAGATTGGATGGATACCTTTGCTTCTAAGTTCACCTTACATACACGCTGTTCTTTTAGGTTAGTTACTTTCAAGGTGCTCTTGTTCCTCACAGAGATGATCAAACCGTTTAGCTTAGACCAAGTAAATGTTTGTGCCGGACAGTCAGCATTACCGCCAGTTTCACTGCATGTCATTGTCGTATCGCTGGATATAAACTCTCCGCTAAATGTCTGGATAGCATTTAACTTAGCTCTGTTCTCTGCCTTGTGACAAGCTTGTGCTTCTGTAATCTGTTCATGGATTATGTAAGAACCTTGCCCCACTGTCCATGCACTGACCGTTTCTGGTAAAGGTTCAGGGCCTGTTGATTTAATAATATCAAACAACAAACGTGCTATCCCTAATCCTACACTTAATCCATCAAACATATCAGACCTCCACGAATTTTCTCATCGGAATATGAAGAACAGGTTCGACATCAAAAGCATCCCCCCTATCTGTACGTCCTCCTATCTTGGCACGAACGTCAGCAAAGTCTTCGTCGGGATTATGCAGAACCCAATGTAATAGTTTATCTGTAAACTGAACGACCACTATGAATGGACACCTAATAGTTCCTGAGTGCAGGGCACACTGGATAACCTTATCTACACTCAACATATAAGTGGGGTACTTGGTGCTTGCATTGTTTCTAACCTTGATTTCTATGAGCGCACTTATATAGTCATCACGGAGGGCACAGTAATCATATGGCGCTTTAGGTGGTGTCTTAATAACCTTGCATTTCCATTTGTTACTGAGCCTCTCCGCAACTCCCGCCTCCCTAGCGAGATCCTCCCCCGTTTCATATGTAGGTCTCCCGTTCAAGTGGACGATCCTTTCTCGTCTTGAAAGATCGGAGACTCTGCAATGTAGTCTTCAACAATATGGCGCATCAATGTAGCGGTTGTCAGGCTCTTGCGGTGTGCAATTATCTTTAATGCTTCAAGGTGCATGGTCTCTAGTAGAAAGGAATACTTCGTAGTATCTCCCTCTAACTTCTGGGGTCTATCCATTGTACTCATTAAATTTCTCCTGCTAGTTTTGTAACTTCATACTCAGCACGTAAGTCTGTAAAGAATCGTTGTGCTGTTTGGTTTTCTTTAAGCTCTTTAAATGATTCGACTTTTATTGCATTGCGTAGGTATATCTTTGTTAAGGTCTCAGCGTCACGTCCCTGAGTTTCACCCGTTGAATAAACCTTATTATTAATTGCCCACACTTTCATAAACTCTTGGAAGGGTGCTTCTCGACATATCATATTAGCTGAAGCAATCATCTTCTTCCCTGCTTCAATATGATTCGGAACAACAGGTTCCTCATCGTCTCCTATCTGGACCATGACCACAGCGAATCTAGTAGTAGCCTTGTGTGTTAACAGGGCAGGGGGTATGTCCTCTGGGTGTATCAACAGCTTGAGTATAACCCCTGACTGTGCCTTTAGGTTGTTGTAGTACCCTTGAAGCTGTGCTTCAAAGTTTAAAGTTGACTCGCGAATCGTTTCGATGTCAGCCATTTCTATATTCCTTCCAATTATTTTCTGCCCACTTCAGGGGGTCACGGTCTACGCCTTGCCAGAAGTCACGCTCGTCTCCGTAAGTGTGGAGTTCGGTGTGACAAGGGCGGCAAAGGGGAACAACCCAGTTATCACCCACCTTCATTCCTGTGGAAGACGCTTGAGCAATACGCACATGATGAGCGTCTATATTCCACGGGTGACGGCAAGCTAGACACGGCAGTTCTCGTACAGTTTCCATGTACTTAGGGTTGCGTATCCTTCTTTCTTTAGGCAAAGGGGATGTCATCTAAACCTACATCTTCCTGTTCAACCTTAGCAACTGGTTCAGACTGGGCTTGTTGGCGAGGCGCTTGACCACCACCTGAATTACCCTGCTCCTTAGGTTCGCGCATCATAATCGTTACGTAATGACCTGACTTACCTTCCTTTGATTCGCCGGACATAAAAAGCTTAGGCTCTTGCTCCCCTGCTTTAAGTTGGTTAACGAGGTACTGAATATCTTCAGATCGGAAAGAGATGTCTCCCTTCCACTGATACTGAAACCCACTGCCACGCTTTGGTGCTTTACGATTGTCAAATAAATTACCTATCGCCATATCAATCTCCTTTAAGTTCGGCGTTACGTTTACCGATGACACTCATAAACGGTAACTCCGTCCACTTTGTCCCGGACCTTTCTCCAAGTTCTTGGAAAACTTTCTTGTTGGTAGTAAAAAAATTAGTGATGGCCTGTAAGTCGAAGTCAGGAAGTATCCTGCTCACAACTTCTGTTACAAGATCAATCTGATTAGAGACATCGTAGTTCTCATCCATAACAAACGCATGGGTTTCCTCATTGTACCCAAACATTAGACCACCTTCCTCATCGTATACGTTTTGATTCGCCTTATCGACAACGACAGATACCTTAGCTTCCTCACCAAATTGTTTCTTAACCTCTTTCACCATCTCGGATTTGTTAGCTTTATCCACAACCTGCTTGCCTGTATCCTTCTTTACTGGGGGCTTCTCCTCAGCAACTGGGACATCCTCTTCGGTGGACCCCGCGTCGGGAGGTATATCTTCTCCGGCATAAATGTAATGTCCCAAACCCAGACAACCCACACACTTAGCCAAGCACCTTTGTAGAGCGCTATTAACTTGAAACGAATCAGGGTTCTTAACAGCTTTGTTGCTGTAGTTTATGATAGGGTAAACCTCTGTAACACTCTGGTCTTTTGCTGTTACTGTCACCATTACAAACCCGTTGCCGTTCTTATCAGTCATGTATGGTAGGCTATGGGTGGTAGGTGTCCCGTAAGAGAACAGGTGTTTTTCATAGGTAGCATCAGGGCAGTTCTCTTTAAGAGTACCCCATGCCCATGCCCACGAGAGGTACCTCATTCCGTTCTTTTCTTCGATGCGGTCACTGACATCTATGTGAGATAGCTTATCCCATAAGGACTGTGGCGCTTCTTCTTTTTTCTTGGCAGTCATATCGTCTCCTTAGTATTCCATTATGAAAGATAAAGCGTAGTTGGTGACAACTATCGCTAGGTATATTGTTAGAACCGTACTCATTACCACGTCAGCCATCTAATAAAACGCGCAAACAAACCACGAGGTTCTTCTTGATTATCTCTTTCTGAAATCCATTGAGAAAGAAAATCTTCTTTGAGGTCCTTAGGTGATTCATAGTCGATGCTGTCCCAGTTCTTTGGATCACTGGCATCAAACCTTTCTATGATCGTATAAGCTTCGAGCTTGGACATCTGGAATGAATGACAGATGCTGTCCATTATATCTTCGTGAGTAGCTATCTTCTGTTGGATGTAATTCTGAACCAGTAGCTTCTCTACATTTGGTTCTTCTTTGTTAGGTTCTTCTTTTTCTTCAGACATTTTTATTCTCCTCTTGGTACTGATCACAAAAGGGAGCCACCGCACAGTACCTTTCGCATCGTATTGCTGATGCAGGACGGTGTTCCACTACATATTTCTTATCGGTATCAGCCAGTTCTCTAGCCTCGTCTTCCTTATCGAAGACTCTCTTCGCCCTCTTTGCTGTGGAGGACGGCATGACAGCCCACTTATCACCACGTTTCCACTGATCTTCTTCAGTACACTTGGGCAAGATGCCCGTCGCTTGGTATACTTCTTCAGCTTCAACGTGCTCTGATAAGCGAGATCGAATAAACTCTCTACGCTTTTCAGGTTCCCATATCTCTATATCAACCATATGAATTGGCGCTTCGGGATAACCTTGACGGGTATCAGCTTGGCGCTGATCGTGGTCACGCAAGATAGCACATACCTTGAGAGCAGTAACAGGAAGTTTCTTGTCCTGCTCAACTAACTCAGCATAACAGTTCAGTTGTTCCGTCCATGATTCGGTTTTGAAAGAACCTTCCATAACTGACATGGCCTTGGTTACTTTATAGTCGGTGATCTCCACACCAAAGTCAGTGATCTCTTGGACATCAAGAGCGCCGCTAATAATCTTGCCGTCCATCTCTACAAATATTCTTTCTTCTTTTATGTGTGAGTTTCGGTTACCCGAATCAAGAACGACATGAACAGCAGAACCCATCAACCGCCAAACCGAATCGCTAACGTCTTCTGATAGTTCTTTGTAATGTTGTTGGGTGAGTATGGCTATGCGCGGTGGTGTCATCAGCCCAGTGATAGACTTATAAGCTTCGCCTTTTGAATAAGCCGCTTGCTGTGCGTGTATGGCATCTATTATAGTAACAGGTAAATTATACTTGTTCTTTAGTTTCATGTGTATATCCTCTTCCTTATGCTGTTTTAAGGGTAACAAAGAAGAATGTCAACTATTAGTTTTACAACCAAAGGTGAGCCAGCTAGCAAAAGTAATTCGCGTCGGCTTGTTACCTTCGGGGGCAAGCCACGTTTCATCAAGAGCGAGAAGGCTTTGAACTTTGTGAAATCTTTTCAGCTTCAGTGTCCGTGCCTTGATAAACTTATTGAGGAGGACGTGTCTGTAACCATGACAATTTATTATTCTACTCGCCGACCTGACCTAGACGAATCAGTTGTGTTGGATGCGATGCAAGGGTTCATCTATAAGAATGATCGCCAAGTAAAAGAGAAACATATTTACTGGGGGCTTGATAAAGAGGAGCCGCGAATCGAAATTGAAATTAAGAGAAGAGAGTAGTAGCGGCGGCAATAATCAGGGAAGAGGAAAGCCGCCGCCACATTAACCATACACGTACACTTGCCATGCAGATTTGACTGTTATCATAAGTGGTGTACTATGACAAGTGGAAAGGGGAAGATCGAATGGACATATCAAATCAGATTCGTGCGGCCTGTGAACCACATTCACACCGCATCAACAACAACATTAGAATAGTTTGCCCAGCCTGTAGTCATACTAGGAAGGGGCGTAATCAAAAAGATCCGTGCATGTCTGTCTTAATCAAAGACGATAGACTTGTGTATGAGTGCAAGCATTGTGACGTGTCGGGAGCCACATCCTTAAAAGAAAAGGAAGCGCCTCGCCACCACCCGATTAATAAAACTTACCAGAAGAAAAGCGAATCGGGAGAGCTATCCGAACTCAGTTTAGAGTACCTGACAAATGATCGTCAGTTGAGGAGGAGTATTCTCCAGCAGTTCGGCGTGTTCGATGTTAAAAAATACTTCCCGAAATTAGAGCGCGAAGCTTTGGCTATCGGCTTTCCGTACTTCGAGAATGAAAAGATATACGCTACCAAGTTCCGCGCATTGGAAGCAAAGGCCCACACCCAAGACGGCGGCGGCGCTAATACTTTGTTCGGTCAACACCTGATTAATGGGGAGACTACATTGACAGTATGCGAGGGGGAGATTGATGCCTTGAGCCTATGGTCTGCGGAGGTCTCCGCTGTAAGTGTTCCCAACGGTGCGCCCAGTAAAATATCTGACAAGAAAATAGACGCGAGTGAGGATAAGAAATTTAATTATGTTTGGGAAGCACGGGATTTATTTAAGCGAATGGAAAAGATTATCCTTGCGGTTGATGCTGACTCACAAGGGGAAGCACTTGCTGAGGAGCTTGCCCGTAGAATTGGGAAGGCCAAGTGCTGGCGTGTAGACTGGCCGAAAGATTGCAAGGATGCCAATGATGTATTGGTCAAGCATGGTAGTCAGAAATTAAAAGAGGTCATCGAAGCGGCGACACCCTATCCTCTTTCAGGTCTCAACAATGCAGATCATTACAGTGATCAGGTTGATTCGCTTTATCGGGAGGGCCTTGCCAAGGGGGAGTCCACAGGGTTCACGTGCCTCGACGATCTAATAACAATCAAGACGGGCTACGTATCTGTTGTGACGGGCATCCCGTCAAGCGGCAAGAGTAACTTTATTGATTCGATCATGGTTCGCCTAGCCACCACCAGTTCGTGGAAGTTTGCCATCTGTTCATTTGAAAATGATCCGTCCACCCATATCACCCAACTAATAGAAAAACATTCGGGCAAACCTTTTTGGGAAGGGGATAGGGCGCGGATAACTGAGAACCAGTTACGCGAATCAAAACAGTTCGTTGATGATCACTTTGTTTTTATTGATAATAATGAGGGGGAGAAGGCCACACTAGATAGTATCCTAGACAGGGCACACGGCGCGGTACAGCGCATGGGAATAAGGGGCCTAGTGATAGACCCCTTTTCTTATATCTCCCTCCCTAGCAAAGATAAGAGCGAGACACAGCAGATCGCAGACATGCTTACCAGTGTTCGAATGTTCGCCAAGCTTCACGACATACATGTCTGGTTCGTCGCTCACCCTGCCAAGATGCGGCGCGAGGAGGGGGGAGTCGTCCCTATTCCTAAGGGCTACGACCTGTCAGGGAGCGCTCACTGGTTTAACTTCGCTGACGTGGGCATGACGGTTGCCAGATTCTTTGACAACCACGCGGAAAGGGAACGTGTAAAAATTGTTTGTTGGAAAATGCGCTATCGCTGGATGGGATCGCAAGGCGAACGAGTCCTAGACTATGACCTTGCGACAGGCGATTACTTTGAGGAGGAGGAGTCCCTGCCAGAGGAGGAAAGATGGTGGGACAAAATGTAGGCACAAAAAAAAGGGGGGACCCGAAGGCCCCCCAAGTTCAGGAGTAAAACTATTAGTTCGTTATCTTGGTATGAATATCGAACTCGACGTACTCGTTTTCATATATATTTGGCAAGACCTCCAAGAGTTGTTCGAGATGCTCGCTGTTTAGGCAAGTATCTATTTCCATAGATAGAACTTCTCGCTGTTCACGTATAGGCTTGCCGTTCTTTCGCTTCTTGAAATACCACACGGCGTTGCCCTTGATGGTAACCTTGTCATAAAATATCATAATGATTCCCCTTGTCTATTGATCAAGCCTTGATTAATCAAACGTCGATAGACACTTGATATGGAACGGTCCTCAGCAAGTGCGATACGTTCCACCTCACTCGCCACGGGAAGAGGTACACGTAAGTGCACCTCTTTATTTTTCTGTAAATCTGTCATTATAAACTCGCTATGATTCTTAATGTGAAATAAACGAGGGCCAGACCAGAAACAATTACTGCTATCCGGCCTAGCAAATCAATGCGGCGTTCCCATCTGCGGAAACGCAACACCTCCTCGCGGCTTATGGTCATGTCCTGATAGAGTCTCATATCCCGACCCTCTCGGCCACGGACTCGGCACGTTTGAAATCTGCAAGCGCGACCTTGTCCCATTGTCCCATGCTGTCGCATAGGTAAACCCATTTGCGGCCCACCTTGGCCCACAAATTTCTATAGCCTGACCCAATGCGCGGCGCTTGCCCCTCAAGTATAACATGAGTTCGATAGGCATCCTTAAACTTGCGACCCTTCGGCGGCTTGTTTTTATACGGCAAGTGCGGCACCTTCATCCTCACTTTTTTCTGCCGCCGTGTTCGATTCGGCTTGGCTAAATCAGAGCGCCGTAAAAAGTCGGGCAACTCTGGCAGTAGATTAGTTGATTCAATTAATGTCATCATTAAGACTCCCCAAAAATTATCGCCAACGAAATAAAGGCGAGTGCAAGAAAAAAGAAAATAAAAATTCCAATTAAAAATGTCATGTCGATTCCCCTTAACTAAACACGGTTAAAAAAAGAAACAACCACCAGCTAGCGCCGACGGTTGCCAAGGCAAGAATAATATTTGTATTGCTCATTACTTATCCCCTTTCATAGGACGTGTTCCCTCACAACTAGGCGAGGGGGTTTGGCGGGCGGGCTTGCCCGTGTGATATTGCATTAAAAACAGCGACGCTAATTTGATTCGCTGTTCAGTATGGTCGGACGGGTTGGCGATAATATCTCTCGCCACCCCTGCCCATACGTCTGCTATAGACCGCATTACATTTGGTCCATTAAGTTCTTGGCTATCCGACGACGTGCCAAGGCATACGCCTTCTTTGCGGTATCGCCAACGGCTGTGATTGATTGGGTCTCGCCGTTGTTATTCGAGACGTGACGATGTGACACGATGTAGTCACCCATATAACAAACAAACTTCTTAGCTTGCTTGTAATATTTTTTATCGGCATTGCCGTAGGTCTCGAACGCGGTGAAGCTTCGAACCTTTAGCTTATGGTCCAATGGCTCGCCGTCGATCTCGGTTATCGCATCGCCAACGTCGAGCACTAGATACTGGTAGCGGATACGCCCGTCGGCATTTTGACCCATCTTCTCTAGATACGGCGCTCTCATTACCACCGTCTCACCGTTTACCTTCGCAACCCTGCGCTCATATACAACGCTCGAAGATACTGGGTTGATACCACCATTGAAAAGCGGCAACACATTTTTGATAAATGATATTGTAATGGGCAACGTCACTTCGGCACGGCTAAATCTAGACTTAACGGGATAGTCTGACTGGTCCTTGTCCTCACCAAAGTATGAGTCATGTTCGATGCCGGACTCTATAGGCCCCTCGGTCGGTGTAAAATGCAACTTGAAACCAAGCTGGTCCCTCATGCCTGACACCCAGCCCTCTATTCGGTGGACGTGGTCGCGCCACCTGAGTTTAAGGTCCCTTCTGGTAGCGGCCATAGTTCTTGACTCGCGGTATGATTTTATCTCTCGGAGAGCGCTGTACATAGACTCGATAAATACGTTGACATTTACGTCCGCATTTTTATTTGTTGATTTGAACCAGCGCTTGTCGTCCGATGCGAAAAATTCCTTGGCGGTATCGTTGCCAACTATTCCGACGCAAGCGTCAAGCGTGTTAAGATGTCGGGCGTAATCATTATAGGCATCTATCGTGCCGCTAAAGTTCTCGCCCGTTGGGTTTGATATAAGTTTTTTCATGGCATTGTAATCCCCCAGCGTTGCCGCCGGGGGTCCTCTATATATGGTTAAGG
>VTLG01013476.1_pt1 | contig 14985 bp, 16 predicted proteins | sample 4694571 | NCBI WGS metagenome assembly VTLG01 (sample SAMN12604809, study PRJNA352737) | marine metagenome | biome: ENVO:00000447; feature: ENVO:00000209|ENVO:00000569|ENVO:01000036; material: ENVO:00002151; isolation source: viral sequences binned using virsorter ...
CACACTCCTTACAGTAATCAAATATAGGTTGAGACTTGACTACATTATTCTCCCAGAATCTATCAGGGTTTTCAAAACTCTCCCTAAGAGCAGCAAAGGCAGCAAGATGAATTACTACATCATAGATCTTACCAGTATTAAAATCTCCTATATCATCAGGAAAATCTATACCATCTATTTCCACATCTACACCAGTCTCCTCTATTAATTTGCAAAGATAACTTCCTATGAATCCTTTATGTCCAGTGATTAATATCTTCATGAGTTGAACCAAATATTTTTTTGTACTCTATCTCCTATGTCAGGAAGAAGGAGAACAGCATTTTTAAATTTATCTAATTCTCTTTTCAATTGAGCCACTTCTCTTTTAAGTATCCATACCTCTTCTTGAGTATTCATGATCCCAACCTACTAAATCCTTTTATCTTTTCAAATTTTAGCACACTACCAAACCTATCGTCCATACCTGTCTTATGTGATATAACAAATACATTTGCATCCTTGATAACAAACCTAATAATTTTAAGAAACTCTTCTGTTCCAAACCCATCAAGAGAACTATCAAACACCTCATCCATAATCAATAGATTTGTATTGACTGAATTCTTATATCTAGCAACCTCCCTCCATGTAAAGAGTAGAGCAAGATCAATCCTCATCTTTTCTCCTTCACTGAAGGAAGCATAAGAAAAATTATCATGGATGGGAGACTGAACAGTTTCATTGAACTCCTCATCCAATGTAAAATTAATATAGAAGTCCATCATCTGCAGGTATCTATTGACCTGCTGATTAATTAATGGAAGGTACTTCTTTATTATCTTAGACTTGACACCACCATCTTTTAGTAAACTATATGAAAAATCATGATAGTTTATTGTGTCCTTCTTAGAAGCTAATGCCTCATATGTTTTTCCTAAATTATCTTTGAATGATTCTAGGTTCTCATGCTCAGTATTTCTGTTTGCAAGTTGCTCGGTAAGTTTCTGAATTTCAGATTCCAGATCTCTGATTTGTCGTTGACACCCAGAGATATGAGTATTGTTTTTAGAAATGCCATGCGTTAGTGTAGTAATCTCCTTTGATAGTTTTGTAAAGTGATGCTCTCGCTCCTCCTCTTTTTTAATTGCCTCCTCTAGTTCTTGATAACCAGATTGCAACTCCTTTATCTTATCTTGAGCATCACTAATGTTATTTAACCTAATCAATTCTTCAATCTCCTGCTTACAAGTAGGGCAAACAGTATTCTCTTCAAAAAACTTATGCTTCTTAGTAATGGTTGCTACCTTATTAGATAGAGTTCCTTTTATAGTACCAAGTTTACGTAGTTTTTCTGTAGCACCTGTTACCTTCTCTTGTTCCTTTGTCAGGTCATGAACACTATTTTCTAGGTCTTCATTTATTTTAACATAGTTATCAGATTCACCAAAGAGATTGTTAATTTTAGTATTATTTTCTTGTATTCTATTCTTACCTTGCTGCTCCAGTTCAGTTATAAAATCAGTCTGCATCTTAACTTTATCATTAAGAGATTCTTTCTTCAGTTCTAAAGTTCTAATCTCTTCTCTAAGACCACGCATCTTATCTTTAATCAAACTATTCATAGAAGAGAATATTTTAATATCCAACAAATCTTCTATGACTTCTCTTCTGTTAGTAGCAGTCAATTGCATGAAAGGAACAAAACTACTACTACCCAAAATAACAATCTGAGTAAAAGACTTATAGTTCATCTTTATAACATTCTGCTCTAACCACTTCTGCTGATCATTGACTGCAGAAAATTGATCCAAGCAGATATCATTTCTATGGATTTCAAATATATTAGGTTTAATTCCTCTAACTACCTTCCATTGAGTTTCTGCAATAGAAAATTCTACCTCAACTCTACAATCCTTTTCATTTACTGTATTAATAAGTTGACCCTTACTAATTTTCCTAAATGGTTTATTAAATAAACTAAAAGTAAGAGCGTCTAATACAGTGCTCTTACCTGCACCATTAGTACCAACAATCAATGTTGTTGAATTACTATCAAGTTCAACTTCAGTATACTGATTACCAGTGGAAAGAAAGTTCTTCCAACGTATCTTTTCAAATAAAATCATTTTCTAGTGGTGGAATAACAATATCATTTTTAGTAATGATTGAGTACCTGTAATCATGCAACTCACATGTTTTGATTACAACTTTACCATCAACTTCTATCACATGCATTTCTGGATAGTCTTGGTCTTCTAGTAGAAGAGCATACCTAATAGCATCATCCTCATCCTCAAAAAGATAAAGAACTTGTTCTCCATCTTGACCAGGCACAGAGTATGCTCCTTCAGTTTCCTTTCCTTCTACTGTGAGAATAAACATCATACCAACTCACATGCTTCTTGATAAACCTCTTGTAAAAATTTTTGAACTCTTGATTTATCAATGTCTATCTCTGACTCCTCAATATACCTATTAAGGATAGAGAGAGTATCTTCAGATTCAAACGCTTCAAACTCTGCTGCATCATGCAAAGCAAAGTTTTCCACTATCTTAAGTTCTGCTACATTAGCATTATACACCTTATCAATAAACTTTTCAAACTGTACCTGATCATTCTTATGTCTGACAACTATCTTTACTATCTTATTCTCTAACTCTCTTGCATCAAATAATTGGTGATCATTATCATTATAATAAATGATATGATGAAGTCTGTATGGATTATTAACTGGAGTATGTTCCAGTGTCTCTGTATCAAATAAATGAAATCCTCTATTAACATCATTTACATCATTCCAGAACATCTCATATGGATTACCAAGATAGTAAATGTTATCTTGATTTGACCTGCAATGATAGTGTCCAGAGAATGTTTTTTTAAATTTCTTAAATATATCCCACTCCATTCCATGTTCCATCATATGACCTGGTGTAGCTCTAAATCCATTTAACTCAAGATGTCCCATACACACAGGAGATCTTGATTTATTAATCAGTGCTACACTCATCTCCCTATTATCACTATTAATCCAAGGTACAAGAGTAACATTACAATTACCAACCATTATAGATGATACTTCAGAGTATACTTTAATATTATCATACTCTCTCAACAATAAATCTACTGCATTTACATCATTAGTATTTTTATAATATGCTGTATGATTACCAACTATTGTATGGACAGTAATACCCATCTCTTGTAATCTATCAAAATAATATTTCTTTGCCCATGTCAATGCACCAAAATCTATTGACTTTCTTGTGTCAAAAGTATCACCCATATCAATGATCGTAGTAATACCTTCTTTCTCTAATGTAGGAAAGAAAATATTATTATAGAACTTTAGGAAATAGTCATGAAAAAGTTTAGAATTTTTTCTTGCTCCAAAGTGCTGGTCTGTAATTATTGCTACCTTCATTAATTACGTAATTTAGAATGAACCGCATCCTTGATTTGATTATACTCGCTATAGTTTCCATCGTCAAGGGTATCTCTTTCAAAGACTTGTTCATATCCTGTCTTCTCCAGTATCTTATTCTTGATCTCCAATTGCTTCTTCTCCTTCTGTATTCTACGTAAGAACGCGTAGTGAATAATTTGTGTGAAATAAGCAAACGGGTTTTGAGACTTTTCAGGGTTGAAGTTGTGTATGTACTGTACGCAGTTTTCAATGCCATCTGATATCATATCCTCCTTAAACATGTAGTTGACAAAGTTTGGTTTGAAAGATAGGTGAGTAGCAATCTTTAAAAAACATTCTCCAATGTATCTGGGTATTCTAGGTTTCTCTTTACCTTGAATTTCTGCTATTTCAATATTTTCTCTATGTGTAATTAAAGCTGCAAGGAACTCTTTGTTATTAACATAGTGTTCAGATCTTTTTCTTCTACCCATAATTCTTGCAGGACTCATATCTATACTCTCTATTATGTATTAATTATAGCATCCAACACAATAGTTGACAAGGTATCAAAATAATAGTAGACTAACTCTGTCGGGGTTGAAGGGTTAGGTATCGTTAGTTATCTTTAAAGAGTTTCTCTAATGATTTCTTTGCTTCACTAATAGTAGATATATATCCCATTCTTCTATCTAATTTAGTTTTCTTTTCATAGTAACTATTTTGCTGTATAGCAAATGTTTGATGCATACTTATAGTCTCTAAGTCTGTTGATTCACTTAGAGTCATAACATCATCCATATTGATTACAAAAAGTTCTTCTTTACTAGTTTTTATCCAAGGTTCCACTTTATAACCTGAGGCAGATCTAGTTTTGATTTTTTCAATAGTGATTGGATTATCTAGTATTAAAAAACATCTATCATGATCCTCATCATAATTTATCTTGGCAAATATTTCTTCACCAGATTTAAGTTTGATAGTGGCATAAAAGTCTTCTTCCATTATTTTATTTGAATAGTGATTATTTCATAATTAAAATTTTCTTCATTATAAATTTTAATTCTTTCAATCAGATGATTGAGAGTATAGTTTTTTCTTGAGTTATATGTGCAGTCATCCCCTATATCATATAGAGTTGCTTTTACTTTTCCTTTTCCTTTTCTAAGAACTCTACCAATGGATTGGAGGTTTCTAACTCTAGACTTGGAGGGACTGGCGAAGATGACATTGTGCAACCGCTTGATGTTAATGCCAGTACTGAAAGTGCCATAACTGGCAACAATAATTGCATTGTTCTCATTTTCAGTAATCTCCCTAATAGATTCTCTTTGTTCAGTATCAACACCACCATGAACAAAGAATACTTTACGATCAGTGTGCTTAACATTATTTATCTTTTCATAAAGTATTGCTCCATGAGTTTCTACTCTACTGTATAAGATAAGAGTATTACCTTTTAAATCCAATGCTAGATTAGTTATGAATTTATTTCTCTGATCATGTGTAATTAAATATTGAAGTTCATCCTCATAGGTTTCAAATTTCTTAGGTGGATGCTTAAGAACTAAACACTGAATATCCAACTGAGATAGATGACCTTCTCTCATTAATTCTTCTGTTTTAGTTACCTTATAGGATGGTCCAAACAATCCCTCTAACACCCACTTATGAGTCTGTGTCCCATCTAATGTACCAGTGAAACCAAATCTATACTTAGCATGATGAAGCTTAGTCATGATGTTAACTAAGGATTTACTTTTAAAGAGATGTGCTTCATCTCCTATGATGACATTATATTCTTCAAAGAAAGATTTCTCTAACTTATATACTGACTGCCATGTGGTGATTGTTACTTCATTAGAATTACTTCTCTCCCTACCAGAATAGATCCTATGACAATGATTTTTTACATCCCAACCATACTCTTCAAAGTCCTTATACATCTGTTCTACTAGTGATGTAGTGGGAACTACTAGGAGAATCTTCTGACCTTTATGTACATAGTATCTTACTAAAGAGTAAATCATTAAAGACTTACCTGATGCAGTGGGACTGACAAGTAATCTTCTATTGTGTTTTAAACAATCACATACACCATCTATCTGATATTCTCTTGGTTTGAATTTAGTTATAGATTTAATATAGTCCTTTACACCTTCCTTTGATATGGATTGATTTACTTCAAAAGGTAATCCATAGTATTCATTATCCTCAAATCTATAAGTATATCCATGCCTATCACAAAATGATACTATCTTATCCAACAGACCTACATATATCTTCTTAGATCTTAAATCAAACAGATGTATCTCACCATTCCAGTTTCTCTTTCTATATTGAGGCATGAACTTTGCACCTTCTACCTCAAAGGTAAAATGATCTCTTAGTTCATATTCAATATGTGGCTCTGCTTTTATCTGTAAAAATACTTCATTAGACTTCTGTATAACTACATTTGCTGAAGTGTTCACATGAGTTCATAAATCTATGAATATTTATTAACCCAGTCCAGCATTGAATCTCATAAACTCTATTGCATTCTTTATCTGAAATGTCCTATTCTGAATTACTTTTAAAATACTTTCAATGTAGACAAGCATGGTATCATAATAATCAATCTTTAAATTTGAAGTTGAAAGTTTCTCATCAGCATCAAGATACTTCTGCATTGTATCCTTATCTCTTATCTTCTTTGGAAAAGGATTCTCTATATAAACATCAGGATCAGACTTACCAGAAAAATATTCATAACGTTCATGGCGAATATTTTTACGCTGCTGTTCTGCTTTCTTTCTTAAAAGAAATATAGTATTATATAATTCAAAATACTTTGCATGTAGAGAGGGAATATTTAATGACTCTTCATGTAGATTATCTCTATCTATCTTTGCATCTTTCTCCCACATCTCTTGAATAGAATCAAGATCAATATTCATAAAATGTTATCATTCAAATCTGTGATGTTGTATATAGTATACTTGAAAGTAACATCTGCTGTCAAGTAATCTATATCACTATCAGTAGCATCAAAGTCTAGATCTGATAATGATATTGGGAACATATCTAAGAACTTAACTTTAAAGTTTGGTGTATTAGAACTAGAAAGAACATTCAATGTACCATCAGAGAAGTAATTTAATTCTGATGTAGGTGCATTTGGATTAGTTCTTTGCCAATCATATATCTCTTTCAGACTATCTGGGAAACCAAGTCCCCTTAACCAATGTTGTATCTCTAGATAATTTTCTAAATCTTCATCTACTAAAAATCTTAATCTTAAATCTTGAAATTGAAGTTTATCACCAGGCACAGGAATATCTGTTAGGTATGTTGTTTGTTCAGCAGTACCTAAATTTAAACCTGGAATATTTGCTGAGTTGGAAAAGAATACTACCTTAGGTGCTCTATTTAAAACAAACCTAAACCCAGTAGGACTTAAGAAGTTTTTATTCTGTACTTGATTTCTAAAACCTGATGCAGTCATTATAATATACGTTTTAAATATTTAGATAAAAAAAGACCCCCTACAAGAGGAGGTCTTTGAGAAATATAAGCATCTAGCTTACATGATGTTCTTAACTGCAACTCTTCTGTAGTAGCGGTTGCTGTTAGAAGTGAGAGCACCAAGTCCTTGAGTAGCACCTTCAGCAAATGGGTTTGAAACAAGACCATATCTTGTCTTAAATCCAATTTTTGGCTGGAAGGTTTGCTCACCCACTGCACGAACCATCTGTAGAGGAACGTATGGGCAATAGAACAGACCTGCATCATAAGGTGAACCACCTTTGTAACCAACAACATAGTACTGGTTGCTGCCTTGAGCAAGACCACTGTTGTTAGCTGCTAGGTTAGCAGAATATGGGTCAATGTATACTCTGTACTTACCTTGGATAGTACCAGCAAATGTGTTACCAGTATCATCAACATTAAGGTTAGCATTAAGAGCAGGTGTATAGTCAAGTACACCAGCCATTGTTAGTGCAGATGCAACGTCTGCAGAGCACATGATAATGTTGCCCTTTCCGCGACGTGTTCTCTGTGCGATTCTATTAGCATCTCTTTCTATCTGGAACAGAAGTCCTTTGAACTTCTCAACTGACCATCTACCATTGGAGTCAATGTCTAGGTCAAATATACCAGCACTTGCTGTGTTCTCAACTGCACCTTGCTCTGCAACCTTATAGATTGTTCTAATGACTTCCCTGTTGATTTCAGCAAGGATTTCAGTAGAAAGGATGTTTGCAAGTTCAGCTTCTGCATTCAAGCCATGGATTGCCTTGAGGTCTTGAGCAAGCTCTAGTGAGTACTCAGCCTTGAGGGCTCTTGACTTAGCAGTAACAGTGACCTTCTCAATTGAGAATGCCATCTGGTTAAAGTAGTTACCAGCAGCATCTCCAAGAGCTTCAGAGTCACCTGTAACCATTCCTTGACCAACATCATATGCAGTCTTGTCTGCACTTGAAGTTGGGTTAAGAACAGCAGGGTTAGTACCAGACTGTGAAGTTGTACCTAAACCAGCTGCAGCTCCACTGATACCAGAAGTTAGGTTATTACCTGAAGACTGACCAGAGAATGCAGTATCTACTTCATTGTAGAATGTCTCTGTACCTGATTGATCCTTATACCTGGATCTCATTGCAAAGATTAGTCCAGTAGGACCACTCATTGGTTGAACGCCAGCTAGGTCATAAGCAACTAGGTTAGGCATTGAACGTCTAATCAATGAGATTAGAACTGGATCAAAACCAGCAGTTGGACCAGCAGCAGCAGAACCAGCACCAAAACCACCTGATGCACCAGCAGCGTTAGCACTGTTGGTAGGTGATGCTTCAGTTATAGTACCACTTTGGCCAAAAGACTGTTCGTCTCTTAAAAATTTTTCTTGGTTTTCTAACAGGACAGCGGTGACCGCTTTTCTATGGGGGTCTGTAATTGACTCAACACCCTCTGCATTAAGCAAAGGAGCCCACTTTTCCTGCAGATGTTCAGCATTGAACATTTGCGTTTACCTCTTTGTGTTGTTTGATTAAAATACTATGGTCATTTCTTAGCAACAGCGTGCAATGTCTTAAGATAAGCAGCCATTGAATTGGATACATCAGCAGATGAATGATCTACTGTCTCAGAGATTGTCTCTCCTGAAGCCTTTGGAGTAGCACCTGTGAAATAAGATTCCTTTAGTGTCTCCAACTTTTCACGATATTGATCTTCACTTTCAAACTCTACACTTTCAGCAAGTGAGGCGAGCTTTTCTTTCTGAGTAGCAGCAAGGCCATCAGAAATTGAATCAAGAATACCATCAGCAACAGACTCAGAAAGTCTACTGTTTAATCCAATGTTCTTCTCTATCTGCTCATTGAGCTTGGTCTCCATGTCATCTAGTTTTTCTACCATGCTTTCTAGCACATCATATTTATCATCAGGGATTTGTACATAATGTTCTTCAAAAAGATTCTTCATTCCACCAAGGAATGATTCAGTCAATTCTGTTTTGAGTCCATGCTCAATAGCAAGTTCGTTTTCTACAAACCACTCTTCAGCAACATACTCAAGGTATTGATCAACTCTCTCTGCAAGAGCAGCTTTTGTTGACTCTACCTCTTCTACAAGCTTCTCATCATACTTAGCTTGCATACCCTCAGCCAATTCATTGACCTTAGATTGCAAAGCAGCTTCAAAAACTGTCTTTGCTTTTTCTCTAAACTCTTCAGATAGTTCTTCACCACCTAAAAGAGCATTGACATCTGCTTCAATGTCAATTTCTACTGTTTCTTCTTCTACTGTTTCTTCTGTAGTTTCTTCTGTCTCTGCTACAACTTCTTGACTATCTTCTAGTTCTACTTCGTCACCAGACTTAAGACCTTGTGGCATGGGATCAGCAGGTTTTGCACCTTTGTTAACTACATCTTTTACTGTTTTAATCTTAGGTTCCTTGATCTTTGCAGAATCATTGGTAGGACTATAATTATCTGGTGTTGGACCACCAAGATCCTCATAACCAACTGATGTTCCACCAGTAGTTAATTTTGGCATTGGATCACCTGCCTTTGCATTTGCATTAACAGGACCCTTAGATTGGTTAGTGCCTACTTCCATTTCTTGTAAATCTCCACGAGACATTGGTAAACCCTCTGATTATCCGAGTATTAAACTATATTTATTTAGATAAGTTATAAGTTTGATAAGAAATCGTTAAAAAGATTTAACTTATGCTCATCTAATTTCTTTTGATCAACTAGTGTGTTGATTGTTTTGTATGTTTTCTCAGCATACTTCTCACGAAGAATACCTCCATCCCATACCCAGTCTTTTCCTTCCATAATTCCAGATACAAATGCATCTGGTGCTGAAGGATCAGCTACTATATCTGCTGCTGTTGCTAACATAAAGTCTTCACCAACAACATTAATTCCTTCACGAGTTTGCTTCAGTGAACCAATACCTCTTGAAGAAACACCTAACTTTACACCTTCACTTATCAATGAAGATGCAATTTTACCCATTGGGGTAGAGAGGATTTTTGCTTTTCCTATAAAATTAGAACCACTTTCTTTAAGTGATACTATCTTATGTGACACTCTATCAAGGTTAACAGTTGGACCTTCTGGATGTCCCAGTTCTCCAAGTGCTCTTCCTGATGTTACATGATTTTCATTATAACGAGAAACTTCTCTACGAAGTGTCTCCATAGGATACATACGACCATTTCTGTTCTTTATGTTTCCTTGAAGAAAAACTCCTTCAATGTAAAGTTGCTTTTTACCGCCTCTGTTTTCAACTATAAATTCAACAGATTCGATTTCTTCTCTAATGAGTTTCATTTAAGCTTCTCCTGCGATTTGAACTTGTTGAATGTATAACTTACCAGATCCACTATCAGTTCTGGCAGCAACTTTAAAGGAACCCCTTAAAGTAGTATTGTCATCAGTTAATGAAGTACTAATATTCCTTCCATAATCATTTTCAACTACTATTCTCTGACTAAACCAATTTTCTCCTGCACCATAATTTGGAGCACTAGCACTACTATAAACTTGTCTTACTCTTTTATGAGTAAATTCATAATAGTCTTGAGCACTACCATCAGCAAGATTTAAACTTACATAGTCTCCTGCTGCAAAAGGAGATGATGTTCCTGCTGGAAAATCAATAAGAGTGTAAGTTGTTGATGTACTAATAGCACTAACTTTAGCAGATGTATTACTAAATGCTAAAGTAGCAGCACTATCTTTTGGTACTACAAAATCAGTTACAGCTGCAGTAGGTTCAGTTCCAATAGCGACATGTGTATTTTGTCCAGTGGCAACCACTCTAATTGCAGTAGATTTACCAGATATTGGAATAGACTGCTGAGATGCTGCACCTGTAGTTATTGAAGTTCCTGCTCCAACTGTCCTAAGCGTCATTCTCTTTATACAGAATCATTTTATTTATTTATAATTATTCCTCACCCTCTTCTTCAGGCTCTGCTTCCACTTCTACTGTACCATTTTCATCAGCACCAGAAATTCTAGCTGAAGCATCTGCTACTACACCATCAACTTCTTCTTGATCTTCAGGAGATCCAAAAAGTGAATTTGCTACAGAGTCCTTATGAGCACCTATCTTTTCTGCTGATTTTGCATACAGCATGTCTTTAATAGTGTCACTTACCTGAGAAGGACTCTCATCCTTGGTAATCATATCCAGTAATTCATCCATTGTTTTTTAATCTTTACAGTTTATTTATCAGATTTCTCCACCCTTAGGCATTTCCATCTTAGTTGTTGTGGTATCTGTTACTTCTGGGTCCATTACAGATTGTCCCATTTCACCACCCCCACCTTCTGCACCCATCATATTTGGGTCCATCATCATTGCTGGATCAGGTACTACCCCATCCTCAATTTCCTTCTTCATAATCTTATCCTGTTCAAGAATCTCTTCATCAGTTTGACGAAGGATCTTACGTCTTAGATAATCTTGTGAGAAGTATCTACCAACATATGGTTCAGCAGATGCTACCATAGTTAGTCTTTCTGCCATTAATTCAGAATCTTTTAGTTCTGCAAAATGATTATCATAGAGGAAGTCATATTGAATATGCTCACTCATAATCTCCCAGTCTTCTGGGGTGATAACATTCTTAAGAAGTAATTGAGTTTTAAGAATATCATTGAATAGATTAGAGAATCTCTTCCTTAATCTACCTACAAACTTACTAAATTTAACTTCATCTCTTAGTATTTCTGATGATCTACCTAAATTAAATCCACCATCTCCACCTATTCTAGTAACAGGTACATTCAAAGCTTTAAAAAGTTTCTCTTGGAAATACTTAATATCAGTGATTTCTCCTAAGTTTTGTCCACCTGGTAGTGTAGTAATCTCAGTTCCTCTACCACCTTCTCTTCTAGGCAACCAGAAATCTTCCAACATGGACATGTATTTCTTGTCATCTTTAATCTCACCAGTGTCAGCATTGTATACTAACTTGTTTCTATACCTCATCATTACATCTCTGAGGTATTGTTCTGCCTTAACTTTAGGAAGATTACCTACATCAATGTAGAATATTCTTCTTTCTGGTGCTCTTGATAATCTGTATATAACAAGACTATCCTCAATCATTCTAAGTTGATTGACTGCTTTGATTGCTTTGTGTAAGTATGATAAGGTTGACCCCTTGTTTCTATCTACTAATCCACTAGTACAATAAGCAACAGAATCCCTAGTCATCTTGATTCCTTTATTACCACCAGTCATGGCAGATGGCATTTGAGATGGGAAAGTTGACTTAGGACTATAGATAAAATACTCTTCAATCTTAGGAAATTCATATTCCATAGGATTGTCATTATTGATGTTAGCCATTCTAACATCTTTCTCAGACTTCTTCTGTTGTCTTACATAACGCATTTTCATTGCGTCAATGTATCTTAGTTCTACTATACCCTCTTCTGGTTTCTTAAGATCAATTACTTTATGGTAATATAATCTACCATCTATATACCAGTTCCTATAAATTTCATGTGCTTTCTTATCAAAATCTAATAGGTCTTTGACTGCCTTAAATTCTTCTCTAATTTTAGTTTTAATACCATCACTAGCATTGAGATTAGATAACTCAATTTCTACTGGTGAATCATTTGTATCTGATACTATTGCTTCCTGTATAATATCTTCAATTGCACTATCACACTCTGGATGGAGTGCCATTTCCCTATATCTTTTTATTAAATCAAATTCAGTTCTATAAATTCCTTCAATATCTACATACGATCCAAAAAAACCACTAGTCAAATAGTGGTCTGAACCATCTGCGTTATTTTCAGGAACTGGAGATACCACACTGGGTGGTATCTTTTCAGTATCCTCTATAGAAAATCCAAATAACCTTGCCATTATTAAAAGTTAAACCTTATATGTTTATTTATCAGGCTCCAGCACCTGCTGCTTCAGGATACCAGTATTGTACTTGGAAGTCAACAGTAAATTCCTCTATACTATCAGTTGTATCATAAGAAAGATCTATGGCAGCAACTGTAGTTGGGAAAATATCTACAAACTTATACTGTGCAAGAATATTACTATCAGTAGCAGGGCTATTAGAACCCTGTTGACTAGCAACATTTCTACCAAGTTGATAGACAGTTGCTTGTCCCATGTATGATGCTGGATCAGTTAAACCTGCAGAATCACCATACTGAGCAATGTTTTGAGCCCATGCTTGGAATGCTCTGTAGTGACCAAAATCTTGATCATTGATTACTGTAACAGACCAACTATCAATTGTTCTGTCTCCAGCAACTTTCATTACACGTCCTCTAAATGGGACTTCCAATACTCCTACATTAGAAGCTGGCAATTGAGCTGCTTTACATAAAAATCTAAATCTATCTCCATCAAATTCTCCACCACCATCACCTTGAATACCAAGGTTTACTCCATCTGGGAAGTTAACTTGCACCTCAAACAGATTGGGGCGAGTACCGCCTCCAATCAGTTTGGATTTAAATTGAGAAATCGTTCTCTGTGGGATTGTTGCCATTTTTTAGAATCTCCTTTTGTTATTTAGATATGATAAGTTAAACTCTACCAGCTACTTCTTCAAAGCTAACACCAGTTCTGGTGGCAACAAATGTAAGAGTAACATAGTTGATTGACTTGGCAGGCTTCAAGAAGATGTCTGCTCTGAATTCATTATTATCAATGATATCAGGAGTGTTGTTTGTCTCATCACAAATGACTAGGAACCCATAAAGTCCTCTCTTAGCTTCCACATCTCTTAGATATGGTTCAACAATATTAACAAAGTTTGCTCTTGTTACTTGATCATTAAGTTCAAATAGTTGTGCTTCTGCTGCTTTCTGTAGTGCTTGCTCAATTGTTAGGAATAATCTTCTAACATTGATTCTATCAAAGGCAGATGCATAACCTAAACCAGTCTTATCTCCAAAGAGCATAATACCAGTTCCAGGTTGATTAACTATAGAGTTAATTCTTAGTGGATAAAGTTGATCTCTTTGTGATTTATCTGGGTTGTAAGCAAGTTTAATTGCATTATTTAAGATTCCTCTCTGCTGTCCAGCAGGTGAGAACCAAGGATAAGCATTAACACTTGTTCTTACCATCAAACCAGCAACATCACCATTAGTTGGGATGAATCTGAATTGATTATTGAATCTATCATAAGTGTACTTGTATCCAGAATCAAATACAGCATATGATGAAGATGCTAATGAACTATAGAACTTGATTACATTATCAGTCTGTGTATCTGTATTGCTTATATCTACAACATCTGCTCTATGTGGAGAAATGACTGCCATGCAATCCTTTCTTGCACCAGCAATAGAAATCAATCTACCTGCTTTTGCTTGTGATTGTGCCTTGTCACTAAGACCAGGACCACCAATTAGATAATCAACTGCTATCTCATCCTTATTCTTGAATAAGTTGTATGATGTAATTAGATTTCCTAAGGTTGCTTGATACCCACCAGTAGATGAATAATCAGCACCAGCAGTTAATGTGTAGGTGTTATTTCCAATTACATTGAAAGTAATACCCTGTGCATTTCTATTCCAACCACCAGAAGCAGCAGTAATAGCTGTGTATCCAGAACTAAAGTCTGATGCAGCTTTGAATCCATCTGAACCATCTGAAGGATCATCTCCAGCATAAACATAGTCAGAATAAAGTGCTATGTAATCTTTATAGTATATCTTCTGTGGTGCATTCTCTGAGGAAACTGCATCAGTTGCCTTAGAAAGATTTAAACTCTTCTCTAAAATATTACCCTGTATTCCTGTTACATCTCCAAGGTCATCTACAACTACCACATGAATACCATCATTCTTAGATGATCTATCTGATGCCCAGTTAGTAGTAAGTGGTCTAGGTGAAATTGACTTCCAATAAACAGTAGAGTTAGTTAACCCAAGTGTCTGTTCATCATACCAGTCTTTAGCATAGTTACCACCTTCAATCTTAGCAGTTGCTACTCCAACAGCAGATGCATTAATAACACTAACATTATTTCCAGCCAATATTGCTCTTGCTTGATCACCTTGAGCATAAGTTATATCAGTTGATACTCCAAGTGTAGTAA
>VTLG01015191.1_pt1 | contig 14985 bp, 20 predicted proteins | sample 4694571 | NCBI WGS metagenome assembly VTLG01 (sample SAMN12604809, study PRJNA352737) | marine metagenome | biome: ENVO:00000447; feature: ENVO:00000209|ENVO:00000569|ENVO:01000036; material: ENVO:00002151; isolation source: viral sequences binned using virsorter ...
TTAGGAGAGGACTTGAAGTTTAGTATGATATATTTATAGGTGTAGGGGAATATCTATGTCTATACCAAAATTACTTGATTTACTTGAGCTTGAAAAACCAAAAAAACCATCAAAAATTGGTGCTGTTGTGGTTAAATCAGAAGGACAGGTATTGTTAGTACGGCGTTCTGAAAATGCAGGAAAGTATCCTAATTTTTGGGCAGTTCCAATGGGACATGTTGAAGATGGTGAAAAATTTATTCAAGGCGCTCATAGAGAATTTCAAGAAGAAACAAAGCTTGACATTGACATCAATTCTTTAGTATATTTAGATGTGATAAAAGACACTAAGTATAATAGGATTGTAGGGTTATTTACGATTGAATTACCAAATAAACCAAAACCAGAACTTGACCATGAACATTCTGATTATGGTTATTATGATGTTAATTCACTACCACATCCAATTGAAGATAATTTACGAGTTGCTTTGGAATTAAAAGTATGAGCTTAAAGAAATTAGTAGAAGAGATAACGAAACCAATACTTCAAGAAGGAGTAAATGATCCAGGTATTTTAAAAGCTGTATTTCTTGCTGGAGGACCTGGAAGTGGTAAAGGATATGTTTCTAAAGGGTTATTCGGAATACCCAAAACAACTTCTGTATCTGCGTATGGATTAAAGGTAGTTAATCAAGATAAAGCTCTTACGACACTATTGAAGAAATATGGATACGGTACTGATTTAGATGATATGCCAGATGAATTATTTAAACAGTTGACTGATCCTACTTATGATGATTATAGTGGAATGAGAACTTATGCGAAAGATATAACTACTGCTCAGAAAAAACAATATATGAATGGTAGACTTGGTTTGATTATTGATGGTACTGGTCATAAATACGAAAAAATAAAAGAACAAAAGAAGGAATTAGAAGATATTGGTTATGATACTTATATGGTCTTTGTTCATACGGATTTAGATGTGGCACAAAAAAGAAATATGGAAAGATCAAGAAAGTTAAATCCTGAACTTGTAGAAAAGAGTTGGAAAGATACTCAAAAGAATTTAATTTCATTTCAAGGTTTATTTGGTAATGCTAATTTCTTAATGGTTGATAATTCTAAAACTTTAAGTGAAAAACAAGCAACCAAAAAATTTAATATGTTGGTTACAAAAGGAATTGGTAAATTCATTAAAAAACCTGTGAAAAATCATCTTGGTAAAAAATGGATTGCAAAACAAAAGATAATGAAAGAAAATGCAATCGTAGGTGGTGATGGAGTTATTCAAGGAGAACCAACAAGGAAAAAAGTTAAAAAGAATAAAACGAATACAATGAGTGGATATAAAAAGGTTACTGAGGAAAAGAGTAAAATCAAAAAAACTATCGGTGTATTCGGTGGAAGATTTCAACCATTTCACTCAGGACATTTAGCCACATATAAATGGTTGGCAAAACAAGTTGATGAAGCCTATATAACGACAACTAATATAAAAAAACCACCAAGACATCCAATGAACTTTAAAGAGAAAGTTCGACACATGACGAAGATGGGTATTCCAGCTAATCGTATCATTGAAGAAAGAACACCTTATGTGGCAAAGAACTTATTGAAGAAATTCAATACCGATACCACGGCAGTAATTTATGCCTTTGGTAAAAAGGATGCTGGTCGTTTAAAGGCTGGTACTAAAAAGAGTGGTGGTAAAACATATTATCAAGATTATAAAAAGAATAAGAATAATCTACAAGGATATGAAGAACATGGATATTTCATAACTGCACCTCAATTTGGAAATTTAAGTGGTACGAAAACACGAGATATGTTGGGTAATCCAAACATTGATGACAAAGAAAAGTTAAAGTTTTTCAAAAAAGCATTTGGATATTATGATAAAGGCGTGTATATTATGATGACGAATAAATTCAAAAAGTTGTTTGAGGCATATGTTAGTTTATTAGAGAGTGCGACAGGAGATTTACAATCAGTAGATGATGGACCTGGTTTTCTTCAAAGTTTATCAGCATATAAAAATAGAAGTCAAAGTGATGCTGGTAAATTAGGTTGGGAAATAGCAAAAAATTTAATTGATGATGATGTTTATAATAGTCAAAATACTGTTTTTCCAAAATATAATGGAAAACTAGATGGGCCAATTGATTCGGTTTCTTATGGACCTGCAGGTGTAGGAATTCCGAAACCAAATAATATTGAAACTTTTGTTGGTAGTGAATTATGGAACAAATGGTTAACTCATATTGATAAAATTCTGTCTAATCAAGAATATGATTATGTAGATGTTTCGAATAAGTATAGATGGTCTGTTGTACAAGATAGTTCTGAAACACAAAAAGAAATAGAAAATGAAAATCCAGGTGAAACTAAAGAACGAAATGATGATGATCAACATGATGAATTATCAATTGTAAAAGAAGTGATGTCGTTAACAAGTAATTTAGGAAGAAATACAAAGGAGTTATTATTAATGGGAGGAGCATATGGTCACATGAGTCATCCGTTTGATGACAAAGATTTAACATTTGGTGATTTAAAAAAAATAATTGAAATGGGATTAGGTGGAACATTAAATCGTGAAGATAATGTTACGGAAAAAACTGATGGTCAAAATCTTATGATAAGTTGGAAAGACGGTAAGTTAATTGCAGCTCGTAATAAAGGACATATAAAGAATAAAGGTAAAACTGCTTTAAGTATAAAAGACGTAGAGAGTAAATTTAAAGGACGAGGTGATATCAGGAATGCTTTTGTTTATGCCGTAAGAGACTTATCAAAAGCTATTGGCGCTTTAAGTGATAAACAGAGAACTAAAGTATTTGGTGAGGGTTCTAAATGGATGAGTTTAGAAGTGATGTGGCCTGCCAGTGAGAATGTAGTGAACTACGATATAACAGAATTGATGTTTCATGGAACATTAGAATATGATGATAGTGCAAGAGTGATTGGACAAGCAAAAGATAGTGCAAGAATATTAGCTGGTATGATTAAACAAGTTAATCAAAATATACAGAAACACTATAAAATTAAAAAACCACATTTTATGACAGTACCTAAACATCAAGATTTTGGTAAACTAAAGGGTAAGTTTTTAGGTAAATTAAAAAAACTACAATCACAATATTCTTTAAAGGATAATGATACTCTTGCTTTATATCATCAATCATATTGGCAAGAATGGATTTTTAATGGTTCTAAACAAACAGATTACCCAAAGATAACAAATGAGATATTAGTTAAGTTAACAAAACGATGGGCTTTCTTTGACAAGTCATATAAGATTCCACAGATTAAAAAAGATTTAAAAGAATACCCTAAATTTTTAGAATGGGTATTAAGTACAGATAAGATTGACCATGCTAGAATGGTTAAAGAGAATATGAAACCATTTGAAGAATTATTCTTTGAAGTTGGTGCTACTGTGTTGAAGAATATGGATGGTTGGATGGCTATAAATCCAGCAAAATCAGTTCAAAATATGAGAAAGAAATTACAGAGTGCTATAAAAGATATAAGAAGTGGTGGTGACATAAAGAAATTAAACAAATTAAAAATACAATTAGATAGATTAAATGCCATCGGCGGTTTGGATGCTGTTGTTCCAACTGAAGGAATCGTTTTTAAATACAATGGAAATGTTTATAAATTTACAGGAGCCTTTGCTCCAATTAATCAAATAACAGGCATGATGACATTTTAATGAGCAATATAGAAAAAGTAAAAAAAATGATAAAGGGTGTTTATAATCGCCCCATACAGATTGGCTATCAAGGTAAATCCATAGGTGAAAGAAAAGAAGGTGAAACTTGGGTTGACCATAATAACAGAACTTGGGTTAAAGAAGATGGTAAGAGAAAACAAATTACTAAAATACCACCAAGAGGGTTTGATAAATGTAATGATTGTGAAAAGTTAATTTTAAAAACTATTGACCAAGACACTTATAATAGAATGCAAAGATGTTATTATTGTCAAATTGATTTTGAAGTAGATTTAAAAGTTAAAAATAAGTGGGAAGATTGGGTAAAAGAAATGGAAGAAAAAAGATGGGAAGCGATATTAAAAGAATATGAAAGTGAAATGAAGTTAATGTGTGACAGTGATTCTCCGTTTGATACAAAGGTTGCTAATGCGTTGGCAAATAATGAACAAAGAAAATGAGTAATTTAAAACAAGCTATAAAACAAAATTATTTAAAATGTGTACAAGATCCATCATATTTTATTAATCAATTTTGTATTATTCAACATCCACAACGTGGAAAGATTAAATTTAAATTATATCCATTTCAAGAAGATGTATTAAAAGCATATCGAGAACATGATTATAATGTTGTATTGAAATCAAGACAATTGGGTATATCAACATTAAGTGCTGCATATTCTTTATGGACGATGTTATTTCATAACGATAAAAATGTATTATGTATTGCTACGACTAAAGATACGGCTAAAAATTTAGTAACTAAAGTTCGTATTATGTATGATGGTTTACCACATTGGTTGAAAACTCAGATTGTTGAGAATAATAAATTGTCACTTACATTTAAAAATGGTTCACAAATAAAAGCTATTGCTTCAAATGAATCTGCAGGTCGTTCAGAAGCATTATCTTTATTAATACTTGATGAAGCGGCTTTTATTGAAAAAATTGATACGATATGGACTGCTGCTCAACAAACATTAGCAACTGGTGGTGATTGTTTAGTCATTTCTACACCAAATGGTGTAGGTAATTGGTTTCATAGAATTTGGTTAGATTCTAAAGATGGATTGAATAAATTCAATACAATAAAATTACATTGGTCTGAACATCCTGAAAGAGATCAAGCATGGCGACAAGAACAAGATAAAATTTTAGGACCAACTCAAGCTGCTCAAGAATGTGATGCTGACTTCTTGAGTTCTGGTCGTTCTGTTGTTGACCCAAGAATATTAGAATGGTATAAAGAAAAGATGTGTTGTGAGCCAAATGAAAAAAGTGGGTTTGACAGGAATTTATGGATATGGGATTATCCTGATTATTCAAAACAATATTTAATAAGTGCTGATGTTGCTCGTGGTGACGGAACGGATTATTCAGCTGCTCAAGTTTTTGATTTAGAAGAAATGGAACAAGTAGCGGAATACAAAGGACAATTAGGTACAACAGAATTTGGTAATTTTTTACTTGAATTAGCTACTAAATATAATGATGCTCTATTGGTAGTGGAAAATAATAATATTGGCTGGGCTACATTACAGACTATCATTGATAGGGGATATGAGAATTTATTTTATCAAGAAAAAAATCATATGTTTGTAGATGATGAAATACAACATACAAATCGATATAGAAGTATTGATAGAAATAAAGTTCCTGGTTTTACTACTACAATGAAATCTAAACCTTTGATTGTAGCTAAGATGGAAGAATATACAAGAGAGAAAATGGTCAAGTTGAAATCAACTCGATTAATTGACGAACTTTTTGTATTTATATATAAGAACTCAAAGATGGAAGCTCTTGATGGATATAATGACGATTTAGTAATGTCGTATTCTATATTATTATGGATCCGAGATACTGCGATTAGAATTCAATCAGAGAGAAATGAATTACAAAGTAGTTTAGTGAATTCAATTGGAAATTTAAATGAAAGAACACCTATTATGACATCAAATAAACCTAAAGATAATCCTTGGGAAATGGACATAAATGGTGAAAAAGAAGATTTAACTTGGTTATTGGGGTAGAAAATGGCAGATAATATTTTTACAAGATTAGGTAGATTATTTCAATCTAATGTAATAATTCGAAAAACAGATGACAATCGTTTGATTGTTAAAGATTTAGATTTTACACAAACATCTTTAACATCAAATTTTGTAGATAGGTATCAACGATTAATACAAAATACATATTCGAATCCATATGCTGCAGCTAAGAATCAAAGAGCAGCATATGAAGTTAGAAAACATGATTTATTCAGAGATTATGAGTTAATGGATCAAGATCCGATTATTGCTTCGGCTCTTGACATTTATTCAGATGAATCAACGGTTGATAATATAGAAGGAGAAATATTAAAAGTAAGAACTGATAACGTAAAGGTTCAAAAAATTCTTCATAATTTATATTACGATATAATGAATATTGAATTTAATCTATGGAGTTGGATTCGTAATATGACAAAGTATGGTGATTTTTATTTATCACTTGATATTGTTGATAAGTATGGTGTTGTTAATGTAAGTCCAATTTCTTCTTATGATGTAACACGAATGGAAGATCATGATCCTACTAATCCACAATTAATACAATTTGAAATTGAAGGTGATGCTAAAGTAGCAGGTAGACAAGAAATAAAAGAAAATTATGAAATAGCACATTTTAGACTTTTAGCCGATACTAATTTTTTACCGTATGGTAGGTCTATGTTAGAATCAGGTCGTAAGATTTTTAAACAATTAACTCTTATGGAAGATGCTATGCTGATTCATCGTATTATGAGAGCTCCTGAAAAACGAATATTTAAAATTGATGTTGGTAATATTCCACCAAGAGAAGTAGAACAGTTTATGCAATCAATTATTAATAAGATGAAAAAGATTCCTGTTATCGACCAAAATACAGGTGAGTATAATTTAAAATATAATATGGAAAGTGTAACGGAAGATTATTTTTTACCAATTCGTGGAGGAGATAGTGGTACAGAAATAGAAACTTTACCTGGTTTATCCAATAATGACCAAATTGACGACATTGAATATTTAAGAAATAAACTTATGGCAAGTCTTAGGATTCCAAAAGCTTTCTTAGGTTATGAAGAAGGATTAGCTGGTGGTAAAGCCACATTGGCTGCTGAAGATGTTAGATTTGCTCGTACTATTGAGAGATTACAAAAAATTGTAGTGAGTGAATTGACAAAAATTGGTATAGTTCATTTATATGCTCAAGGATTTAATGATTCTGATTTAATTGCTTTTGATTTAGAATTACAAAATCCATCAATGATTCATGAACAAGAAAAACTTGAATTAATGAGTCAACAATTAGATATAGCTGAAAAGGCTATGGATGTTAAATTATTTAGTCGTAAATGGATTTATGATAATATATTTGATATGTCTGATGAACAAAAAGTTGAAGTTTATAAAAATATAGTTGAAGATACAAAACAGAAGTTTAGATTAGAACAAATCGAAACTGAAGGTCAGGATCCAGCAGAACAACCAGTTGGTGATGAAATGGAAGATGAAGAAGAAATGGCAAGGTCTGATGATTGGGGTGGAAGTGAAAAAGATCCATTTAGTGGTCGAGAAAGTCAAAAAGATATATATGACAGTGATAAAGTACAAAAACGTCATAGGAGTTTTGGAAAACGTGAGTTTAAAGGTAAATCACCATTGGCTACAAGTAAAGCCTATACTGCTATTGCTCGAGAAGGTATTTTGAATCAATTGAAAAAGAAATTTCCAAAATCTAACAATTCATTATTAAGTGAAGATAACATAATCAAAGAGTAATGTTGACTTATTCTAAATTAGATTATATTTATATATGAATAATTGTATCAAATTACAACGGAATATTCTATGAGTAAATTCAGACATAGTAAATTGAGAAATGCTGGACTTTTATTTGAATTTCTACTAAGACAGGTAACAGTAGATGTTTTGAATAAGAAAAAAGAGTCACCAGCAATCAAAATCATTAAAAAACAATTTAATGAGCATACTGAAATTGGTAAAGAACTAACATTATATAATTTAATAGTTAGTAAGAAATTTAAATCAGATAAAAAAGCTGATTTCTTTTTGTCTGAAGTATTAAGACAAAGACAGAAGTTAAATAATTCTGTATTAAGACGAGAAAAATATAACATCATAAAGAGTATAAAGGAATATTATGATGTAAATAAATTATTTTCATCTAAAGTTCCAAATTATAAAGTATATGCATCTGTTTATAAATTATTTGAAGGGTTGAATGAATTAAATGCAGATGAAAAAACTGAAAGTTATTTTATTATTTTAGAAAATATTACAACTATGAATAGTAAAAAAACTGATACTTTTATACATGAAGAAATGAAAGATAAAGATTTGAGAATTTTATCATATAAGGCTTTGTTGGAAAAATTCAATAAGAAGTATAGTAATTTAAGTGATGAACAGAAAAATATATTAAAGGAATATATTAGTAATATTTCCAATACTAATAATTTTTCTTCTTTTGTATCAAATCAATTACCTATTTTAAAAACTAAACTAAATAAAAAAGTAAATAAAATTAAAGATAAAGTATTAAAAATAAAATTAAAAGAAGCAATTAATTGTGTTGATAAATTTTGTTTAAATGAATCTAAACAAACTGATGATAATTCTGTCGTTCAATTATTGAGATACTATGAACTTGATAAAGAACTCAACAAAATTTAATTCTTTAATAAGAGAACTTACTCACACATTATTGAGAAGAAAATTAAGTGAGATAACTACAACGGCAAGTATTGATGGATATGAAACACCTAATGCTTTTGGTAAAGTCAGTAAAAAACGTAAAAAAAATATTGAAAAACAAACAGGTTATACGTTTGTAGATGAAGGTATTAGTAGTAGTGATATGGATGAAATTAGAAAACAAATAAGAAAAGAAGTATCAGATATCTTACGGGATATATGGATTAAAAGAAACTCTTGGGGGGGACGTTAATGTACCAAACAGATCCGAATGATAGTAAAAAACAAGTACCGAAGGCAAGATCAAATGTTGCTTATGGTCAGGTAGCTACACCAGCTGAAAAAACTTTTACAGATAGACCAAATTATGTATTAGTAAATATGAATGGTATTTATGCTTTTTCTTACCAAAGTACTGGTTCGATTGGTGGTACTCATGCAGCTAATGGTAGTTATATAACGGGTTCGGTTGTTGATGATGCTGCTGGACCAGTAAGATTAGATATTCAACCAAATGCTTGGAGACAAACTGATGCTGCTGGAACAGTTGGTGATGTTTCTTTTGTCTATTTAGGAGATGTAGGATAATGAATAAACAATTATTAGTAGATGTTAGACCATTTGATGTTTCAACCGATAAGATTAATGAGTCTATTAGTGAAAACAATGGTAAGTTAGTTGTCAAGGGTGTATTACAGAGAGCAGAAAGTAAGAATCAAAATGGACGAGTGTATCCACGAGAAGTATTGTTAAAAGAAGTTGGAAAATATTTAGAAAATCAGGTTACAGAGAGGCGAGCTTTAGGAGAACTCGATCATCCAGAGAGTTCAGTTGTGAATTTAAATAATGCTTCACATAATATTGTTGAAATGCATTGGGATGGTGATGATTTAATGGGAACAGTGGAAGTATTATCTACACCTGCTGGTAATATATTAAAAGAATTATTTAAATCAGGAATCAAATTAGGAATTAGTTCAAGAGGATTAGGTAGCGTTGAACCCATAAAAGAAGATGAAAATGGTGAAGATACTGTTGAAGTTCAACCTGATTTTGAATTGATTGCTTTTGACTTTGTATCTAACCCATCTACACATGGAGCATTTATGAGACCCGTAAATGAATCCGTACAACCTAAAACTCCAGAGAACAATATAGAAAGAATTATTAATTCCATAATGAGGGGATAAAATGCCCTTCAAATCAGAAAAACAAAGACGATGGATGTACGCTACTAAACCTAAAATGGCTAAGAAGTGGGAAAAAGAAAAAAAAGACGAGGCCGCTGATAGGGATTATAAAGACGAATACAAAAAGTTTCAATCATCTACTAAATCAAAAAAATATAGAGCAGAATTAAATAAGTATAATCGTAAGAAAGGTACTTATGGAAATGGAGATGGTAAAGACGCTTCACATAAAGGTGGTAAGATTGCTGGATTTGAAGCAGAATCTAAAAATAGTGGAAGAGCTGAAAAAAGTCGTTTAAAGAAAGAAGTTATCACACCAGATTTTCAACCAATGGTTGATGAAATTGTTGATAGTGTTATACAAGAATACAGTATAAATGAAGATTTAACAAAACTTCGTGCTTTGTATGCTCAATTGGATAAGCAATTTAAAAATTATAATCATAAAAAAATAAGTGATTTTAATAAAGTCGATAAATTTCTAAAAACAAAATTCAAAAAAGGTTCTAGTTTACCTGATATTGTTGCAAGTTTTTATAATGATTACAAAGGTGGTGAAGAAATAGGTAAAAATCATAAAAGACTGTTCAAGTATGCTAAAAAGATGCAAGGTGAAGGTGTAAATGAAGCTAAATTTTCAAAAGACCAAATAGAGATTATGCGAAAATCGTATGGTACTCTTAGTAGAATTAATCCATCTTCACCAACTTATAAAAAATTCATTAAGTTTTTAGAGAAGCTACCTAAAGATCAATTGAAACAATTAGCCAATGCTAAAATAAAATTTGTATCTATATTAGCAAAGAATAGACTAAAAAGCGAATCTGTAAATGAAAAAATGGATCCAGAACAATATCATAAATATATGCAATATGTTTTTGATACTCAATTCAAAACACCTGAAGAGAAGAAGATGAAAAAATCTATTATTAAAAAAATAAATGTTGGTCAAAAGAAAAAAGGTTTGCCAGTATTTAAAGAATCCGTAAATGAAGGTGATAAGAGAGCTTCTAATAAACTATATGTAAATGTGGCGAAAGCGTATAAAGTGTTTGCAAAGGAAGTTCTTAATTTAGCTCAAAGTTCTGTTAAATTACTGGGTGGTTCATCAGATAAAATAATTATTATGAAGAATTTTCAAAAACATATTCATCCCTTTATGGAATTAATAAAGAGTTGGAATAAAAGACAACAGGAAAATCCTCATATAAAAGAATCAGATTTAGGACTTACATATAAAAGAGGTAAAACAGTAAAAGTCAGACACAAAACATCTGGAAAAAGTCTTATCATTATAGATAAACCAAATGTAAGAAAAGAATATGAAAAAATAGGATTTTATGCAGAATCCGTAAATGAAGTTAGTGGTGTTGATGTAGCTAAAAAAGTTTTGAAAAATAAATCATATGAAAAGGGTATCGATTTACAAACAGCAAATTTAATAGTTACAATAGATAAGGCATATGATAAAAACCCAACACTACAGAAAAAATTTAGAGCGATACCATTGCAAAAAATGAAACAGTTAGTTATGAAATATTATGGTTAGGAGATAGGTTATGGCAGAAGTAAAACAAAAAAATAATGAATTTTATATACAAGACCAAAAACATCAAATCAACACAGAGTTGATTGGGATTATAAAATTTAGACAAGCAAAGAAATGGTTAATCAGTATTGCTGTTGTGGCATTGTTTTCCGTTATATTGGCTTTGATGATTTACTTTATGAGTAATGGTGTAGATGTTCAAGGTGGATGGAAAGAAATCCTATTACTGATGTTAGGTGGTTTTGTTGGTTCATTTGCCAAAGTGATTGACTTTTGGTTCAACAATGCAGAAGATGATGTTAAACTTTTAGAACATGCGGATGATTAATTATGGGTTTATTAAGTACAATTACTAGCGCTGCTGGAACACTATTAGGTGGTGATACGTTAAAAGATGTAGGGGGGATTATTGATAACCTACATACTTCAGGTGAAGAAAAAGCAGAGGCTAAAGAAAGAATTACAAAAATATTAGCTGAAGCCGAACAGGCTGCTCAAGCACAAGTATCTGCTCGTTGGGAAGCCGATATGAAACACGGTAGTTGGTTAAGTAAAAACATCAGACCATTAACTTTGGTATTTCTTACATTTGTATTTACAATATTAAGTGTCTTTGATGGTAATTTGACAATTGCTGGAGAAGATTTTACAATAGGTTCAGCATATGTACCCGTATATCAAACCTTATTGATGACCGTATATGCGGCTTATTTTGCTGGTCGTTCAATTGAAAAAGTAAAACAGGTAGCAAAATGATTAAATTAAAAGATTTATATAATGAAAGTGGTATTTTGTATAAAGCCGGTGTAAAAAAATACGGCAAAGAAGGAATGAAGAAAATACAACAAGCTGCTGGTAAAAGAAAATCACATGCCGAAATAGGTAAAATCAAAGACAAATATGAAAAAGAATCAGTAGAATTAGATGAAGCTAGTGTTAAAACAGGTTGGAAACTATATCATGTCTATGATATTAATTCTAAGTTGTGGAAAGAAATGAAATATGATTTGAGAGACCAGTTCGATGAATTGGTAAAGATTGGTGAAGATTATTCTATATTTCAAGATGCTAAAGGTACTGCTAAGATTTTAAAACAAATCAAAAGATTAATGGACAAGATATAATGATTAAATTAAAAGAACTTTTAAAAGAATCAAAACAACCATTAAAAGAAGCCGTAGACGGAAAACTTACAGTTCATCCAACAGATCCTGATCAAACAGAAAGAAGTTGGGTTAATGTTTTTAAACAATTAGCACAAGGTCATGGACATTATATCGATTATGGTCCAAGAGAATCTTCTATATATGATTGGAATGACCAACGTAATTATAATGATGCTATAAAAGAATATAACAAACATATGAATAAAATTGCTAAACCACTTAATAAGGCAATTAATGATATGAATAATATTTGGAAAGTTTGGAGAAAGATAGAAGATAAACATCGTAAAAAGGATAGAAATGATTAAATTATCAGGACTTATAACGGAAAAGAAAGAATTGGATTCTAAAACACTCGGATATATTAAACGAATGACCGATACTAACAATCATAATGAAGCTAGACTTATGTTAGCTAAATCTTTTCTTGGTAAAAATTCACCATTGGTTAAGGGGTATGAAGCATTAAAAGTACTGCATGGTATATTTAATCAAATGAATGAGTTGATGCACGCCAGAGAAAAATTAGATAAGATGTTATTTAATGGTGCAAAAAGAGTTTATGGTAATTATGATGATATACATGGAGCATTTTAATGATTAGTTTAAAAAACTTAGTTAAATATGTTCGAGAAGCAAAGATTGCTAAACCAAGACGAGGTAGAGAAACACCTTTGGATGCTAATGTACAAATACCTGGATTTGGTGTCATGACAAGAAAACAAATGCAAGGAAGTATTCAAAGATATATTGCTGAAGTATCCAAGTATGTCAAACAGGGTAATCCTGAAGCTGCTTATAATGCAATGTATAAAAGAAAAGTATTAAAAGGTTTTTTAGAAACTGAAATTAAACATAGTGGTAAGTAGTAATGATTAAGTTGAAAGGCTTATTAAAAGAATCTGTAAATGAAAGTATGGATGATTTAGTAATCAAAAGAGGTTTAGAACTTAGTTTGAAAGATGCGGGATTTAAAGTAAAGAAATTTAAAAAAGCAAAGCCTGGATATAATGAAATTTGGGCTGGTGTTTTTCATACTAAAAATGCAGTCATGGCATTTAGCTATAGTAAATATGGAGATGTATTTTATAGTGGTAAAAATATTGGTAAGTTAAATTCTAAAGGTCTTTTGAATTGGCTTAAAGATATTAAACGTCAAAATAAATGGACAGAATCCGTAAATGAAGCGCCTGAACACGATTTATCTAGAGATTTAAATAAGGTTAGTGATAATATAATTAAAATTACTAATAAGTATAAAAAGAAAGCTGATGTTGATGGGATGGTTAGAAGTTGGATGATGGGATTGCATGCAAGATTAAAAAAGAGTGGAATAAAAATAAAGTAGTGTAAAGTCAATAGAGTGATATTTATATTTAAGGGAAAGTATTATGAGTAAATCAACATATAAAAAATGGATGAAACAATCATTTCTTTATAAAACTAAAGTAAATGAAGCTACACCGGTTAAAGAATCCGTAAATAAAAGAATTTCTGTAAAAGAAGTTCATAAGTGGTTAAAGGGATTGGAAGAATATAGATATCGTAGAGTACCAGGTGTTGATGCACGAAGAATCACTTCATTTGTAAATAATGGTTTAAGTGAAACGGATTTACCAAAATCATTACAGAAGAAATGGGAAAGTGCTAAATATTCTAAAGAAAAGACTTTAGCTGATAGATTTATGAAAGAAAGGATTAATCGAAAATTGACACAAACAGAATCAAAACATCCTATTAAAGAACAATACAATAGGTTGTTTAAAAATAAGGTAGTATTATGAAAAATATCACGTTAATGGGTATGGTTGAAGACATTGGTCTTAATTTGGCTGATGACAGACCTGAAGTAAATAAACATGAAGTAATTGAAGCAGTAAAATCTTATCAAACTGTTGGAAAACAACTTTATAATGGTAGTGGTATTTTGGAAGCCGCTAAACAATTAGTTCAAATGGCAGAGTCAGCTCAAAATCATGTATTAAGTGAAACTAATGATTGGTTTGATGCCGTAAGTGTTAAACGAAATATGAAAGAACTCAAAGGACTAACAGGACAATTTAGAAAAACTGCTGTCGAGGCAAATGCCACCAATCAACGACTTTCTGCTCTTTACGAAGATATGGGAAATATATTGAATCGTTATTATGATATCGATGAGGCTTTGGATCCAGTTGGTCAAGAAGATGATGATGTCGATAATGATGGTGATGAAGATGATAGTGATGCTTATTTGAAGAAACGTAGAGCTGCTGTCACTAAAGCTGTCAAGGGAGATGGTTAGGGAATTTTTATTTTGCTCACTTTTATTGTGGCAAATTGGTTTTATTGTTTATCTTTTATTAAACAAGTTTTATCAACCGAAGAAGTTATTTACACAACCATCTGTAAGACCGCCAGTGGTTGAAGTAGATTTACCAAAACCAAAACATATTGACATAGAAGTGAAAAAACAAATTCATACAGAAAAACCAACATCATCAACGATTAAGTCAGATGAAGTTATTAAGGGTAAAGTAAAGACTCAAAAGAGAAAATTAAGAAAATTAACAAGAGGGTTATAATATGGCAAAAGGTTTAGATTGTGGAACATCATTTTATATTGCTGCCACAGAAGATACGATTAAAAAACAA
>VTLG01000280.1_pt1 | contig 14984 bp, 12 predicted proteins | sample 4694571 | NCBI WGS metagenome assembly VTLG01 (sample SAMN12604809, study PRJNA352737) | marine metagenome | biome: ENVO:00000447; feature: ENVO:00000209|ENVO:00000569|ENVO:01000036; material: ENVO:00002151; isolation source: viral sequences binned using virsorter ...
TTTCAGTACCACGACCCCCCTCTCGTCTTGGAAGCCAAAAATCCTCAAGCATTGCCATATATTTTTTGTCATCGCGGATCTCTCCAGTATCGGCATTGTATACCAACTTATTACGATAACGCATCATCACATCACGAAGATATTGTTCTGCCTTAACTTTAGGTAGATTACCAACATCAATATAGAAAATTCTACGTTCTGGTGCTCTTGATAGTCTGTAAATAACAAGACTATCCTCAATCATCCTTAACTGATTGAGTGATTTAATTGCTTTATGAAGATATGAAAGAGTTGATCCTTTATTTCTATCTACAAGACCAGAAGTACAATAAACAATGGAATCTTTCGACATTTTGATTCCACTACTTGCACCAGTAGCATTGATATTACCTGTAGGGTAAGATGCTTTTGGATTATAAATGAAATATTCTTGAATCTTTGGCCATTCAAAATCCATAGGATTATCCTGACCAGGAATCATGGGATTTTTCCCATACTTTTCATTTTCGTCTTTCTGTTGTTGACGAATATGACGCATTTTTATTGCATCAATATATCTTAACTCTTGTATTCCTTCATGTGGATTTTTTAAATCAATTATTTTATGGTAATAAACCCTACCATCAACATACCAATTCCTATAAATTTCATGTGCTTTTTTATCAAAATCCAATAAATCTTTTACATATTTGAATTCATCTCTAATTTTCTTCTTAATACCATCACTGGCATTTAAATGATTAAGATCTATTTCTACAGGACTATCATTAGAATCTGATACAATTGCTTCATTTATAATATCTTCAATGGCACTATCACACTCTGGGTGTAATGCCATTTCACGATATCTTTTAATTAATTCAAACTCAGTACGATATACACCTTCTAAGTCTACATAAGAACCAAAAAAACCACTACTCATATAGTGGTCAACCCCGTCCTCATCGTTAGGAGGTACGGGGGATACCGCATTAGGAGATAATGGTTCAGTGTCCTCTATCGAGAACCCAAATAACTTAGCCATAATTTATTTCCGAGTACTTTTAGACTATTAATATTTAGTTAGTCTAATTATACCATACTATTCGTTTGGACCAGATCCAGTCTTCGGTGTGAAGGACTGAACTTGGAATTCAACTGTAAATTCTTCGATGGTGTCTCCAGTATCGTAAGAAAGATCAATTCCGGAAACATTAGTTGGGAAAATACTTTCCATAGTATACTGTTTTAAAACAGCATTAGCATTTCCTGTATTGTCCTTACTACCTGGTGTTGATCCTCTACCAAGTTGATAAACATCTGCGTCTACCATGTAAGATTCAGGATTAACTGCACCAATATTAGTATCGAGTTTTGCAATAAGTTGCATCCACTCTTCAAATGCATTCCTCAGCTTAAAGCTTTCGTCATTAATAACAGTGACGCTCCAGGTCTCAATAGTTCTGTCTCCAGCAACTTTAAAAATACGACCCCTGAACGGAACATCAATGTTTGCAATAACAGAAGCAGGTAACTGCGCTGCTTTACACATATATTGGAAGTTATCACCGTCCCAAGTTATTCCTGAAGGAATGTTTGCTAACCTTACTTCGAATAAATTCGGTCTAGCACCGCCACCTACAAGTGCTGATTTAAATTGAGAGATGGACTTGTTTGGTCTGGTTGCCATTTTTCTTAGATCCTCCTGTTGTTATTTAGATAATAAGGTTAAACTCTACCAACCACTTCTTCAAAGTCTACGCCAGTACGGGTAGCAACGAAGGTGAGAGTTACGTAGTTAATCGACTTCGCAGGCTTCAGGAAGATGTCTGCGCGGAATTCATTATTATCGATAACATCAGGTGTGTTGTTAGTGCTATCACAAACAACGAGGAATCCATAAAGTCCTCTCTTCGCCTGAACATCACGTAGGTATGGTTCCACAATATTGCGGAAGTTTGCTCTTGTCAACTCATCGTTGAGTTCAAAGAGTTGAGCCTCAGCAGCTTTCTGTAGTGCTTGCTCAACTGTGAGGAACAAGCGACGAACGTTAATTCTATCAAAGGCAGAAGCATATCCGAGAGCAGTCTTATCACCAAAGAGAAGTGTTCCTAATCCAGGTTGAGTAATAACTGGATTAATTCTCATTGGATAAAGCTTGTCTCTTTGTGCTTTATTTGGATTATATGCTAGTTTAATAGCATTATTAATAATACCGCGTTGCTGTCCTGCAGGTGAGAACCAAGGATATGCAACAATGTTAGTGCGGCAAGATAGACCAGCGATGTCTCCATTCGTTGGAATGTAAACAAACTTGTTGTTGAATCTATCGTAAGTATACTTAAATCCACTATCAAATACACCATAAGAGGTGGACATCAGTGAACTAAAGTACTTAATTAGATTATCTGTCTGAGTAGTTGTATTAGTAACACCAACTAAATCAGCTTTATGTGGACCAACCATTGACATGCAGTCCTTTCTGCTATTTGCTAGAGAAAGAAGATATCCTGCTTTTGCCTTAGAATCATTAACATCAGTAAGGCCAGGACCCATGATCAAGTAGTCCATTTGAACTTCATCCTTATTGGAGAATTTTCCGTAGGATGTAATTAGATCACCAAGTGTTGCGGTGAATCCATTAGATGCAGAGTAGTCAATACCACCAGTAAGGGTGTAACTGACATTACCTATTGCACTGAAAGTAATACCTTGTGCATCTTGTCCCCAAAGACCTTCTGAAAGAGTGACTTTAGTACAATCTGTTGAGAATCCAGTTGATTCTGGTTTTGTACCCCAATAAGAATCAACAGCACTAGATGGGTTACCACCAGCATAAACTTCGTCTGAGAAATCTGCAATGTACTGTTCGTACCAGATCTTCTGAGGAGAATTGACAGCAGAAATAGTATCTTTTGCTTTAGAAAGACTTACGTGCTTCTCAAGAACATTTCCTTGAATACCAGTAATGGTTCCCATATCATCAACGATAACAACGTGCATAGCATCGTTCTTACCTTGTCTGTCAAGAACATATTGGTTTGTAGTTGGTCTAGGAGCGATTTCTCTCCAATACATAACTGCATTGGTAAGACCTAACTGCTGATTATCATACCAGTCAATTGCAGTTGCAGGTGTAAATGCAGCAACAGCAGAAGAACCAGTAACAACACCAGAGTTGTTTAAGAACATTACGGAATCGCTAGTATCAAATTGACCCCAAGCAGTTCCTTCAGCATAATCTTGTGCAGTTATAACTCCTGCAGCAGATACTCTTTGTACAACCTTAACATCAATTGTAGATGCACTATCAGTTGAATCAGTAGTAACACCAGTAATAATTCCTTTTAGATATCCACTATAGGATTCAGTTGATCCTGCTCCTGGTATAACAACATTAGAAAGTGCCGCAGTAACAGCATATCCAATAATAGCACCAGCAGTTGCTAGACTATCGGTAGTAATACCAATTGTTTGGTCTGCAAAATCGTCAATAGTGCAAATCCTCATGTTGTTTGCCCAAGAACCAGGGTTCTTAGCAGCCCAATTGAAGTTAGTTGCATCAGAATGATTATTGATATAATCATCATAGTTGTCGATTCTACCAGTACCAGTCATGGTAGTAGAAGCAATACCAACAGCAGCGTTAGCATTTTGTAGGGTAGAACCAGCAGTTCTAACAACCTTTAAGACTCCTCCATAAGAAAGATATGCTGCTGCCACCAACCAATAGTCGTTTTGAGCATCGGTAGTCTTTGGCTTACCAAAAACGCTGATTAATTCTTGTTCTGTTGTGATATCAACAGGGTCATCGACAGGTCCGATTGGGAAGGGTCCCGCAATGCCACCAATGTTATCAAGAACATTATCAGCTCTTCCTACGGTAAGGTCAACTTCTCTGGTTAATACACCTGGAGATAATTGAGGAGTCGCCATTTTTACTTTCTCCGAGTCTCAGTATTTCTAAAAATTATTTATCAAAAGGTCAATTTACGAGAGGTCAAAAATGCATGAACATTAAATGAACACTAAGACATATACTCCCACATGAATGATCTATCACCATATTCATCTGCCTGGAACCATCTATCCCCATCACTATCCAATTCCCCTTCATCACCTAAACCATCATCCATAAATCCGAAAGGTGCCATATCTTGTTCTATAGCATTCTTTTGCTCTTCATATAATCTCTTTCTTACATCTTGATCAGTAAGTTCTTTAAAATAATCTGTTTGTACTAACCATGCATAGATTACCAAACACATTGCAAGATCGTCATGACACCCTTCTTCTGCCTCAAATGAATTACTCTTCTGAATAAAAGTAGTTAATTCACTCATGATATCATAATCACAAGTTAATAACTTATCAGATTCAATAAGAGTCTTTAAATTGAGTGCTCCTACCTTCTTGACAGTCTTGGACATCTTAACTCCAAGTTGAGTCTTCTTACCAGAAAATCCTTGACCAACTACTTGTCCTGCTCTCCCTCTCATTGAGCACATAAGAAGATTTTTATATTCCATATCATAATTTAATATAGATGCTACCTGATCACCTATATCATTCACCTCACACATTATAAATGCTTCATTATAACTTTTTCCCACTTCCTCAATAATACTTGGGAAAAGCATTGGTTTAATTTCATTGTTCCTATATTTTGCTACAAGACAATGAGGGAACTCTGAAATATCAATTACAACAAAAGCAGAGTAATCCTTATTTACACCTCGTGCAACGTCCACACATATAACATAATCATGACCTTTTTGAGGATTAACATAAACATCTAAACCAGCACTTGTTTTTTCTGGTTCTTGATAAACCATACTCCTTAATTTACTAGGAGCAATAAGAGTATCAACAGATCCTAAGAATTCACACTCAAACTCAATTTTAAATTGTTGTTCAGATGTGTTCGCAATAGTCTGTTCTCTCCATACATCATCTCTTCCAGGAACTTGAGACCAATGAACATCAGTTGGTACATATTCATTCTTTCCTCTTTCTGCATCATGCCAATACCTATAAAAATGGTTCATCCCGTGAGGGGTAGAAACCATTATGACTTTCGTTGATTTACCAGAAGTGATAGTAGGATAAACAGAGGCAAAGAACGAGTCAGCAATGTGATTTGGGACAAACGCGAACTCGTCGAGAAAGAGGATGTTAAACGACATACCTCGGACAGCAGATGCAGATGTAGAAGCTGCCAATATTTTACTGCCATTTTCTAACTCCAAACTACCTTTATTCCAAGAGATAATACCTTGTTGCATCCATTTAGGCAAATTCTCATATGCAGTCTGCAATCTACCTAGAAGGTCTCTAGCAGTTGCTGCCTTGTTAGCAAGAATACCAATATTTACATTATCATTAAATACAGCATAATGTAAAAGATATGATACAGACGTAGTAGACTTACCAGTCTGACGAGGCATCTTACAAATATTAAATCTATTATCGTGAAATCTTTGAATTAATGTTTCTTGAAAGTCATAAGGTTTAAAAGGAACTAGACCTTCATCCAAACTAACAATCTTTACATGCTGTTTAGCAAAATAAACAGGATCGTTCTTACAAGCAACAAACTCAAGAATTTGCTCTTTAGTAAATTCTTGTTGAACGTTGGCTTTCTTTAGATTCGGGTTACCAAGATAGATATCGTCAAGTACAGGCATAATAAATTTCCTTTAACTAATCTCCTACTTGCAAAAATGGTTCTCCTGGTTGAGGATCAGATTCTACAAAATTTCCAATCTTAGCACCTGGATAAACCTTTTGTATTTGACTATTTACTTCTTCTCTAGTTGGTCTTCTGGTTCTACTTTGAGGAAAAAATAGTTTTATTGATATTCCCTTTCCTCTCCAAGTTAAATAAACATCAATAATACTTCCATTTACTGCAGGAAGTTTTATCTTCTCCACCAATTCTTTCCATTTCATTGGTGATTCAGGAACCTTCATTGGTTCTGGTTTAATAATATCTATTATTTCATGTGCTACCTTTCCATCAGCACCATGAAGAATTTCTACACTTTCACGTGGATCAGTTGGTGATTTATGTTGAAGATTTCTTCTATATTCTTCACTTTTTTTATCAGGAATAGATTCTATCGCTTTTTTCTTCTGCTTTTTTAAACCAGCATAAGCATTTCCAAAAAGATTATTATCCTGCATAGGAGTCATCTTTTCTTCTTTAATTTTTTTCTTTTTCTTTGCTGCCTGTTGTTTCATTAAATCTTTATAATCAACTTCAACTTGGCGTGCTCTTGCTCTATCTACACTTTTAGGATCATTACTAAAAGAGAGAACAGATGCTTTCTGTAATCTTTTAGCATCACTTGTACTAATACCTTCTTTAATATTGTGATGACTCTCACCACATTCTATACAAGGATCTTGTCCGCAATCACATTGACATTCTTCTTCACCAATAAGTTTTGGTCCACCTGCTTTCTTTTCTGCAGCAGCCTTCTCATTAGGATTGGTATTACCTTTTGCAAGATTACGGAGTTTTGCTTTCTTTGATGCTTTCTTATGCTCACCAGAATCTATTGTAAATCCAAGAGATTCCTGAGTAAAAGTGTTTGACTTATCTGAAAAAGAAGATTGACCTTCTTTCTTCAATCGAACATCTTTTTTATCCTCTTCTTGGTACTTCTTATACTTCTTATCAGTACCAGGTTTATAATGTGGTTTGTCACCTTTCTTCTTCATAGACCACATCAATTTAAACATGCTGGCAGTCTTTTCCTTCTTGGTTTTATCACCAGGAAGTCCTTTGAAATCACCACGATCTAATGCTCTTTTAAAAGCAGCAGCAGTTCCACCAATCTTAGACTTGGGTTTACTAGGATCAGTCTTTTCCTTTTCTGCCTTGGTATGTCCCCACCCTGGAGGTGCTACTTCATGAACATCACTAACTTGACCTGGTGTATACCTTCCTTTAGTTCTCTTATCATGCCACTCAATACTTTTCTTCTGCTGTGTAGCATAATCTTTGGGGTCTAAAGTATTCTTTCTAATCTTTCCACTTTTCTTATCAGCAGCACGTTCTTTTGCACCCTCCTTTCTAGACTCAGTATCCTGGCCTTTTACTGCCTCATTAAAATTATTAAATGATTTCATGGGTGAACGCAGGTCTCCTGCTATATTTAGGAAACCCAACGAGTAACTGTTAATTCAATATCATTATCTACCGTCTGCCATTCTTCTGCAACTTCAAAACCCTCTTCTTTAATAGTATTATGAAGAGTCATTCTGGCATACTGTTGGGTTACTTTTTCAATAAACCTATTTACTGGCACATCCAAATCCCAAGTATCAAGTTCAGCAACTAATTCATAATTTCCTGTATTCTTATTCAAACGGAATCCAATATCATTTCTGATAGCAACTTCTGCAAGAAATTCTGGATGCTCTTCTGCATGAGATGGATTATTAATAACTAACTGCTGATTTTCTTGAATATCATGACCCATAAGTTCAAGTGCCTCAACCAAATAATCACGTTCTCTAATTTTAGTCTTTATGCATGTGAAGTGAGACATTTTCCTCAGTAGTTTGTTTTTGTTGATAATACTCTGGTTTATGTTCTACTCTTTCTACTACTCCCAATCTCTCCTCAATTCTTTTGGTGAGATTCTCACAATCATTACCCACAACACCCATAACCTCTTCGGTTACAGTGCCATCTTGTCTAATAGTAAATTTAATAGTTTGTTGTGGCATTTGTTACATGATATGTTAAGTTATTTATCATCCGCCGTTACCAGAAGACCCGCCACCGTTTCCACCCCCACTACCATTGCCAGAAGAATGACCATTACCGCCATTATTCCCATTACCACTCCCATTACCATTAGTGGACCCATTCCCATTACCATTTCCATTTGTAGTTCTATGATGATATGTTCCTATTCCCCACCAACGTGGACCATACTTGGTTTTAGTAATTATGGGAACACAAGTTTTTGATTTCTTATCCCACTTCATTCCAAGTGGACATTTAGAAGCTTCTTTAATAAAGTTCTTATAAGATTTCATAATCCTATAAGGCTGATAGGATCTGCTGTAACACTTGCTATTCCACTACTATGGAGTTTTACTCTATTACTATCAAAATTTATTTTACCTGCATTACCAAGAAAAGTACCATCACTCTGGATCCCAACTCTTCCTCCTTGATTGATTATACTCAGAAGTTTAGGCATTTGCAGTCTCCAATACAGAAAGGAGAATTTTTAATGTAGTATTTGCACCTGCACTAGCTTGAACATAATCACTTGTTTCTAATACCAATTTACCATCCAATGGAATATATGCATCATTAACAGGGACACTTGCCTCATTGATAATTTGAGTAGTTGTACTACTTCTAACATGCGACATTGTAACAGTTGTATCGGCAGAACCATAATTGGTCACATGTGCATATAGAATAATTCCTGTATATCCAGTTGGCGCAGTATAAATGGTCGCATCTGCTGTAGTGAGGACCTTTGTATATGTTTTAAACTTATTAAGTGCTAATGCCATTTTAACTGAGTGCTAGGATAAAGGGTGTCATTTCATTAAACAAACTCTTAGTGAAAGACCGTCCACTAATTGTACCAGTACTTTGATTAATTTGTAAATCATCACCTATTCGGAAGTTACCTGCTTGGTCCGTACTGGTGTAAAGGACTTTTCCACCGCTTGAAGTAAGAACTTCATTTGCTTGAATTGTAACTCCACCTCGTTTAGGAGTAGCAGTCGCAATTTGATTACCAGCACCAACATATTCGAAAGTGTGGGAACTTGCAATAATTCTACTACCTTGATTAAAGTATACTGTAGATCCAACACCAACAGCATTAAGTAAATTACTATCAAGAGTTAATGTGGATATTCCTGATGAAATAGGAGTTGAACTATTTATTGTATAATAATGATCTGCCATGCTTGCTGTTGCTGTTGCAGTATTAACTCCAACATCAGGTCCTCCTATAGTTACTGATGGAGTTGATGTATATTGACTTCCACTACTAATAATTGTAATAGAACTAATTGCCTCATCTTCTACCGTAGCATATGCAGAAGCAGTTTCTCCACTAGGACCAGCAGGAGCATCAATAGTTACTGATGGGGTTGATGTATATCCAGTTCCCCCAGCACTCACGGCAATTGTAGTAACATTTTTATATAAAGTATCAAAGTAAACTAATTGTCCATCATAAGGTCTATCTATATCAATCTTGGCAGTTCCACCAGAAACATATGTATGTGCAAGAGTAGAAATACCAGCATTCATTGTAAATGAAGTGGTAGAAGGAATTGATAAAACATCAAAGATAAATGGTTTTCTGTGAGGATATGTCTTGGTTCCATATGCACAAGTCAATCCAATTCCAGAAACAGTCACTCCCATTCCTACTGAGAATCCATGAGCAGCACTAGTAGTAACAGTAGCAAGACCAGAACTATAATCGTATATAAAATTAGAAATATTAAGAGTTGGAGTACTTACATTAACAACTGCTTCTTTTTGAGATATTGCTGCAGTAGATGTAACAACACCTGTATATTGTAAATCACTTACTCCACGAGCAACCAATCCATAAGTACCAAAACTACTGTTACTATTTGCTATATCTGCTTGCCCACCTTTATCACAAACAACTGCTTCATTACAACAAATAGTGAATAGAGAAACTAATTGGGCAAATCCACCATTAGTTACAGCAACACCAACACCACCTTCATTATATTGAGTGAAAGCATCTACATTCATTGCTTTCAGCAATCTTGCTTGATCACCATCAATATAAACACCTGTTCCTGTAGTAGTATCACTTGTACAGTTTTGGATATATGGACCTTTCCACTTTCCACCACCTACGTTTTCTGCAATCTCGTCAGTAGGGAAAGCAACAGCAGCAGCAGGAGCAGTATGACCTTTAAACGTCATATTTGCTAACTTAACACCTTTTCTTACATGGAAAATATCACTAGTTGCTGTACTAGGAGTGACTTCTACTGTTCTTTGATCATCTCCAACAATAGAAACAAATGCAGGAACTGAAATAGGATTACTTTCTGTATATTTTCCAGAAAGAACTTTAACAGTAGTTCCTGAAGTAGCAGCACCAACTGCAGCAGAAATTGTTAAAAATGCATTATCTATTGATGTACCATTATTACCATCTCCTCCATCCTTAGCAACATAAAGAACATTAGGTGCAGAGTTAATACCAGATGCACTAGAACTAAGAGTTACTCCTGTACCAATTGTAACTGTGGATGAGGTAATCTTAACATCACTTTCACCACCAACTACGATTTGGTTATTGTCACCATCCAAAGTAACAGATGATGAACCAACAGTAAGTACTCCAACAATATTAGCATTACCATCAATCTGTAAATCACTTCTACCAGTGATAATACCAAGAGATTCTATATTTACTACTTCATTATAAGTGACAGTTCCACCAACTGTAATATTTCCATCAAAATACGCTACTGTATCAGTTGTGCTTCCAGTACTTACATATAATTGGTAATCAGATCGAGCAGTAGTTCCTAGACCAACATTTCTACCAGTATAAACACCAACTGAATCGGATCCCCATGTTCCACCTGCACCGGTTCCACCTGCAGAAGGAACAAATAATGACTGATCAGTGTCCCAAGATAAAACCCAATTGTTTGTTTGTATACCTGCTCCAACAGCAACATCTTGCATCCGAGCAAGAAAAACTTCACCACCCCCACCAAGAGTAGATATTTGTTGTTGAACCCTATTAACAAATATTCTATAATGATCTTGAAGTTGTTTAAGAGTTACATATTCTTGATTTAATGGGGTTAGTGGATCAGAATTTTTTACATCTGGAGGTATGTTTAAAAGTCCCTCTTGAAGAAGTTTATTTTCTTCTTGGAATTTACCTACATTCTCCTGTAAATTTTGAACTTGCTTTTCAAGATCACTTTTTACACCAAATAAATTCTCTTCATTTATTTGAGTAACTCTTCTTACAAGATCATCAACATCTATTGTTTCTACAACATGTTGCCAATCATTAGTTAACTTCTCAATATGCTTTTCATTAACATTAAAGTCTAATTGCAGATCTTTAACTTTTTTATTAAATTCTTCTTGAAAAAGATCTACTTCACTTTTTAGTTCATTATGGAAAGTAGAAGTACTTGCATCTAGATTTTCCTGTATGTCACATATATTATCTGAGAGGTGATTCTCAACATCAGTAACTCTTCTTGAGAAAGACTCTAATTCAGTTAAATAATCTCCTAATTTTTTATCACTTTCAATTTCCCTATTTACAAAATCTCTCTTAAAATTATTTGCAAGAGTTTTAGATTCTTTAACTACCTTCTCAATTTTTACAATCTGCTCATTAAGAATATTCTTTACTATTCCATCTTTCTGATCAATATCACTTTGAAGAGAAATAACCCCTTCAGTGATTTCATCTATTCTATTATCTAAAGAAAGAACATCTTCTGCTAGAAGACCAGTTACTTTTTTTATTTCTTTCTCTGCTTTTAATTTAGATTCTACAAGATTTTTTCTATAATTCTCGGCAACCTTTTCAAATCCTTTCTCTATTCCTTCTAAATTTTCTTTATAACTTGCATCAATGGATTCAGATACACCCTTTAAACTTTCTTCAACTCTCTTCTCACTTTCACCTATTCTATCCTCAACTTTTAATTCAGTTTCGGCAAAAAACTTTTTATATTCTGGAAGTTCTTTTTCTAAGAGAATTTTAACTTTTTCACCAATTCCCCGAACATCTTCCTTTATTCCAGAAAGATTTCCTTCATTTATTCCTTCAAGATTAGCAGCAATCTTAGAAACATCATTATTAATACCAGTTTCTAAGTCTTCTAAAGAAGTCTTTACATCCTCTTTAAAACCAACAAATCTATCATCAATTCTAGTTTCAGAATCTACAATTAATTTTTTATATGAAGGTACTTCTTCACTTATAAAACTATTTACAATTCCCGATAGAGAATCAAATTCTTCTCTTACTTCTAAAACAGTTTTAGAATTTATATTTTTAACTTTATCTTGAACATCTCTTATAGATTCTTCTACAAATAACAAATGAGCCATCATGGCATCATCAAGATCTTTCTTACTGGTAAGATCTTTAATACTCTCTCTTATTTTTTCAACACTTTCTGATAAAGATTCCACCCTTTCAGCATTCGCTTTAAAGGTATCAACAGATTCTACAAAATCATTTAATGTCTGTATATTGTTTAAATTATTCTTAAAAGAATCAAAAGCTTCAGAAATTTTCTCTACCTTTTCAGGCTTTGCCTTCTTCAATTCTTCCTTAACGTCATCAAAGGAAGAATTGGGATTTTTATCGTAAAATTCTGAGGGCTTCTTAAGTGGCACTTTTGTAGACCTTATCCATAGTTATATTTATTTCAGTTCTTTTTGGCGGTTTCTCCTTTAATTAATTTTGCCAAATCTGCAGTAGAACCAACAAACAAAGCATTATTGGTTACATTGGTAGGACCAGATTTTTCTTCTGCATTAACATCTTTCAATTTCTTCTGAAGATCCATCAATTTATCAGTTGCATCAGAAACGCTTTTAATTAATTGTCCAGCAACTTCATATGCTCTAGGCATTTCACTTTCCTGAGCAAGTTCAAGAATACCGTCAATTGCTTCTTGTCCTTTTTCAATTATACTATAAAGATTACCTCTTGTATACTCATAATCTCTAGTAATTTCATCCTTAGTAAGTCTATCAGGAGGTGGTGTTGCTCTTTCAATAACTTTAGTTTCTTTATCTACTACTTCTGGAGTAACATTAAAAGTTTTATCTAATTTAGTAAATTCAGTTGCCATGATTACTCAACAAATCCAGTTGTGGTGCCATCAAATCCAAAATCATCTCCTTCTGGGATTAAAGTATTATCAGTAGCAGTAATGGACTTAACAGGATCCCCTACAAGGTGTGAACTAATAGGAGTACCATCTTTACCTCTCTCAACAGTTAGATCATTGGTACTAATAGCAGTAACATAAATCTCCTCACCATCAATTTCATAGTAAGTACTTGTAGATATGTTAGTTGCATCATTAACCTTAATGACTACATCTGAAGTTCCAACATCAGCTGCCAAATTGGTTATAACTGTTCCAACATAACTCTTAACTGCCCTAGGTTGAACAGAGTAACGAAGATCTCTATTAACACTCTTAGAATCTCCTGAGAGATATGTAACAGTTGCCTTCCTGATGATATCCTTCGTAGCAGTGGAAACAGGACCGAATAGATAAGTCTTTGCAGTGAATCTATATGTATAAAGAAGAACTCTTCTCTGAGTAAAATCTCCTTCATAATCATCCTGCATTGTAATATTTTCTAGAACAATTGGAACATCTCTCTTTTCTTTAATGTTCTCAACTAATTCTATGGTTAAATTATATGCTGGTTGAAAATATGGTAAAATTTGTTCTGTAATTTGAAGTGCATCATCATTTAACTTACACATCAATGCCAATTCAAATTGCATATTATAAGGAACTGGCATAAATGCCTTTTTAGATTCTTCTCCTGTAGTAGGATCTTTTACAGTAAACTGTTGGGTAGTAGTAACTTTACGTGAAGGATCATAAGTAAGTCCAGTGAATTCAAAGGACATCCTTGGTAAAGTAATTGCAGTTCCTTTATTTAAATCTGGAGATTGAGTTAAACGTGCCAGAAATTTTTGGGTAGGTCCATATGCTAAAGGAACTCTTATCTCCTGGCTGTCTGTTTTAACAGATATACCATTAAACAAAGTACCGAATCCAATAATGGTCCTCCTCAATATTTCGTTATAAAAATATTCAAACATTGTTAAATTCCTGGTATATTATTTATGGTGTACCGAAAGGATTAGCTTCTGTAAAGTCTAAAATAGCATCTGCTGATGTCTCAATCTGAGTATTATCTGCAAATCCATCATCAAGAGGATCCTTATTAATAAGTCTTAGATCATGTGTTGCACCTGAAGAAGATCCTGTTAACGTCTCTCCAACCACAAATGATCCAACAACAGAAGCTACTTCTAAAATATTTGTAGTAGAATTCCAAGTTCTTACCCGTGCAGTTGCACTGCTAGTTCCTCCAGTAACTGTCTCGTTGAAGATAAAGTCACCACTTCCAGTAGATTCAGGATCTTCAATAGTAACAGAAATTGGTAAGTCTCCGGTAGTATATCCAGCACCAGCATTAGTGTATCTTACCTCACTTACAGTTCCAGAAGGACCTATAATGGCAACACCAACAGCAGTTGTACCCACACCAGTATTTGTAAAGGCAAGTGGTGTATTGAAGGTAACTGTTGCCCTATCAGTAGAGAATCCACTACCAGCGTTAGTAACAGTTACGACACCTAAGGTTCCGTCTGCAACATAAGCAGTTCCTGCAAATCCACTTCCTGGTCCATCAGCAACAGCAGTAACCGCTATTCCAGGACTAATGGTATATCCATAACCTGGATTTACAATATCAATACTTTGAACAGATTTTTCATTAGTAGCAATATTCTTATTACAAACAGTCATTCCACCAATCATTTCTCCAACTGATCCTATACCAGTTACTGCGTAACTAGAAGTAGGTCCAACTACTGGAGCAGATCCAAATCCTACATTTGGAGCATAGATATATCCTCCACCTCTATTGCTAATAGAGATTTTGTAAATACCACCTGTAGTTACAATACCTGATGTATATGCCCATGCTGTAGAGGCAGTACCAATCATTGTAAAGGTCATTGATGGACCTAAGATGGAAGTGATGCCATCATCACCTGTTCCGTCTATATCATCTCCTACCAATTCATCATCAATTGCATCAATACCAGTATCGATAACTTCGTCTTCGTAACGGAAGAGTTCGCATCTTAATTCATAGATATAATTCTTTTGTAATTGATAAAATGGTTTTTCATGCTCTACATACTTAATTTCAAATA
>VTLG01015915.1_pt1 | contig 14984 bp, 5 predicted proteins | sample 4694571 | NCBI WGS metagenome assembly VTLG01 (sample SAMN12604809, study PRJNA352737) | marine metagenome | biome: ENVO:00000447; feature: ENVO:00000209|ENVO:00000569|ENVO:01000036; material: ENVO:00002151; isolation source: viral sequences binned using virsorter ...
TCCATCTACATTAAAAGCAGCAAGAGTTTCTGAATCATCTTTAGTTATTCTAATTATACCAGCATCTGCTCTTAATCTAAGTTCTCCAGTACCAGCATCTTGAATATAAGAATTACTTCCATCATGATAAATTTGTAGGTCATCACTAGCTCCAGCAGTAAATTTCCCATTATCAGGTATATTTACTTTACCATCTGATGTTATACGCATACGTTCTGAAGTTGCTGCTGCACCATCAGCAGTTGTACGAAAAGTAAGGCGACCAGGCATATCATTTGAACCTGGAGTTCCATCAACATGTGCTTGAATTTCTGCACCTACAGTATTAATATCTGTACCATCATCTCCACTAAATGTAATTCTTCCTAACTCATCATCATCTTGAACAATAGTATTTGATCCTATCGTTGCATTCCTAGATTTACCAATGTAAAGACCACCACCAGCAGCATCAGCACTATGTCTTATAAAACTAGTACCTGCTCTACTGTCTGTAGATTTAATTTGAACAAACGGACTTTCGCCATTAGATGTGGTTGTTGATGTGGTATGTCCTACAATTAGGTGACCACCATTAATATGTACATTCGACTCACCTGTAATCGCATTTGCACCAGTTACAGTACAAACTGTATTATCAGTTGAACCAGATAATACTGCTGGAGTAGAAGCTAATTTACTTAGTGCTATTGCTGCTGAAGCGTCTACATTATCATTAGTAATAGTTCCATTTGCAATTTTAGCAGTTGTTACTTGATTATCTGCTATGTGAGCAGTGTCTATACTATTATTTGTAATATGTTCTGAATCTACAGCATCATCTGCGAGTTTAGCACCAGTAATAGCATCTGTAGCTATCTTTGCTGTAGTAACTGCACTATTCTGTATCTTAGCTGTAGCTACTGTATTATCTCCTGGTGTAGTAATAGTTAAAGCTGAACCAGATTGAACTATAAAACAAGTTGATCCAGTTGGAGGTGCTGTTGCAAATCTAATTGTATCAGAATCTGTTAGGTAGAAACCTTCTCCAGAACCACTCCAAGAACCAGCATTTGGTTTTTGTACAACTCCATTTAATACAACCATTAACTGATTGATATTAGTAACACTAGCTGCACTACCAGAGTTAGTAGCTTCTTTTAAATCAAAGCTTGTATCACTTCCATCCCATGTAGCTGCTGTAGTTGTACCAGCATCAACAGGAACTAAGAATTTAAAGTCACCAGATGATGTTACTTCTTTCCAAGCAGAAGCTGTAGCATCATACACCTTCATCTTATCAGCACTAGTATCCCATACTAAATCACCATCATCATTATTAGATCCAGGTTCTCCAGCATTAATACGATACCTACTATTAAAATCGTTTATATCATCTGATAATTGTTTAACATCAGATTCAGATGCTAATAGTTTATGATAATTATATGTATGACTTGATCCAGTGGAGGTTACCATTAGACCATTTCCACTAGCTAGTGTTTCACTATAAAGACTAGAGGGGAAATTATTAATAGTAACATTATCAGACCCATTACCAGCTGTTCTAGCAGTAGTAGAAGTACCACTACCATTAACAACAATACCAGCAGCATCTGAAATACTAATTACAACACCAGACGCTGGTTGAGTTGTAGGGAAATTATCTTCATCTGCTATAACTTCTAAACCACCTATGGGAGCAATTTGTGCAGCAACATAATCAACGACAGCTCCTGAAGTTGGGTAGTGAGCATCACTGTCAGATATAGTTGTTTGAACGCCTTTACCGTCAACCACTGTATTAATTTCAGCGAGAGTAGCAGTAAGAGCAGTACCCCCTGCGAGAATAGATGCAGTACCTGACTGCATACCAGCAAGCGTTGTGAGTTCAGCATCGGCTATATGATCTGTTGTAACGGCATTATCAGCTATCTTAGCATCAGTAACCGCATCTGCAGCTATCTTTACAGTAGTAACAGCACCAGTTGAAAGCTCACCTTCTCCTACTGAGTCAGTAGCTATCTTATTACCATCTACTGCATCATTAGCTATTTTAGCTGTAGTTATCTGAGCGTCAGCTATCTTCGCAGTTGTAACAGCATTAGTTGATAATTCACCTTCTCCTACTGCATTAGTAGCTATCTTATCACCATCTACTGCATCGTTAGCAATTTTAGCTGTAGTTATTTGAGAGTCTGATATTTTAGCTGTTGTAATTGTATCATCTTGATACTTAGTAGTTGATATACTTGCGTCTGCTAATTTAGCGTTATTAATAAGTCCATTTGCTAAATCAGCAGTTACAATAGTACCATCTGCAATCTTAGCAGAGGTTATTGCACTATCAGGGATTTTAGCAGTTGTTACTGCATCATCTGCTATCTTTGCTGTAGTTACCTGATCGTCGGCAATATGAGCAGTATCAATGCTACCATCAACATAATGCTCAGAATTAATTGAGTCGTCTGCAATTTTAGCTCCTGTTACTGCGTCTCCTGCTATCTTAGCTGTTGTTACATTACTATCTGCTATTTTAGCAGTTGTAACTGCATTAGTTGAAAGCTCACCTTCTCCTACTGAATTAGTAGCCAGCTTGTCACCATCTACTGCGTCATTAGCTATCTTAGCAGTAGTTATAGCACTATTAGCTATATCTGCTGTTGCAATAGTTGCATCTGCTATCATTGTAGATGTAACTGTTCCACTATCTCCAGTCGTTACAACCGTACCTGTTACGTTAGGTATAGTTATAGTACGATCTGCAGTAGGATCAGTAACTGTAACAGTAGTTTCATGAGCATTATCAGTAGCACCTTCAAATATAATGTTAGCATCCTCACCCATAGTGAGGTCACCTGTCATTGTACCACCAGTATTACTGAAGAATCTATTACCTATCTCTTGAGTCTTATATAAGTTCTGTGTATAGTTATCATTTAAGTCTTCCGATTTAATAGCAGACCCTGCATAGAAGGTGGCTGTTAAATTGTCAACATTCGTTTGTCTTAATATTTTGATTTTGGCCCCATTAGATGGAGCAGTATTAAATTGTACCGTGGTAGCATTGGCTAATGACCATGCAGTAGTCACGGTTGCGTCAACCTGAACTTCAATATCAGTTGACTTTAGATATGGAAATGTGAATGAGTAATTGGTGGTGGAGCCATTACCTGTATACGATTGTTCTGTAACAGCCATAGTTTATTTATCGTGAGCCCCCATATTGAATGAGTTTTTGTTTTTCTAAGTTTCTTTCTTGCTGTCTAGCAGCACCTTTTACATTGCCTTTCTTCATTTCAGTATTTACATATATTTGATCTCGTATTGTTTCAGCAATATCTGGACGTTCTCGTAGTAGTTCAAGTTCTGCTCTTCTTTGATATCCTTTTAATATTGAATCTATTGCTGTATAAAGCGGTAATAAATCTTTTTTTAATTTAACCAGTTCATTTTGAGAATCTACAGTTGTACTTCTATGAGCACGTAATGCTTCAACTTGAGCTCTATACTTTTTAGAATTCATTAACCTTATTATGTCTTTATAAGGCCCATATGATCCTATTTTTTTATAAATATATTCTCTTTCTTTTGGAGTATATTCATAAGATCCAGTTGAATCTTTTCTTAATCTACTAAGACCATCATATTGAATCTCTTGTAACCATATTCTCCATGGTTCTTTAGTGCCACTAATTTTAACAGGACTTACTGCATTTAATCCTCTTAAGAAAGGATTATCTATATCATTAAGTGGAGTACCTGTCCATATATCAATCTGTTCTGGTAACATAAGATTAAAACCAGGAAGTCTATTCATAAGATATTCATGTACTTCACCATCAAGATCTTTTAAGCTACTAGATATACCATTAGCTAATACACCTGCACCACCTGATAAAGGTATTATAGATCTAGTAGTATTAGATATTATTCTATTCCAACCACTAAGATCACCATTAGTAATAGCTATAAGTGGTTCAAAACCTTGAAGTGGTGTTTCATTTAAGAAACTAGCAGATAAACTCCAGATAAGTTTAGATTCCCAATTTCTTAATACTGGTTCATCTATATCTTGAGCATAATAAGACATGTCTCCTAATATACTCAATACTTGTTCTACACCAGGTAATCCTTTATAACTTACCCATTTACCAGCTATATTAATAGTTTTAGGCTCATAACCAAAGTTATCTCTTTCTTTTTGTCTACGAGATGAATTATAATGTCCATTACCTCTAATATTACCATCCATAGAATACTGCCATAAGCTACCTACTAATATAGTACTGAAAGCTAATCTACCAGTATATTCTGCTCTAAGACTCTCAAAGATAACTCTAGCATTAGGAGTAGTAGCAAAATCTACACCATGTTCAGCTAGTACTTTAGCAATTTGATCATCAGTTTGAGCATAAATAGTTTTACTATACTTATTGAAACCAGGTATAAGAGATAATGGTGTCCAAGAAGCAGATGCTTTAATCCAGTTACTAGATGTCCTCGGGAACATCATAAGAAATTTAGTCATTGGATAAGCAGTTGTACCTTGATTCAACCAATTAGCCAATCCATCATCTAGATTAAGTTGTACTTCACCAGCAATAGCTCTTAATGCATCGTCTTTAATAAGACCATTAGCATCAAACATATTTCTATAATGTCTAGCTTCAGCTACAAGTATAGATGATTTTTTAAAGTACCCAAGTTCACTTATAACATCATCATAAGCTCTAACTCTTGATAACCAATGAGCTAACATTGTAGAAGTATAAGCATCTGGAAATACAAGACCAGTCATACCATATCTCATAGCTGGGTGAGCACCTAATGCTTTTAAGGTACTAGCTACGTCATGCTGTAATAGTTTACCATAATTTCCTTCAATTTCCCATCCAGCTCTCATTTCATCCATAATATCCCATCTCTTATCAGCTTGGAAAGTGAAATCCTTACGATAAGCTTTGATCATCATTTCTGGATCTTTATGAGCCTTCTTCATCATTTCATAAGCATCGCCTATAGCTCTTCTATTTGTTTCGAATAAAGCTCCATTAGCATACATTGTCCTTTGTACACCTTGGAAACCCTCTGAACTTCCCCAGATACCATGACCCAGGATTTGTGTAATAGGTTTTGTTGTTAATGAATGTACAGCACCTTGCATAGCCCTAAGTGCTGAAAGACCAGATAGAACATTATTCATAACAACGCTCCACAAACCTTTTGCAAATAGGTTCATTTCTTTAGGGTTAGGACTTTTAATCATACCCATAGGTGATATTTGTTGTGCAGCCCAAGTATTTAACTTTGCTAATGTATCAACATCACCATTAGTATGTGCAAAAGCATCAACTAAAGGTCGTAAAAAGTATGGTTTTTCATCTTTTAACTTTTGTAATGTTTTAGTAAATCTTAAGTTTCTAGCATGTATAGCATTTTCTGCATTGCTAAACTCTTGAGTTAACTGTTCAATAACATCATCTAATTCTTTAGGTGGTACTTGATCAAACCAGTTTTTATTTCTTAATTGCCAACCAGCTAAGTATTTATTAAGAGCATATTCATCTAATAAGAACTGCATCTTTTCAATAATAAGATCCATAGCTCTAGAATCATCAACAAAAGGTCCATTCTTTTGAATTGTTTCAGCTAGTGTAGCAGACTCTCTTCCTAACGTGTCCATAACCCTTGCAGAGGCTTCTGTAACCTCTCTTCCGAGGAATCTATCAGTAAGGTCTCTTAAAGCGAATGCAGCAGCTCTAGCTTGCTCTTCATTAATTACTTCAACTTTGAATCTACCCATTAAGAAATTCTTAACATCTCTATTATCTAAGAATAATCCTCTTACATCATCTATATTCTCAGCAGCTATAATACTTGTATAAATATCCCATGCAGCAGCATTCATCTGCTTAGTACTATATCTTACACCATCTACGATAGCATTAAATCTACCTATATCTCTAGTTTCTTCAGCTACACCCATAACAGCATCACGAGAACGAGAACCAACCATAAGTCCTTTCTCTCTCATAGCTTCTGTTATAATAGGAGCTGGATCACCAACAGAAGTACCATTTTTAATGGCAGTAGTATCAGCTATATTTCTAGCTACATTAGCAGGAGGTGGTACTGATCTAGCACTAGATGCTGGGTCAACAAGACCAGGAGATATATCAGGATCAAAAGGTAATTCTAATTGATCAGGATTTGCCCTTAATTTACGTCTAGCAGCAGCTTCAGCTTCAGCTTGGAATCCTAATTCATTTCTTCTTAGTGTAGCTTCTAAACCTTCATTCATACCTAATTTATCTTGGATATTTAATATCTCATTAATTAGTTGATTTTCAGTTTGTCGGTTTAGTTTTTGACTACTTAGTAATGTTTCTAATTCTTGAAGTCTTACTAGATCATCTTCATTACCTATTTTAAGTAATTCTAACTGTTTATATTGTTTAGCAGATTTATCTATAGGTTCTATAAAATCTACTGGGGTTTTAATACCTGATTTTGCATCTATAAAAACACCTAAGATAGTACCGACAGTACTTAATGCTGTATTTTCATATAGATTCAACATTTTCCTGGCAGCAGGACTTTGTGATTCTTTAGTTTTCCATGCTTCTGGTATAGGCATAATACCTTTAGGTCCAAATAAACCAGGTATTAAATTAGATACAGTATAAGCAGCATTATGATCTTCACTTGTATCACTAAGGTAAGTAACCAAACCATCAGCTGCAGCGTAAGCACCTATACTAGTTAACCATCTTTGGACTCTAGGTAAATTTTGTACATATTGACTTTTACCTAATGCAGAATGTGTTAAACCACCACTATGTATAGCAGGTAATACAATAGAAAGAATTTCTCTTAAAGCTTGATGTCCTTCATTATCTAATTTAGTTTTTTCATCCCATCTATCATCAAGTTTATCATAACCTGGAACTATTGTACCAAGTGCATCATTTGCAAAGTCAGCATAAGCTAATCCTGGTACGGATAATGCTTTGAAGTTATCATCCATCTGTTCAGCTACACCTTTCAGATTTGGAGAATAACCATACATAGTTGCTTGGTTATCCATCCTTAATCTTCTATGTTCCTGAGAACTCATACCATGATATTTCTGATACCATGCTTCTTTTAACCTAGCTTTTTCTGCTTTAAAAGATTCTTGAGTATAAGGAAATCCTAAACTTTTCCAAGATCTTTTTCGACCTAAAAGAAACCATTCATTATGCTCCTTTTTCATTTGAGCTTCATTGGCAGGTATAGAAAGGTCTACACTACTAGAACCATATCCTCCAAAAGCTGCAGGAAATTTACCTTGAGATTCAGGTTGTATTATTTCAGGTTGAACTACTTCAGATTCTACTATTTCAGGCTGTACTGCTTCTTGATTAATTATGGTTTCGTTATCATCGGTATCAGGTGGTATCGCATCTAAACTGTATGTAGTTGGGTCCATTTATGCTCCTCCTACACGTTGATGCATGTACTCACTCTCTGAACCAGAAAGAAGTCTTAATTCTTCTTTTCTTTTTTGTTTTAACATTTTCCTATATTCTTTATTAGTCATTGGAAGAGTTATTCCTTTCAAATCCCCAGGATCTACATCATAATCTAAGAAACCAAATACTTTTAATAATTCAGGTTGCATGCCTTCTCTTAATAACTGATTGATACCACCATTTCTAATGAATTTTTCCGTATCACTAAAAACAAAACCTCTTACACCACTTTGTTTTTGATAATCTATTCCTTTAGCTTTTTTAAAAGCTTCCTCAATATCAAAATTATACTCCTGTGCATAACGATTTATTGTTGTCATCGGTACAAATCCTCCTTCGTTTTTAGCTAAGTTAACAAAAGTTGTACCAGGTATATTCATCGGAAGTACATAATTATTATCATTTTGTAATTCTGCTAAAGTTTGAGAATCACCCATTAACTGAGGAGCGTCTTCTCCTATATGATGTTTTAACCATTTATTTAGTACTGATCTAAGGGATTGCTTAGTAACCTTAGAATATGCCTCTAGATTTGTAAAAGCCTGATCACCCAGTACCTCTTTTAACTTTAGTTTAAATTGATAATCTTCTGTTGTAAATTTGCCAGTATCAAGCTTTTGAGCATCAAAAGAAAGAAAATTAGGATCATCTGAAAAATATGGATCTACTGTATGGATATTTTTTAATTTTACTAATTCTGCTGCAGACTTAGCTTTATTAACACCAGCTAGTCTTACATCTTTAAGTATAGATTCTGGTTCCACAAACCCTAACTTAATTCCATTAACAATAGTGTCAGATGAAAATATATTTATATCTTCATTTCTTAGTTCATTAGAAATCTCAGACAGGTCGTTAGTTTCTGATAATTTTAGTGCTAATTCTAGACGATTAACTTTAACTTGATCATTTACATTGGTAAAATTTGTATATTCAAGATGGGGTAAGTCACTACCTGCGGGTCCGAAGGCACTTGTTGTTCTTTTAAAAATACTCCTATTGTATTTTGCTATATCTGAAGCATTTGAGCTCACTTCTGGCGAATTGTTAACATCTCCGTCCTTATATTCTTCTTCTACTATTGCAAATGCAGCGTCTATTGCAGCTAAATCATTATTTTGATAATCTTTATGTCCACTATTCTTCAAGTCATTAGCTACTTGAATTACTCTTGCTGCATAATGTGATGCTGCTCTATTTCCTGAAATACTTAATGTTCTACCAGCTGAACCTGTAGTAGGTTCACCTTCTGCGGTTCGAAGTCTATCATTAGCTCTTACATAAATACCTTGAAAACCACGAAATACAGTTGAACCTTTAGTAAAAGTAAAATTTTGTGCTATTTTTGCAAATTCAACATCTGGTCGTAAGGCATCTCTTTCTTTTATACTTAAACTATTAAATCTATGAGTAGCTAATATTATTGCTTCGTCATAAGTTTGACCAATTAATGGTTCATCTATACTAAGTCTAGTAAGAGGTTCCATTACATAAAGATATAAATCCGCATGTTCACTAGCTGAAACACTTAACAATGAAGCACGAGTAAGTAATCTTGTTTTAGCCGTATCACTGATATCAGCATTTTCAATTTTTTTAATTAATAGAGTATTAAGCCTATTTCTAAATTTAGTACCTTGAGCAAAAGGATTGGTAGGATCTCCACCATCAACTCCTGGCTTTTCTGCAGAATCATAATCCTGAATTATTGCATTAATTTCTGTAGTAAGTTTCTGTTCGTTAGCTTGTTGTACTGCAATATTTCTATTATTTTTATCATTTATGTCGTTTGTCCATGCATCTATTATACGCTCAACTCTTACAGGATGTTGTTTTCCCCAAGTTACACAAGAATCTCCTTCAGCAGAATATTTTTTAGTACTTCCAGATACACATAAAGTTTCAAAAAATCTTCTTATATCTTTTTCACTATTAAATCTACTAGACTCATGTTGTACAAGACTTTTTCCATACAGTTCAAAGGCTACACCTTTATTACTGATTCCTCTAGTAACATTACCTTTTCCATCACTAAAAGTACCAAGCTCAACATCTGCAACACCCAGATTAAATTCAATATTTAACCTTTCATTATCATTTTCATCAGTACTACCTTTTAATCCATATACAGTATTATTCCTTAAAAATAAAGCATTCTCAGTAGAACTAACATCTCTTTGATCAATAAGTCCTTGCTTATGTAGTCTACCCCAACTTTTATACTGTTGTATAATTTTCTGACCATATTTAGAATCAGGTCTTATACCTAATTGCCTTAACCTTTCAAATGCTGTGAACTCATAGATTTCATCAGTATTCCCTATGGTTAATTTTATCCCTGCTTCTTGTGCTAAAATAGATGGTAATTTTTGTTCTGCTGTATTAGCTTTTATTTCATTAAAAGAATTTATACCATATCTTTCATTTGTACTACCACCAGTTTTATCTTTAAGCCATAATCTTTCTTCAAAAGGTATGTCCTTATCTTCAATTATTTGAAGGTTTTGTTTTAATATTTTAAGATTTGCTTTATCAAACTCTTTGATTGGTTCAGAATATAAGTTATTTTCTGTAGCTTCAGAAATTAATTTTTGACCTTTAAAATACTGAGCTGCTTTAGTAGCTCCAGATCCTAATGTATATGCTGTTTTAGCAAGTTTAGGTGCAAGATCTTTCCAGTAATCAGCATACTTTTCTAATTCTTTAGCTTCTCCTTCTAACCGATCTACATCTCTATCAGCTTTAATAGATAACGCATCATAAGTACGATTTCTTACAGCATTTTCTAAGGTTTGTTTTTCTTTAATAACACCTTCTTCAAATCTAGCTTTATCTGATAATCCTTTTATATGGATATTAGTAGCTTCTTTATGCTGTTCTTTTGCAAGTTTTAGAGCATCTATATTGATTTGTTGTTGTCTTTCAAACTCATATCTTGATCTTTGTAGACCTTGCCCTATAGATTTAAACCCAATCGACGTACGGCTGGGTTTATATTTGTTTCTAGCCATTATAAAAAAGTAATTTGTCTTCGGTTATTTATGCTGCAAGACCTCCACTAACTGCTGAACCACCGATGCTTCCTGCAACACTTGCAATAGTTGAACCCCATACTTGTGCAGCTGCAGCTTGTGGACTAGCAAATGCTCCCATAACAGGTTGTGGTCCAAAATCATATTCACCAAGTACTCTTGGTAATGATATTTCAGCTACTGGTATTGGTTCTGCTTCTATTGGCATTGGTAGTTCACCTGGATCTAACATCTTACTTGCGTAAGCTACTAAATCTGCTGATGTTTTATCTCTTATTATTTCATTTAAAACATCTCTAGTATTACGACCTGCAGAATCTAATGTTGCATCCAACATTTCCATCTGTCTACCATAATCAGCTAATGTAACTTGAACTCCTTTAGCAGCACTTCTACCAGAAACCCCCCTAGCTCTCATCTTACCTTCAGCCATTATAGATTCGATGTAAGTTTCATTTCTATCAAAGGCTTGTTGATCTGATAGTTCTTGTAACTTCAAGATTTCACTATCCATAGCAGATTTAGCTGAAAGTCTATTTAAATCTACTGTATCATTATAAATTCCTTCAGATCTAGTAAACGCTGCTATATTAGATGCTTGCTGTGCATCTCTTATCTGTAATGAATAATCATATTGCTGTTGATTTGCATTATCTTTATATGCTCTTATTAATCCCTCATTCCTTGCTTCAGCCATGATTCGGTCAACAGACTCCTGCCTTTGAGCTTGGAGTTGTGACTTCTTCATTCCCCACATCTCTATATCATACTGATACCGAGCCATGGTGGCTTTATTTTGAGCTTCAGCTTGACTTGATGCTGCACTTGCTGCTTGACTTCCACCATAAACAGCACCAGCACCAGCAATCACTGATCCGACTATAATAGGTGTCCATGCAACCATACCTATTTCCTCCTATAAAATTTTGGTGAGTAATTACCTTCCCACATCATTGAGTTTATAGACACAGGGAATGGTGAGTCATTAAACACTCTTAATTGGAAGTTATCTGTTCTTTGATGTATTGGTATCTGTACAACTGACTGATCTTTAATAGCAATATCATTACCTAAGTATGTATCAGCTATAATTGTTGGATTTAAGTTATACCATTCATCAAGATATATTAATATTTTTACATTATTCGCTGGTGCTGAACTAAATGTAATCTGATTAAGTGCAGATACAGTAAATGCTGTAGTATTAACTCCATCTAAAGACACTTTAACTTGATTTGAATCTACATAAGATAGATCTTCATCAATCCAGTTAAATATAGTTGTAGATCCATCACCAGTATATTCTTTTTTACCTTGTCTTGCACCTGTAGATTTAAGTTTAAATCCACATACACCAGATAAACCAAGTGCAAACTTCATTCTACTAATAGTTAAATTAGCTGTAAAATCAGTTAGCTTTTGGGCTTCGTCTCGTCTATAATATGTTTTAGGTAATACAATATCATAATCATATTTCCATCCTACAACTACATCAGATGATACACTTGTTAGATCTTTTCTAAGTACTTTAAAGTAAGTACTACCAGTTCTTAAGTAATCCCATCTAGCACCACCATCTGTTATATTAGATCCTGTACCTGTAGGTCCACCTGAACCTGCAGAAGTACCTGCAGTATCACATGTATATACTTTATCACTATCATTGACAACAACATCTCCTACTGTATAAGCAGTACTTGCAGCCCAATTTGTATCGGTAGCTACGGTAGGTGTTGTAGTAAATCCAGATTCAATGAACTGTCCTGTAGCTGTTGTACCTTTAATTACTATAACAGGAGTTAATCCAGATACATTATTCCAAGGTATATAACATTTAGTAAAATCTTCAGTTGCTCTATATGTTACATTAGGTGATTCTTTATATAAATCCATACAAGGATTAATTCTAGATCCATCATTATTAACAATAATAGCATCACTAGGACTTTGACTTAAACTAGATTGAGATAAAGTAAACTGACTACCTTGTTTAGTAACTGCAAAGAAATCATCTGAGTCAACAGCAATAGTCTGTACAGTTCCTGGTAGTTCCCAGTTAAACCAAGCTTCAACAAGTGTTTCTTTACCATCACTATAAGTTCTATAAAAATATACAAATCTAGAATCTTGATCTGACATTGCTATGAACTTATTTTGAGGACTAGCAATCAGTGTATCAACTGAAGCTGGAACCCACTCATTAACAACTCTACCAATATCTAAAATCTTAGGGTTTTCATCTTGACCAAAAGTACGCATACCAAAGGTACGTGTGTAACTAGGTGTCTTACTCACAAAATTAATTATACCACCCATATCAACAGGAGTTATGTCTGTCTCCATATCATAACTAGATATAACACGAATGTTAGTAGTTGTTGGTGTAAGAACTCCATCAGCAGCAGACATCATGAATTGTTGATCTTTACTAAATAGTAGTAAACCCTGTGTAGTAGGTAGAACAGAAAATAAAGTAGCAGGTCTAATAGTAGAAGCTTTTATATCTATAGGATCAGCATCAGTTATTGTTTGAGCAGATGTATGATAGAAGTTAAAGAAATCTTGTGATTGACTCATTGATACACTATCATTAGATAGGAATCCAAGTCTATTATTAAAGTAAAAGCCTGCTTGTATCTTAGCTCCTACAAAACTAGGATGACTATTTGTTGTATCATCTCCTACAGTTCTTGCTGTATAAGTAGCTTCTCTAAATGTAAAGTTATTTAATGAAGTATTAACAAGTTCATGAGGCATGGTTGAAGCAGTAAGACCTACTGACTTAGATGGATCTAATCCTTCAGACCAGTGACCAGGACCAGATGTACCATTATCAGCTATAAATTTAGCAAAGTATGTATCATTAGTTGAAGTAGTATTCATTACTTTCACTAAATGACCATTAAATGACTGCTCTGGTAATTGTGCTAGATTATCTACTTGATCTTGAAATACATATATAGCATCTCCACCATCTCCACCACTAGCAGATATAGTTATAGCAGAGTTACTATCTGTTAACTGTAAAGATTCTCTATATTTAACTGTTGTTAATCCAGATATACTTAAAGCATCAATAGAACTTTTAAGTGCAGTTAATATAGAATCATATGTACCAGTAGCATTACTAGTATGTGTAATTGTATTACCTTCAAGTATAACTGTATAGGTATTACTAATCGGTGATCCACTTAGTACAAGTGTAGCTTTTCTATTAGTATTAAATGTAGGATCTGCTTGTTTTGTAACTGTAACTGATTTATTTATTATAATAGAAGTATCCTGTACAGTTAATATTGAATAATCTTCTCTATCTGTAGAATTGATATATACTGGATTACCTCCTGGTTGAGTAATAGTACATGCAGTACCATCTACATTCCATACATGTACACCACCATATAAAACACCAGATGCTGGTTTAGGTGTTATACATCCTATATATCTTTCATCTTTAGTTCTAGCTATGTAAAACCATTTTGCATTATCATATGCAGTACCAGTACCTAAATTAGCAATCCATTTGAAACCAGGTCTTTTAGTAAGTCCAAATGTAGGATCTGGATAACCATTAAGACATTCTTTAACTTGACCTGGAAGTTTCTTATCGTCAGATTGTCTGGATACTCCACCTAGATAATTATCTATTCTTTGTGTTACTGCTGGCATTATCTTTGAAGTGCTTGGAAGGGTTTGTAACTATTATAATAATTTGTTCTATCGTATGGGTGTCCAAATATTGAATACTGACCTTGTTGTGTTTCGTATTCTAAAGCAGTAGATCTAGCAAAAGCTTCTTGTTGTTGTAAAGCTTGATACTGAGTAGCATCACCAACTATTCTTTGAGAAGTAATAGCAGCAGCTCTAGTTACAATGAAGTTCTGTATGGGTTCAGGTATATCTACCCAGTCAAATTCCCATATAACATCACATTCTACTGTATCATGGTCTGGCCATTTATATCTATGATGTGCTCTATCATATAACTTACCACTTCTTCTTACTGCGTCATAATCTATATTATCTACATTTTCAGTAAGTTTAATTTGTAATATATTATTTGGTATATCTATTTCTTTACGAGCTTCACCATCTACAATATCTGTAGCAGGTGTAAATTCATAATGAGTCTCTCTATTGAAGGTCCATCCTTCAGCTTGTACTTCCCTGTTTACCTGTAATAACGTGTCGTATGCTATCGCAACGTCAGGGTTGGTAGTGTCCAACGTGGTTACAGGTGCCTGACCACAGGACGACAATATTTGATTTATGGCAGGTAATTCGGCAGTGGCGTTAGTGGTTGGAAAAGGCATAATATTAATTAGTTAAGGTGGGGAGCCGAAGCCCCCCGTATATAAGGTTTAGAATGCAGCAGGTGCAGTTCCAGTACCAGCGTATAGCTCAACAGCAGCAGCTGGATTTAGATAGTCGGCTCCCATAGCGAGTCTACCGAGAA
>VTLG01003736.1_pt1 | contig 14982 bp, 22 predicted proteins | sample 4694571 | NCBI WGS metagenome assembly VTLG01 (sample SAMN12604809, study PRJNA352737) | marine metagenome | biome: ENVO:00000447; feature: ENVO:00000209|ENVO:00000569|ENVO:01000036; material: ENVO:00002151; isolation source: viral sequences binned using virsorter ...
AGCTGTTGTACTTATTTGAGGTACAGTTGGTAGTAATTTTTCGATAGGTGAGGTCAATTCATAGTTTGTTATGCAGGTCTGACCATCTTCTGAGAGCGTGTGAGATACAACCTTTTCCCTGGATTCAGCATTTCGCATATCGCCTACCCTCTGGTCTGTAGGTCCAGGACAGGGTACATCTTCTTTAGGAGTATTTGGTATATCTTCTAAATTAGGTTGAGGTGTATCTACTTCTGGAGGTGGAGCTACAGGAGGAACTGATTGTTCTTGTACATATACCAGATTCTCTGGTTCATAATTAATAGGTTCAAACCAAGGTACAGAACCATCACACATGACACGAGATCCTCGTTCATCTTGATTGACGAGTTCTATAGAATTTTTATTTGCAGGATTATATTTGACACAACCTGGAACATCTATTATCGGAGATCCAATAGATAAAGTTACTGGTGGATTTTGAGGTATTGAAAAATTTATATTAGGCAGAGGAATTGAATTAATCCCTATGTAATTTATTCCAATAGTCTGTATCTCAGGCACTTAGCAATCTGCAAAGTCTCTAGCCATCTGTCCACCTATCTCTCCACCTTGTTTCTGTCCAAACATATTAAAGAATCCAGCTACTAACCATCCGACATATGGTATCTCTGTAAGAGTAGGAGTTATAGGAGCAGTGATACTTGCTGCTGCAAGCTTCCCTGTAGCCTCTCCAGAGCCTTCTGCTTTGATACATGCAATCTGCTTGGCAGTTAGTTCAGAGCTCTCTGAGACGCTTCCAGAGCCTCCTCCTGCCACTGACTGTTCAAATGTTTTAATTTCTGTTTTACCTAAACCAAGAAAACCTGCTGGTTTTTCAATCAGTTTTTCATTTCCGATTATCTTTGGTGAATGAGATTTATATCTGATGGTATATCCTTTCTCTGTGACACTTGCTATATAGCTTGTATAAGGTCCTACAGGAAGATTAATTAATGGTAGATTACTCTTTCTATTTACTGTTGATTGTATTAAAGCAAGATGGGATAATCCGAAGACTATCCCTAAAGAACCTACAATTATTCTATTTATCTTAGATGGTCTTTGACTGTACATTATTCATAACTCTTTACCCTTATTGTACAGCGGTTATGAATATGGGCTAGTACCTAATATATCTGTTTTCCATTGAGCTTTCAAAGCATCTGTATCTGAAGCTGCTGCTATCCCTGAATCAGCAGGAGCATCTCTTAATGCGTTTTTCTTTGCAACAATAGCTGACGTATCTGCACCTGTTTCTTGTGCTTTTTGAAATTCAATATCAAGTTCAGCAAGTTTTGGTGCTCTTGCGTCTCGAATTTTATTCTTATGAATTTCTCTGGCTTTCGCCATGTTAACACCAAACCCCATAATTTACTCCGTATAAGTCCAAGCGTCTCTGAAACTCCTGTCAGTAGGAACTGCAGATTTATTTACAGTATATACTGTTCTATCGCTAGGGCAATCTTTAGCTTTTATTTGCTCTAAAGTTAGTCCACAATTATCTGCTGGTGAAACAATAGAAATTCCACCATCATCATTTTCATAAATGAGTCTGTAATCAGAATTAGCCATAAGTCTTTTTCTTTTTATTATATCCTAAATGGTTATTAATCACCATGAATTACAACACCAACATAAGGAAAATCAGTTGCATTAGAAGTTCTATCTGTTCTTGTTACAACTCTACAAGATCCTGTTGCGTTGTAATCTTCGTCAGCAGCAGCAAATGATAAATCATTTCCTGTGGAAGCTTGACAAAGAATTGAATAATCATCGTTTGGCATACTAGTTGTAAAACTGATTTGATGATATCCTGTAAAATGATCAGTTATAGATGAGACATTAAACTTATCTCTTATAGCATTGCTATTTGTTGCATCAAAATTTATCCACATTTTTGCTCTACCCTGTTGTATCTGATCTACTGTGCCAGCATCTTGAATATTGTTAACTTTAATTGTTGACATAATTAATCACCAAAAATTGTGACTCCAGTGTAAGGAAAATCAGTTATATTGGAAGTTCTTGAGGTTCTTGTTATAACTCTACAAGATCCTGCTGCGTTGTAATCTTCATCAGCACCTGAAAAAGATAAGTCATTTCCTGTGGAAGCTTGACAAAAAATTGCATAATTACCACTTGGTAAAGAATTTGTAAAATTAATATTAAAATAGCCTGTATTTGCATCAACTATAGATGAAACATTGAAACTATCTCTAATAGCACTGTTGGCTGTAGCATCAAAATTAACCCATACTTTTGCTATACCCTGCTGTATTTGTTCTGGAGTAGAACTGCTACCTCCACTTGTATTTTGAATAGTACCAACTTTAAGGGTTGACATTAGTTATCTCCTATAGCTATGCACCAAAGATTTATAGCATCCCTTGTTGAGTTGCTTGTGTTTCTAAATTCAAACTGACATCTATTTGTTTCAGGTGCTTTTGGGTTAGTTAATCTACCACCACCGCCAGAATCTTCTTGTCCATCAGCTACAACAGCATAGTCGTCATTATCAAAATTACTTGCCCAGTTAACATAACTATAACCAGTTCCATTATCTGATACTGAACTTACGTTAAAGCTATCATCAATACCAGAACCACCACTTGTATGCCATTTACACCAAGCTTTTACTAGTTGACCTTTTTCAGTTCCACTACTGTTTTGAAAAACAGTTGGATCACCTGATACACTTTTAATTGTACCTACGCTTAATGTACTCATGGTTTTGGATTTGCGTCTTTAACTTCTTTGTTATGTGCAGCAAAACTGCCTGTTGCATCTAGTTTACCAGCAATAATATCATCATAAATCATTGCCATTTGCTCTCTCCAAGAACTATACGTTGTAGAGCCGTTTGTTGTTCTATCAGTTTTGTACTTAGCAGCAGCAGCTTCAGCGTCTAATGTGGCTCGTGCAGCATCTATTTTACTTTGATCAAGACTAATTAGCTGACCAGAAGCATTGTATGCACCAGTTCCATCATCAATAGTGACAACTGTTCCAGCATAAGCTTTAAAAATTGCTTCAAAATCTAAATTTAAACTCATTATGAAGACACCTCCAATAACATAATGCTTGACTGTCCTCTGAGTACATTACTTCCACCTCTGTTTAAAAACACTTCATTTGATTCAGCTTTTACTTGATATTTGTATGTTGTAGCAGAAGTAGTATTTGGGCTATCTAATATCGTATGAACAAATGTGTTGACATGATATGCGTTAGGCATACGAATTGATTGGTCATTTGTAAGAATATTTGTGCTACCTCTTAGAAGTCTTGCGTAATTATTTTGACCATCCTGACCAGCAGCAAAGTTAGCAGAAGTGATAACTAAAATTTTATTACTAGAGGAAGTTGGAGTGATAGTACAGTTATATCCTGTGACATCTACATAGCTTGTTGAGTTAGTAGCAAATTTATCTGTTTTTTGCATTATTACTATTTGTATTATTCCCCCTCCATCACCAGCTTCACCACCAACGGGAAAAATAGAACCAACTTTTAATGTACTCATAATAATATTTTATCAGGGTTATTTTTTAACTAGACAATGGTGTAAGTCTCACCAGAACCTACTGTGACTGTTACTCCGTTATCTATAGTAATAGGTCCAAAACTACCAGCGTTTTTACCATTTGTTATGGTGTAGTTTGTTGTTATATTCTGACCATTTTCATAGAAAACCTCATCACTTCCACCGCCAGTTGCTCCAGCAGCTACCCCTGTAAGATTTGATCCATCTATTGCAGGTAAAGCTCCTGTGAGTTTTGATGCTGTAACAGTTCCTATACGAGCATCAGCAATAGTCCCTGAAGATATATTTGATGCATTTAAAGAAGTTAAACTTGCTCCACTTCCAGAAAATGTAGTTGCTGCTAAAGTTCCATTTGATGAATTAAATGTTAAACTACTTACTGTTTTAGGAGGCAAGTTACCAGTTGCACTTGTTGTAAATACAGGAAAACAAGTGGTATCTGATGATTCATTACCAACTGTTATACTTGTTGCTGTTGCTGCGGTTCCAGAAGTATCCTGGTTTCCTGCAGTATTAACACCTGGAAGATTTATACTTGCTGATCCATCAAAACTAACACCACCAATGGTTCTAGCTGTTGTTAATGTTGCAGCTGATCCTGTAGTGTTCTGATTAAGAGTTGGAATTCTAGCTGCACTTATAGTCCCTGAAGATATATTTGATGCATTTAAAGAAGTTAAAGATGCACCAGATCCACTGAACCCTGTAGCTGTAAGTAATCCAGATGAAGAATTAAAAGTTAAATTTGATCCTGACTTTGGACCTAGATTACCTGTTGCTGCTGTGGTAAATAAAGGAAAACAAGTAGTATCAGATGACTCATCAGCTACTGTAATTACTTGACTTACAGGAGAAGTAAATGAAAGTACTCCAGCTCCATCTGTAGTAAGAGTCTGTCCATTACTACCTTGATTTGAAGGGAACGTAACAACTTTAGTTCCATTAGAAACAACAGAAACTAATCCACTACCACTTCTAAAAATTCCTGTGTCGGTGTCCGTGGTGAAACTTATACTTGGAACCTCGGATGTACCGTCAGGAAATGTACCACCAGCATTAACATAATCTGCACCTGCATAGATCACACCGAAGAATGCATGCCCACCGGTAGGAGCAGAACTAAATACAATATTTGTTCCTGATATTTTAAATCCAGTAGAACCTGTAGGATCTGGCTCCTGGATAACTCCGTTTATTGATATTAATAACTGTTGTGCAAGTTTTGGAAAAGGAACAGGTGCTGATCCTGAAACCTGCAAAGCAAACGAAGTATCATTACCATTAAAACCACTTGATATATCATCTATGATTTTATAATCTTCGTTACTTCTTATATCATTTCCTATATAAGGCATAGGTAATCAACTACAATATTCTTTTTTCTCTCCTTATTTTAAGGTCAGTAATCTTTAGAATTACTAAGTATTAGGTCCTGCAGTAGATGGCTGTTTTGGCCAGATAACTTCATCAGAAGTCTTACCTTTATAAGTCTGAGGGAGATCTCTAAGAATTTGTCTGTATGCAGCCCACTGAGCTTGATCTATTGTTGCATCTGGATTCATAGTCCAATCACTGGACTTTAATAAATAATTTCTTTTCTTTCTAACATTCTCCCAGGTATCATCTTCTAATTCCAATACCTTATGTTCATTTATCTTTTCATCTAAAGAAGCAACTTCAGCCTTAAGAATCTCAAACTTAATAAGTAAATTAGAGAGATCAATATTATGTGTTAAAGCCATTTTATGTCTGTTCTAAATAACTTACAGCAGCATCCAAAGCACTAGCTGTGTTTGAACTTATTCTTAAAACATCACTTGATTGCAGAATTATTTTTGATCCACTAATTATTTCTAACGATGCTCCTGCAGGAACTGGAGCATTCTTAATTAGAAATACATCATCTCCAGTGTTTTTAACTACAAAAACATCAACCTGAGCACTTGCTGCTGTTTTATTTGATATCAGAATACTTAAAATAACTAAAGTTGCTGAACCTCCTGCAGAAACTACATTGGTTCCTGAGTTACTTGTTCCAGCATTACTTACTGAAGATTTAGTATCAATCTTAAAAGTGTTTGCCATATTATCCTAGAGCCAGTATGAGAGCGATTTGATTACCACTATCCAATTCTCCAGTAACAACTAAGTTTCCTGAAAGAAGTAGGTTTCCACTGGGAACTGAAATTGTGCCTGATGAGTCTATTGTAAGCCTTGCAACTCCTCCGGTTACTAGCTGTAGTTGATCCTGTCCAGTGCTCATTATTCCAGTATCTGGATCATTAACAAACTTCAATGCACAGCTGGATAATGATCCTAATGCCAGATTAGAATTACTGAAATCTTCTCTTAATAAAGGGAATCCACCTACTGTAGTTGCATCATGAATACAGACTGTCTTCTTTTCAGTGTCTACAGTTACTTCACCAACTGCTCCTGTAAAAGCAGAGTGTTGACCAGTTGTTCCTCTTCTAAATTGTACTTGGGTTGCCATAATACTATTTTAAATTAAACAATCGTGTAAGTCTCACCAGATCCAACAGTAACAGTTACGCCACTGTTAATAGTTATAGGACCAGCAGACATAGCATTTTTACCGTTTGTTATTGTGTAGTTCGATGTTACGGTTTGATCATTTTCGAAGAAAACCTTGTCACTTCCACCACCTACTGCTCCAGCAGATATACCTGTTAGGTTTGCTCCACTAACTGCTGGTAAAGTTGAGGGAAATCTTGCGTCTGGGATTGTACCAGATGAAAGATTACTTGCATTTAATGAGTTAATAATAGATGAAGTTACATATCCAGCACCATTACTTATCTGATTATTATTAGTTACGTTTGTTGCCCCTGATGCAATTCCATCTAATTTACTGTGATCTGAGTCTGTAAAATTATTATCGGTTTGGGAAGCAACAGAAAAGTCTAGTGTGCCATCACTATCTTGATATGTGACAGTAATACCAGATTCAGTATTACCTGTGACCATACCTCCTACAATGTCTTGGACTTGCTCATTTGTAAGGGTTGCAGTAATGAAACCAGCACCATTAGTTAATTGATTTGTGTTTGTTACGTTTGTTGCCCCAGCAGCTATTCCATCTAACTTACTGTGATCTGCGTTTGTAAAATTATTATCAGTCTGAGAAGCTACAACGAAATCAATAGTCCCATCTCCATCCTGGTAAGTAACTGTAATACCAGTCTCAGTATTACCAGAGAGCATGCCACCAACGATGTCTTGGACTTGTTCGTTAGTAAGAGTGGCAGTTATAAAACCTGCTCCATTGGTAAGCTGGTTCGTATTAGTGACATTGGTTGCTCCACTAGCAATACCATCTAACTTATCGTGATGTGCTACAGACATTACACCAGCAGCAGAACCAGATGCTTCACTTATTGTGGCATTATCTCCTGTGCTACTTGTTACTGTGACAGCTGTTGTTGATGTTGAAACTCCTAAGTTAGTTGTTGTATTAACTGAATTCGTAGAGATCGCTGTAACAAATCCTCTTGCATCTACTGTTATCGATGGAATTGCTGTCCCAGAACCATAAGAACCTGCACTGACACCTGAGTTTGGAACACTTAAGGTAACTCCTCCTGAAGTACCTCCACCTGATAAACCAGTTCCTGCAGTAACTGCTGTGATATCACCTTGTGGTACACCTGCTATTTCTGTATCTACATAAGCTTTGATTGATTGTTGAGTAGCAAGATGACTAGCTGAATTACTAGACATGTTGTCTTCATCTTTTATCGATGTACCTGATATAGTCCCATTTAAAACAGGACTGGTTAGTGTTTTATTTGTAAGAGTCTGAGATCCAGTAAGAGTTGTAACAGTTGAATCTATTGCAAAGGTAGCTGTATTACCTGTTGAGGTAGATGCTATACCAGTTCCTCCAGCAAGTGTTAAAGTTTCTGAATCAAGATCAATAGCAATTGAATTACCATCATCAGTTGTTATATCTAAATCCTCAGCAGTAATCTGAGCTTGTACATAAGCTTGGGTTGCTATAGTTCCATTTGCATCTGGAGCAGTTAATGTTCTTGTAGTGCTTCCAGATATTCCTGAGCACTCAAAAGCTAGTTGTTTTGTATTATCTGAATTATCTCTGATTCTAAATCCACTGTCATTAGTTATTACCGCAGTGGAGGTTACAGAACTTAAGCCAGCAAGTGTCGTGCTACTATTACCCAAGGCAATAGCAGTGCTACCAACAGTAACAGAACTGTTTGCAAGCTGGGAGTTAGGGATAGCATTGGTTGAAAATTCTCCTGTACCTGAGTTATAAGTCAATCCTGATCCAGAAGCAATACTTAATGTGCTTAACAACGCAACTGTTCCTGTTGCATTGGGTAAAGTTATTGTTTTATCTGAACCAGAAGCGTCAGCTGCTGTAAGTATTATCTCATTACCATCAGCTGTAGATCCTTCAAATGTAATATTTCCACTTGCAAGTGTTATAGAGTTAGCACCATCGACTGTGCCGGAAACTAATGTAGTAGAAGCTAAGGATGTAAGTCCTGCGAAAGTTCCTTGAGTAGCTCCTAAAGAAACACTTGTACTTCCAATAGTTATAGCTGAGTTAGCTAGATTACTGTTAGCAATTGAAGATGCAGTTGATAATATAGTTCCTGTTTCATTTGGTAAAGTAAGAGTTTTATCTCCACCAGATGCATCAGCTGCAGTAAGTATTATTTCATTTGCATCAGCAGTTGATCCTTCAAATATGATATCTCCAAGCGTTATCTTTATGGAATTAGCTGCTCCATCAGATGATCCTGCAATTAACTCAGCTGATACCAAAGCATTTAATCCAACCACAGTAGAGGCTGTAGCTCCAAGTGCAACACTTGTACTTCCTATTGTTAGAGATGAATTAGCTAACTGTCCGTTAGGTATTGCACTGGTTCCAAACTCTCCAGTTCCAGAGTTATAGGTTAATCCTGATCCAGAAGCTATACTTAATGTTCCTCTTACATCTGAGTTAGATGTACCTACATAAGTTATTACCCCGGTTGAATTATTATATGAAAGACTTCCAAATCCTCCAGAATCAGTTACCGATACAGCTGCTCTTGATCTTGCATCTGTATAATATAAATTTGTATTTTCAGTAAGATCGGCTGTAGTGTTACCAGCGAAATCTAATTTATCTGTAGGAGTATTGACCTCTTGAAATAAACCACTTACCAGCGTAATAGCCTTACGTGTTGCCATCTTTTAATTACTACTGTTAGTTTCTTATCTAATAAAAAACTTTTATTATTCTTCTATTTTATCTTTAACAATTTTAGCCAAGCTCAATAGGACGCTTAATTCGTATAATTAATTCGTTAGTAGCTAAAGCTTCACCTATAGGAGTTACATATTGACCAGATGTTGAAGGTGGTGTTTTAACAATCTGTCCTGACTGTGTAGGTGATAAGAAGAAAAGGTCACCTGGATCTAATGTCTGTGCTACAGCTATCTGTCCTGATACTATTACCTTTACAGTTTGACCTGCAGTCTTTGTGGTCTCTGCAAATCCGGCTACTGTAGCTTGATCTAAGCTGCTACTAGCAATCGCTTTACCTACCTGTCCATCACTTGCTCTTGAATATAAAGCATCTCCCTGAGTAACATTTTCAAAAGCAGTAGTGTTATATCCAGTTACCTTAAAAACAATCTGATTAGGCATTGTGGATTTAAGATCCCGAAGAACAGCTGTTAGTCCTTCCGCATTACCTGAATATGGTTCTAAATCTTTTACATCAGCCATTATCTTAAGAGTATTGGAGGTTCAATTTGAATTGCAAAATCAGTGGTAGTAGAGGCTTCTCCTACACGAGTGACTGCTTTACCTGCACCAGATGGAGGAGTTGTTGTAATAGCTCCAGCAGTTGAGTCAGATAGAAAGAATAAATCTCCTGCATTTAGGGAACTTAATGTCTTTAGTCCTATAACAATTACCTTTACAGTTTCATTAGCTAAAGCAGCAGAGTTAGCAAAGCCTACCACAGTAGCATCCTCTAATGTTCCATTAGCTGCACTTGCTTTTCCTACCTGACCATCAGAGGTACGCATAAATAAAGCATCACCATCAGCTACAGCCTCAAATGCAGTTGCATTAAATCCAACCTGCAGTGGAGCAAAAGTAGGGAATCCTTCTTTTAAATCTATTAATGCATCAACCAAACCTCGCATGTTATTTTCATAAGGTGAACGAGTCATTGTAAAACTATTAGCAGTTAACAGATCTACAAGAATTGCTAACGCACCTTCTATATTTGGTTCTCCTTGTGCCATCTAATCTTAAGTTTTGTATGAGACTATTCTAAGTTGTTAAATCCCTTAGAATATAAGTAAAGAGAAACAAAAGATTTAATGGACCCAGAAGTTATTGCCATTGCTATAACCAGTGGACTAGCAGCTTTCACTGGTGTTATAAAATCTTTGAATGGTTTCAATGAAAAAATTCAGAGAAGATTTAATAAATTACAGGATGAAATCAATCGTGTTGAAGACGATATGGTTCGTGGCTATGTATTGAAACAGGATTTCATACGTGAGATGGATGTAGTCCATCAAAAGCTGGATAGAATACTAGAATTAATGATTAAACAGAACTCTAAGTAATCTTAGATAATATTTTTATAGCTTTCTTACGTGTCTTACATTGTTGTGCTTTGAGATTAAGTTTAATTAATCTCCAATGATCACCTGCCTGCTTTATTTGTTTTTCTTTATTCATACAATGTTCACAATTACACTTCTCTATTAGTTGATTGCTGTCCATCCACCTATACTTGTTCTATAGATATGTAAAGTAGTTGTTGATTCTATATAATGCAGTTGACCATTTACAGGATTAGAAGGAAAACCTGAGTTAGTTACAGAAGCTACTGCCTTTGAATATTGCCAATCAGTTCCATCATGAACTCTAAATAGATGTGTACTTGCTGTGTCTAGCCAAGATTCACCTTTAGAGAAGCTGGTAAAACCAGTTGGTGAATTATTAGGTTGAGTTGATCCTACATGAGTAGGTCCTACTTTAATTAAACCTGTACTTGGAGAAGCAACATTATCTGCAAAGAATAGTCCAGGATCTCCTGAATTTATATTCACACAAAGTTCACCAGCTCCTATTCTGGTTGGTACTGGTCTGTCATTTAACAAACTTGATCTTCTACTTTGAATCTGTATTGTCATATCTAATTAAGATAAAGTCCTGCATCTACATTTATGGACTGTTCTACTCCTGGATTATAAGTTGAGCAATCCATAGAACTTATTCCTGCTCCTGTTTCTGGTACTCCATTTAAATACACTCCTCCCTCCACTTCACCAAACTGAAAGTCAGGGGTAAAGTCTGTAAGTGGTTGATTAACTAATCCAATACGAACATCTTCTATTAATTTAAAATCTAGATTTAAAACTTTTTGCATAGACATTAATGTTGATGCTGCATTATTTAATAGTCTTCCATCACGACTTAATTCTCTACCATCACGTCTGATAGTATCTGTAAGTTTCATAGTTACAAGAGTAGGATCAAACTGTGCTACTTCTTCTGGTGCATTTCTCTGTCCAAATTCAACATCTTTATTCCCTGTCCAGGGTAATCCATAACCTAGAAGTGCCATTCTTTCTGCAGCTTTTCTAGTACGTTCCTGTTCTTTTTCAAAATTTTTATAGAATTTATCTAGAGCATTACCAGCTGGTTGATCATTAGGTTCAAGCAACCAGGTGTTTACATATTCATGTATCTTTAAATTACTTACAGTACAGTCACCCTGTGTAGTACCAGAGAAAGGATATACAATTACTATTGTATTTTCATCTGGAACAGAACTTATTACATATTGACCATCTAATAAATCACCACTGGTAAAATCAATAGCTACTCTTTTATCTGGAAGTAAACCATGATTGACAATAGTTATTGATACATTCGGTCCATCCTGTTGATATCTTCCTTCAAAACTAAATTGATCATTACCTTCATCATGTTTCATAGACCATAAAGCTGCATAGATATGTTTACACCAACGAGTCTGATAATATAAAAGACCTGAAAGAGAACCTTCTGGATCATCATTATATTCAGGTACCTGATAAAAATTACCTGTAGGTGCATATCCAAAATCATTAAAGACTCCAGGATTATCTCTAGAATCAATTACATTACCTTCTCTATCTTGTCTTGTTCCGGGAATTACACTCTCAATACCTGTATTAGGAAATCTTTCATCAGTCGTATCTTTGTATAGATTATATTTTCTACGACGCATAAAGTCTGGACAATTACATTGATATCTAATCTCTGTAGTAAGAAATCTATCCTGTCCTGCAAGAAAACCTCTATGTGCAGGAGTTACTGTCTTAGGTTTGTTATTTATAAGTTGTACACCATAACTTTCATCACGTTTAAATAATATTTCATCAGTAGCTAGATCAACTCCAGTGACTGTATTACCTACATAATTATTAAAATCAAATCCTTTTATTCTTCTTTGAACTTTTAGATTACCACTTGCTGTGGCACTGATAATAGATTCAGCTGTGAATTCAGTTGTACTTGTAACTATTACTTTATATAAACCAGTTTTTGTATTACCAGATGTTACCTTCAAAAAAACTTGATTATCTGTAGATAATCCATGAGGAGAACTACAGGTCACTGTTACTGTATTACCTGATTGAGAATAAGTAGAGTTAACTCCTGAGTCACGTTCTACTACACGATCAACAAGTCTTTCACCAGCTAATAATGTGACTGGTGTTGGCATACTTCTTATCTTTACTCTTTGCTCTGTCCATCTGGTATCAGCAAATCCTTCTGCAGTATCAGAAAATTCCTGTCTTATATTTACAGTTCCAGCTGTTGTTACTGATGCTGAACTTGTGCAGGTAAAAGTATCATCAGTTATAGAAGTTATAACTAATGTTTCATCAACTGCAGTTCCAGATGTGTAATCAAGGAATGCACTTTCTCCTACACGCAATCCATGATTGACTAGTGTTACAACAACAGTGGTACCAGATTTGTTATAAGTTCCTGCAGTTGCTGCAGTGACATACCTAACAGAATCAATGGGTAAACCAAGATCATAAAGATTAAGACTATTGGCATCACGAATACCAACTGTATGTTCTCCTTCTTCATTACCAGCACTGGGAAAAGTAAATATTCTTACAGGTACAAAAAGACCTGGAAAATATTGGAATGTAAAGAACATTCTAAAGTCTCCCCTGGTGTTTCTGCCTGTAGCGGATGATCCTAAATACTGTTGAGTTATGACATAAAGTTCATATCCTCTTCTCCATCTACACCATGTACTATCAAAATCATAAAATCTTATTTCACTATAATCATCTTCTCTACCTATAGGAACAAACTGATATGGTATTTCAGTATAGTCACCTTGATTTGGTTTCTCTTTTTTTAATACTGCATCTGAGAAACCTTTAAAAGAATTATCAAAAGAAGTACCGAAACTAGATCTTCTTCTTGGCATCTATCTAAAACTTAAAGTCGAACCCCACTGAAGCTCCATAATCTCCTTTAGTATCTGCAAAACCTTTTAGATCAAGATATTTATTTAATTGTTTTTTACCTTCTACATTTACATTTGTATCTCCATCAAATCTTTGTGCAAGATTAACATTCACATTATTATCATCTCCACCAAATCCTGTACCAATTTGAAGACCTCTTGTATCAACTTTGGCATCAACATTCTTTCCTTTATAACCAGCCTCAGCATTATAATTTACACCTCCTTGAAGTGAAGCATCAGCACCAGCGTCTGCATAAAATCCTTCATCTCCACCTAAATTGGCAGCAATATTAACATTAGGATTGTAATTAGCTATATCTGTTAAGTTTGGTTTAAAGCCTCCAGCACTAAAATCTATATTCTTTTTATCAGTATTTATTTCCGAAGATACATTTGTATCTGTCTTAGTATCATTATCTTTATTAATACGTGCTTTATTTAAAAGTTTTTCTTTTATTGGATCAAAAGCTCCTTGTTTATCTGCTTCATCATAGATAGTTTTTAATCCCTCAACGAGACCTACTTCCCTGTTTTGCATTTAATAATATCCACCCTGAACATTCACATAGAATCCATTTGTCAATGAACCTATGCCACTTATACCTACATGTAAACCTGATCCACGAGGTAACATTAATCCTCTTAATTTAGGAGCAAGTGTACTTGTAGCACTGTTAAAGTTACCACCTGCATGAGCCACAGGTGAATTTATAAGTGGAAGTATTAATTTCTCAGTTAAACTAAAACTTTGATCTGCAGGAACAGATTCAACACTAGCAGTGAACAGAGGTAAGAACTGTGTAGTTCCTGTCACTGTAGTTACACTAGTTAGATAGAATACAAAATCAACAGGCTTTTGAATATTTACATTACTACTGGTTATAGTTCCTGAACTAGAAGAGTTTGCAGTGAAAGTATTCGCACCAGTTACAGCTGTCACTGTTACTTCTTCGGTAGGTGCTCCACCACTTTGTACATCAAAGAATAACTTTTGATTTACTTTAAAATTATGATTAGCTAAAGTAATAGTTAAAACTGCAGCAGATCTTGTATATGTAGCTGCACTTGCTGTTACAGAATCAATAACCCTATTGACATCCTTTGTATATCTAATAAATATTTCATCTATATATGCACCACTGATTTGAGTATCTGTTAATGCCTGATCAACATCAAATACTTTAGTTACATTACCAATTGATGTAGGTAACAAACTTGTAGCAAATGTCTGTCCTGTTTGTGTTCTTACAAGAGTGCTGGTAGATGCTGGTCTATCCAACATCATTGGTTGTTTATTTGTTGAGGTAGATGCCAATTTACTGTCCTTCTTTTAAGTTTATTTTAGCGTGAGTACTATTTGTCCTCTTTTTTCTTTTTAGCTTCTCTAGCTTTATCTAGAGCTTCTTTACGCTTTTCCTTATCAGACATCTCTTCACCATCTTCTTTCTTCTTATTTTTATTTTTAAAATATTCAAGAAGCTGTGGAGGCATCTTTCCTTTTTTGTCAGCCATAATAATTAAGTAAGTGCTATCTAAGTTCTGTAGCAAACATGAGTCTGGTTCCAACTGCTACATCAGCTGGTCCAGGAAGTGCTTGTATAAACTCAGCACCCTCACGATTAAATCGATATCTAGCTTGTTCAGGATTACGATAATTAGGTACGTAAAGATGTTGAGCTAAACGATCCGTCTCATATAAGTATATACCAGTCCATGTTTTGAGAGTGTCAGTATAATCAGTGGTACTGATGGTTCTATCCACGTCACCAGCTATGTTTTCACGTCTTCCAGCAGGTGTAATATTATTATTTAAAATTCCTGTCATATCCGTTCTTTTCTCTGCTTCATCACATCTTCCCACCTGTTCAA
>VTLG01009961.1_pt1 | contig 14981 bp, 17 predicted proteins | sample 4694571 | NCBI WGS metagenome assembly VTLG01 (sample SAMN12604809, study PRJNA352737) | marine metagenome | biome: ENVO:00000447; feature: ENVO:00000209|ENVO:00000569|ENVO:01000036; material: ENVO:00002151; isolation source: viral sequences binned using virsorter ...
ATATGTTTGTGCCATACTACTATTTATAATAAAAAAAAGAGGGGAATAAATCCCCTCTTTGAGTTTTAAATTTTAGTTGGTTAACCCAACTTTTATTACATAAGGTTTGCGACTTTAACTCGTCTGTAATACTTGTTAGTATTTGCAGAGATGGATATTGCACCATCAGTGGAAGCAGCAACTGTTCCTGTGTGGAATGGGTTGGCCGCAATACCATATCGAGTTTTGAAACCGATTTTTGGTTGAAATGTGTTTTCACCAACTGCACGAACCATCTGTAGTGGAACGTATGGGCAGTAGAACATACCAGCATCGTATGGTGATGTTCCTTTGTATCCAACAATGTAGTATTGTGATGCAGATACGTTAGCAGCATATGGGTCAACATACACTTTGTAACGACCATTCATAACACCAGCAAATGTTGTTGAAGTGTCATCAACATTCAAGTTGTTGTTTAGAGCAGGAGTGTAATCTAAAACACCAGCCATCTGAAGTGCAGATGCAACATCAGCTGAACATAGTATCAAGTTACCTTTTCCTCGTCTTGTCTGTTGTCCGATAGCGTTAGCATCTCTTTCAACTGCAAACATAAGACCTTTAAACTTCTCAACTGACCAACGACCATTTGAGTCTGTGTCTAAGTCAAAGATACCAGCAGTAGTTGTATTTACCTGTGCACCTTTAACAGCTGAGTTGTAGATGTTTCTAACAACTTCTCTGTTGATTTCTGCAAGAATTTCAGTTGACAAGATATTTGCCAATTCTGTTTCTGCATCTAATCCGTGAATAGCTTTAAGGTCTTGAGCAAGTTCCATTGTGTACTCGGCCTTTAGGGCTCTAGTAACAGCGGTAACTGTGTGCTTTTCGATTGAGAAAGCCATTTCAGCGAAGGCATTAGTGGTTGTATCACCTAGGGCTTCACCTTGTGCAGTTGTCATACCAGTTGCAGTTGTATATGCTCCTGCAGGGCTGTCGTTAAGAACTGCTGGGTTAGTTCCAGATAAATCTCCGCCACCAGTATCACCACCAGCATCTTGGTTAGACAAAAATGTTGGTTCGTCAGCAAGAGCTTCCGCACCAGCCATAGATATACCACGTGCTCTCATTGCGAAGATAAGACCAGTTGGCCCTGTCATTGGCTGAACACCGCAGATGTCATATGCAATTAGGTTTGGCATGGAACGTCTTACTAGAGATATTAGGATTGGATCCCATGTATCTAGAGAGCCACCAGTTGCGACTGTAGGTGCAGCTTCCCCTAAAAATTGTCTGTCTTCTCTTAAAGACTTTTCTTGATTTTCAAGAATGATTGTAGTGACCGCCCGCTTGTAGCTATCCTTAATCTCTGGAAGATCAGGATGTGCAAGGACTGGCTGCCACTTTTCTTGTAGATGTTCTGTTTGAAACATTTGTTTCTCCTTTTATTTTCTACTATTTATAAAATTTAGTTATTTTGCACTATTGACAGTACGACCAATGGCACTCATATAAGATGCCATTACATCGCCACTATCAACGTCCTGTGCGGTGCCAGTTTCTACATCATCAATAGTTTCATTCACTGTAGGTGCATTCTTAGGAAAATAACTTTCCTTTAAAGTTCCCAACTTCTCACGATAAGAGTCCTCATCTGAGTAATCTACATCTTCGATTAGTGACTTAAACTTTTCAATCTCTGTATCGGCTAAATCTGAAGAAACTTCAGAAATAACCTGTTCCTTAACTAGAGAAGAATTATTTCTCTTCAACTGAACTCTTTCTTCAATTGCTTCGTTTAACTTCTCTTCTAGTTCTGAAATCTTTTCTGATTGTGCTTCTAACACATCATATTTTTCATCTGGAACATCAACATAATGATCTTCAAAGAGCTGTTTTAGACCAGAGATAAAATCTTCGGCGATTTCACCTTTTAGTCCTCGCTCAATGGCAAGTTCATTTTCCTTCATCCATTCTTCGACAACATAGTTTAGATATGTGTCAACCTTTTCGGTTAACTCTTCTTTTGTTGTGGTTATATTTTCTTCCAGTTCAGTTTTGTACTCTTCTTCCATTCGTTCTACTTCTGAACGAACTTTAGATTTTACTGCAGCTTCAAATACAGTTGCTGCTTTACGCTTAAATTCTTCAGAGAGGTCACCCTCACCTGTCATTAACGCTTCAACATGCTCAGAAACATCAATAGTCTTTAACCGACTCTCGACAGCTTCTTTCTTGAGTTTAGATGCTTCAGTTTCTTCCTCATGTTCCATTTCATTGGCTTGTTTCATACCTTTAAACATAGCCATGAGGTTTTCTTTCTTGGCACCTTTCATCATTTCTTGCATTTTTTCATACATTTCAGCCTTAGTCATCTTGGCCATTTCTTTTTTCATCATTTCCATTTTGTCCATTTCAGAAAGGTCTTCACCTTCTGAATCAAATTGGTCACCTGCAGCAAGGGGTTTTGCAACTTTTTTCATGCCATCATTACCTGTGTCCATCTTATCTGGAGGCCCTTCACTTTTTTGTGCGACATCACCAGAAACTTCTTTGGCTTTGGCAGCAACTTTTTTGGCTGGGGCATCTTTTTGTTCTGGGTCTACGACAGCACTACCTGTATCTTCGTAGTCCTTTTCCATTTTGACTTTTTCGGCTGGAGCCGCTGATTTCATAGGAGCATCTGCACCATTAGCTTCTTCAAGCTCATCAAGTACTTCTGCCTCCAATTCCTCAATAGTTTTATCTATTTCATTCGCCATGGGGATTATCTCCTTATATCTGTTAACTATTATTTATAAAATCATAGCTTTTGAAGAAACTTCGCGAACTCTAATGCATTCTGTTTAGAATTGTTTGTCCGACTGTTTTCCTCAATATTTTCTTTTATTTCTTCAACATCAGCTTCACTTATCATACCATTATTCCAAATCCACTCTTTTCCCTCCATAATACCCTCTACGAAAGCATTAGGGGCAGATGGGTCTGCAACTATATCTGCTGCTGTTGCCAAATAAAAATCATTTCTCACATAGTTAGCACCATTCTTTTGGTCTAAACTTCCCATACCTCTAGATGAAACTCCGAGCTTTGCTCCTTCGTCCATTAGATTTTTTACAATTTCTCCCATTGGTGTACTAAGTATTTTAGCCTCACCAATGAAATTCTTTCCGTCTGGATATAAACCAGTAATCATATGAGATGCTCTCTCAAGATTTACTGTTGGGCCATCTGGGTGACCTAACTCTCCAAACGCACGTTTTTCATTAATATACTCTTTGTTATATCTTTTTACTTCTTTATTTAGTACTTCCATAGGATATACACGACCATTTCTATTTTTTACATCGGCCTGCATGAATATACCTTTTATTTTATAATCCTTTTTACCATCTTTTTCTTCTATAAGATAATCTGGATTTTCAATATGTTCAGATATTAATTTTAATGTGTATCCCATAATCTTTCCTAAATTGTATTAACGTGTGTAACTTCTTCCACACGAATAATTGCGTCACTACCAGAGGTTTCATTTATTGCAGATAGTGTAAAATTTGTCTCTGCTCTGTCATAAAATAAGTGAGTTCCACCAGTTGCGTCTACTCCAGCTTCTAAATCTATCCTCTCTCCTGCATCAGTAGTTCCTGTGACATCTGTTCCATTTAGTAATACTTCTCCAGGGCCCATTGTTGGTTTTGTGTCTGGAACTATAAGGGTAGAGCTATTTGCTTTAAGTGTTATACCATTTGTTGCAGTTGCAGCTGTTCCCCCTTCTGTTACTTTTACAGAGACATCATTACCACCAACCTCTGTAACTCTTAATGCACTATTAGGACTTATTACACCTACATCTAAAGAGTGGGCTGCATCATCTCCAAGTGTATTAATTATTCCGATATGTCTTATTAATCTGATTGCCATAATTCACTCCTAAATTGCTAACATTTCTTTTTCAAAATAATTCATAAGTTGTTTTTCAGGCACCTTATATTTTTTTGATACTTCTCGTATAGTTTTTTCAAAAGTATTTAGGAAATCCGAGGGCTTAGCATCCATTTTTGCAAAGATATTATCTACTGCCTCCTTCATTTTTGGAGAAAGTTTTTTATACTCTTTTGTTTTCTTGTGCTCGTCTTTTTCAGGCAAGTTAATCTGATGAAACTTCTTCATTTTCCTCTACTTCTGGTATGTGATTTCTCACAAAAGAACCAGCCACTTCTTTTCTTTTTGTTTCTAAAGCACTGGCAACTCTGTCTGTCATCACTTCTTTAAATGCATTCTCTGCACTTAAATTGTCTCCAATATTTAACGAATCTACGAAATCTTTTGCACTCATTATTGTCCTCCATTATCTTCTGGTGGTGCGTCACCACCAAATTTTGCTACGTCATCAGCTGGTATTGGTGCACCATCAACTTGTGGATATCTTGTAATACCATCTGAACCATCTGGTACGGCAACTCCACCTTCATCTGGTTCTAGTCCAGCCTCTTTATTAATCTGTCTTTGCATATCTTCTATCTCTGCATCAGTAAAGTTTAATACATTTTTCTGTACCCAAGCTTTACTAAAAAATGTACCAATATAAGACTCTATACTACCTAATGCATTAATTCTATCTTCAAGTAATTCTGCTTTCTTTAGTTCTGCAAAATGACCATCCTGTAAAAAGTCATACTGAATATGTTGTCCTATTTTACTCCAATCCTCAAAAGTAATAATACCTTTAAGTATTAGTTGTGTTTTTAAGATATCTGTAAATAGAGGTGTAAACTTCTTTCTAAGTCTTTGTACGAACTTAGTAAATTTAAGTTCATCTCTTGTAATCTCTGTTGAACGACCAAGACTAAAACCTTGTTCTGCTTCCATTCTTGAAATAGGAACATTCAACGACCTATAAAGTTTTCTCTGAAAATAAGTGATATCATCTATCTCACCAAGATTAGAACCGCCAGGCAATGTGGTAATCTCTGTTCCTCTACCACCTTCTCGTCTTGGTAACCAGAAATCCTCTAACATTGACATATGATTTCTATCATCTCGTATCTCACCAGTAGATGCATCATAGACCAGTTTGTTTCTGTATCTATTCATTACATCTTTTAGATATTGTTCTGCTTTTATCTTCGGTAAGTTACCCACATCAATGTAGAATATTCTTCTTTCTGGGGCTCTTGATATTCTGTAAATAACCAACGCATCTTCAATCATGCGTAACTGATTTACAGGCTTGATTGCTTTATGTAGATACGATAGAACAGTACCTTTACTCTGGTCAATTAATCCAGACGGAACGTAAGTAATACTATCTGCAGATATTTTAATACCTTCGGATGTTCCAGAGTTTGGTACATATAATCCCTTATCATTGTAAATATAATAGTTTTCTACTTTTTTAATAAGTTCCACACTTGAACCAGGCTTTAAATCTTTTTTAGTTTCTCTAACTTTTTTAATTTTTCTTGGGTCAATATATCTAAGTTCTTGAACACCTTTTCTTGGATTTTTAGTATCAATAACTTTATGATAATGTAATCTACCATCAACATACCAACGTCTAAATATGTCGTGACCTTTAGTATCAAAATCAAGAAGACTTAGAACGTGATTAAACTCTTCTCTAATTTTATTTTTAATTTTTGCGGGATACATCAATCCATCTAATTCAATGGAAACTGCTTGGTCTTTTTCGTTAGAAACAATACCCTCATTAACAATATCTTCAATTGCACTGTCACACTCTGGTTGCATTGCAATATCACGATAGCGACGAATTAAATCATTTTCAGTTCGTTCTCTACCATCTGTATCTAGAAGTTGTCCATAAAAACCACCACCAGCTGCCTCAAAAGAACCATCCTCTGAACTAGGTTCAGTAAATTTCTCTTGAGAGCTGGTGTTTTTAATTCTTTCAAATTTGAAACCAAAAAGTTCAGCCATAATATCTCCTACTAGGGTTTATACTATTTAGTAGGTTTATAATTAGAAGTTTACGCCAGAAGCTTCAAAATGCTGATACTTCCAAGTTACATCAAAAGTTTCAATCTCTGTGGCCTCGGCACTTGATAATGCAATATCACCTACACTCAATGGAAAACAGTTTCTAAGGATGTAAGTTTTAAGAATTGTATCATCCCTATCTAGTTGTTCAACTGTTAAGTCTGTTTGATAGTCAGAGGGAGATGTTACTCCAGTATTATTTGCAAAATCATTAATACCATTATTCCATCTTTCCATTGCATTTCTAATCATAAAATCAGTATCGTTATAGAAAGTTGTTGTCCAATCTGGGAAGGCAGGCCTGTCACCAGCTATGGTAATTATTCTACCTCTAAATGGAACATCAAAAGTTCCAAGTGTTGAGCCAGGCAATGCTGCAGCAGTGCATAAGAAAGAAGTTCTACTTACATCAAGTCCTATTGCAATTCCTGCAGGTGGAGTAATTGTTACTCTATACTGATTAGCTCTTGCACCACCACCGATTAAATTTGCTTTAAAGTCATCTATATTAGCCATGATTAACCTCCTATCTCACTAAACGCCACTCCAGTTCGTGTGGCTATAAAGTTTAGAGTGATAAAGTTAATTGACCTAGCAGGTTTAATAAAGATGTCAGCAACAAACTCATTTCGGTCAATAACTTCACCTGTATTGTTTGTACCATCTGCGACCACACTAAAATCTGATATACCTCTTCTTCCTTGAACATCTCGTAAGAAAGGTTCTACTAAGTTTCTAAACTGTGCCCTTGTAAACTCATCATTGAACTCAAAGAGTTGGAACTTGGCTGCAGTTGCAATTGCCTTTTCAAGAACTAAGAATAGTCGTCTTACGTTAATTCTATCAAATGCACTTGGTTTTGATAAGGCTGTTTTGTCACCAAAGAGTGTTACGCCTTGGCCAGGAAAATTAACAACTGGATTTACTCGTGCACGATAAAGAATATCTCTTTCTGCTTGAGTTGGGTTTAATGAAAGTTTGATTGCATTTCTAACTCTACCACGATTAAATCCTGCAGGTGAGAACCATGCATCTCTGGCACTATCAGTAAATGCACAAAGACCAGCTATATCTCCATTTAAAGGAACAAAACGAAATACGTCATTGTACTTATCAAACATATACTTATACCCACTATCAAATACAACGTATGATGATGATGGACATAAATCAAATGCAACTTTTACATTTTCTGTAGCAGTTGAAGAAAGTGCCACACCAACTGTTGCAGACCTATATGGTGACACAAATGCCACACAATCTTTTCTTTCTTCTACAAGTGCAGTTAACATTGTTACATAGGTATCCATTGCAGCTGCGGTATCACCCACAATACTTGAAGAACCACCTAACACTAAATTAACATCAATTGATTCTGTGTCTAAAAATTTATCATATGCAAGTTCTTGTTCCCCTGCGGTAAGTGCATAATCATCTGTTCCACCAGTAAGTGAATCAATTGTGATAGGGATAACAGAAGTATATGTAGTTGTTGTATCTGAACCCCAATTTGAACCAGCAGAAATGTGGTCTGTCCAATAGATATTAGTAGACTCTCTAAAGATGACATCTGGATAATAATTTGAACCACCTTGAGCAGTTTTTGCATTTGGATTTTTTGACATATTTCCAAATACTTCTATTACACCTTTTGTTCTATTACCAGCAATATCAGAATCAAACCCTGTGATATCTCCAGTTGTATCGTAAACTACAACATGAAGTTCATCTCCACTACCACGACCATTATCTGTTGCCCACTGTGATGTGCCAGGAGCTCCGTTAAATAAATCATAATACTTCCAACGTCTTTTGATGTATGAATCATCTGCAATTATATTTTGTAGACCAGCACCATTTGGGTCATCTTTTAAACGAATTGTTAATACATTTGAACTTGTATTGATTGCTGTAACTTCATATTCATTATAATCATCTACTGGTGTATCATGTCCACTATCTGAAAAGAATGAAATTAAATCACCAACATTAAATGCATTACCAGATGCATCTACGTCATCAATTGTTACTGTTGTGTCACCAACAGCACCAGCACCATTGACCCTATAACTTGCACCTAACTCTTGTTCATACGCAGTTGCAGTCGCACAAATCTGAACACCGATTGAGTTACCCCAAGTTCCTGCAGTTCTTGCAGTCCACTCACCATGAGAACCTTGACCAGTTGAAAAACTTGCTAGATAATGGTCATCATCTCTAATTAAAATACCAGAGTCTGCACCAGCATTTACTATTGCTGATTCTGCACGAACAACTTTGAGTGAGTTTGTATATTGTAAAAAGTTTGCTGCAGTAAAGAAAGTTTCAAATTGATTTGATGAACCTTGTGGTTTACCAAATATTTTTAGTAATTCTTCCTCTGAAGATACTGTTACTATAGAGGAAACGGGGCCTTTTTGAAAAGCTCCAGCAATTGCACCTATGGAAGTTGCAACCGCAGGTACAACATTCGTTAGGTCAATTTCATTGACTTGAACGCCAGGAGAGACTAAGAATGCCATGTTTATTTACTCCTTTAAAGTTTAAATATGTTATTTCAAGAGTATTTATAAAAATTAAGTTTCTAAAAATCCACTTTTATATGTTACAAAACTTATAAATAATATCATGGTTAATGAACATTATAACAAATATAAAGAAACAATCAAGAAAGTTGCTCGTAGAAATTACAGAAAACGAGTTGCTTGGTTGAATAATTACTTAGGTGAGGGGTCTTGTGTACATTGTGGTGAAAGTGAAACAATATGTCTTAAATTTTACCCCCATGATGTAGAGATTCGTAAACAAGCAAAACGTGTTGGTGCAAATGATGATAGTAGAAAGGCCATAATGAAATTAATCTCTGAAAGTAAAGTAGTCTGTTCTAATTGTTGGTTGAAACTTGATAATGATTTGATTGAATTTCTTTAAAAACTACCAATCAGACTCATAAGTTCTAACAATTGGAGCCCATCTAGTTCCATACTCGTCTACAGCATTACCTATATTTTCATCCTCCAAACCATTAATAACAAAACCGAAAGGAGCCATGTCTTGTTCCATTTGGTCTTGATTTTCTTTATACATTTGTTGTCTTATATCATTATCAGTAAGTTCTTTAAAATATGTCTGGTCTGTACACCAACCAAAAATAAACAAACAAGCAACCATATCATCATTACACCCATCATCTGCCTCAAATGATGAACCCTTAACAATAAACGTAGATAGTTCATTAATTGCATCAAAGTCTTCAATAATTAATTTATTGTCCTCTACCATTTGTTTTAAATTAGAACAACCAATTTTTTTTACTGCCTTTGTAGTTCTCACTCCTAGTTGTGCTTTACCCCCAGAAAAACCACCACCAAGTATTTGTCCAGCACGACCTCTCATAGATGCCATTATAAGATTATCATATTCCATGTCATATTGTAGTGCATTTGCAACTTGTTCTCCAATATCATTTACCTCAACCAAAACAAAAGCTTGATTATATGCCTTGGCAACATGATATATTTTTTGTGGAAACATCAAAGGTTTTATCTCATTATCTCTGAACTTGGCCACTATACGATAAGGAACTTGTGTCACATCAAATACAACATATGCTGAGTAGTCATTAGATGTTCCTCTAGATACATCGGCAGTCAAAAGATAAGTACTATCTTTCTTTGGTTGTTCGTATACATCAAGTCCAGCATTTGACTGTAGTGGTGTCTTATATGCAAGTGTTCTTAATTTAGATGGTGCGATAAGTGTATTAATAGAACCAAGAAACTCACACTCAAATTCTGTCTGAAACTGTTGTTCACTTGTGTTCGCAATCGTTTCTTTTTTCCATTTATTATCACGACCAGGCACCTCACTCCAGTGTACTTCTATTGGCACATAGGAGTTTCTTTTCTCCTCTGCATCTGTCCAAAGTTTGTAAAACATATTCATACCATGTGGTGTAGAAACAATCATAACTTTTGTAGACTTACCAGAAGATATTGTAGGATATACAGAACTAAAGAACTGTTCTGCAACATTAGAGGGAACATATGCAAACTCGTCTAAGAATATTATGTTGTAAGAACCACCACGAACTGCACTCGCAGAGGTTGATGATGCGAGTATTTTAGACCCATTCTCTAGTTCTAGTGACCCCTTGTTCCATGACATAACTCCCTGTTGTAACCACTTTGGTAAATGTTCGTATGCAAGTTGTAGTCGTCCTAATAAATCTCTTGCAGTCGCAGCTTTGTTTGCAAGTATTGCTATGTTGACACTTGGATTGAAAAGTGAGTAATGTAGTAGATAGGATATCATAGTCGTGGATTTACCAGACTGTCTGGGTAACTTACAGATTGTAAAACGATTTTTGTGGAACGTACCTACCATTTCTTTTTGAAAGGGGTACATCTTAAAAGGTATCAAACCCTCGTCAAGTGATACTATTTGTACATATGTTTGTATGAAGTATAGTGGGTCTTCCATACACCTAGAATATTCTAAAAGTTGTTCTTTAGTCCACTCTTGTTGTACGTTAGCTTTTTTAAGATTAGGATTACCTAGATATGTTGCATCATTTGTTACCATTAAAGCTATACCATCCTGTTATTATATATTTATCTCCAACATTATTTAATATACCCCTATGAGTATGTGTCCAAGTTGTAGGCCATATTATTGTTAACCCTTTTTCACATGGGGTTTTGATATTTTGATGATAAAACTCTGTACCAGCATTATCTAAAGTATTAAGGTATGTCATAAAAACTAAATGTCTGTATACACTATTTCCCCAACCATCATTTTCACAATGCCATCCATAAAATGCTTCTCCTGGCTTATAGTGTTGTATTTGTAAATCTTCTATAACTCCATAATTCTGTACTTTGTTACAAAAATTATATCTTTTTATATATTTCTCAAATACACCTCGTAGTTCTTCAGAATATTCACACAACCCACTATGTGACGCGTTTACATACATCTCTGTAGATTTTTTATGGTCTTCACGCGTAATATTTCTCCAATGGTCTTTTTTTGAGTGAAAAAAGTCTATCAAATTATCACAAACATTTTCTGAAATATACCAACCACCAATTAAACTACCATAATCAGTTGTATACTCTTTCATTCACTTTTTCCTTTTAACATTTTTTGTAGTTCAGCAGTAGAACCTACAAATAATGCATTAGTAACATTCTTGGGTGCGGAGTTTGGAACTTCTTTTAGTTTACGCATCTTCTCTTGTAAGTCACCAAGTTTCTCTGTTACCTCTGCAACTTGTTTTATAAGATTTCCAGCAACCTCATATGTTCTTGGATGTTCTGATTCTTTTGCAAGTTCTAAAATACCTTGAATTGCATCTTGACCTCTTTCTACAAGACTATAAAAATTTTCTCTTTGATACTTATAGTCGTTATCAATATCTTCTTCTGGTGAAAGCTTCTTAGGTGGAGTTATCTCTGACTCTGCAATAGCTTTTTCTACAGGGTCTAGTATACCAAGAGCCTCGTTTAATATTTTATCTGGGGAGGTCATTTCCTAACATCAGTTCCACTTACAGAGTCAAAATTCTTAGCATCCTCAAAGAAAGATGTGGTTTCATTAAATCCAAAATCATCATCTGCATCTGCAGTAGTAGGATTAGGTGTAACTGTATATCTTTGTTCTCTTGTTGGACTAACATCTGGTAGATTTGAATACTGGTCAACTTGAACAGTTTTAATAACTTTACTAGATGTAACTGGGCCGTATAGAAAAAACTTAGTTTGAAAAGTCATGGTGTATATAATAGCTCTTCTTGCTGAAAAATCACCTTGATAACTATCCTCATAATCTACACTATTTAAAATTATAGGAATATCTTTTTTTATACCCATATCAGACATATCATTTATTGTTAGTGTGTAATCTGGTTGAAAAAATGGTAATATCTGTTCAACTATTTGCAGGGCATCATCTGAGTTTTTTGCCATTGCATATAGTGTAATACCCATGTTATATGGAACAGGCATATATTGTGTATCAAGTTTATTTGAATTAGAAGATGAACCTTTTACTTTTTTAAATTTTTGAACACGATTCATTTTACGAATAGGGTCATAAGAAAGATTTCCTATTTCAAAACCAAGTCGTGGTAAAGTTATAGCAGTTGCACTTGATAATGATGGGTCTTGGTCAAGTCTAGTTAAAAACTTTTGTTTGGGCCCATATGCCAAAGGAACTTTCATTGTCTGTATTACAGTTCCACTATTGTTCTTACGAACTATTTGTATATTATTAAACATTGTTCCGAATGCTACAATCACATTCCGAATCGTTTCATGGTAAAATTGTTGTCCTAACATTATTAACTCCCTACATCACCAAATGGGTTTGTTTCTGAAAAATCCAAAACCGAATCATCTAGAGTTTCAAATAATTCATTCTGTGCTGTTTTATCTGTATCACCATCACCTATTATATAGTCTTCTGAAATTAGGTATTGTGGTTGTCCTGTGTCTGCTGCATTTTCAAGTAGTATACTTTCACCAGCAGATGTTGTATCATCTTCACCAATTATATTATCACCATCAGTTTCCTCTAATAGTAGTTCAGTACTATTTTGTGTAAAAAATTCAAGTTGTATATTTTCATTGTAAGTAGTTGCTTGTTCTAGTGTAAATTGGAACTGTGAAGTATCTTCACTTAGGTCACTCTCTATTGCATCTAAAGTCGTTATACCAGTATCAATTATCTCACCAGAATATTCATATTGTTTACACCTAAGTTTATATACTGGATTATTGTCTAATTGATAAAAAGGTTCATCATGGTCTACAAAACTAATCTCAAACATTTTTGCTAATACTGGATGGTAAACTAAATCACCCTCTAGTGGTCTATCGGCATCTGTTGTGGCTGTATCCATAATTATGTAAAATTCATTACCACTTTCCTCTGATAGAATAAAGGACTCATTGTCATTTTCTAACATTATATTATCATCAGAATTTGTAGATGAGCTATCAGTTCCGTTCATGGTAATAAAACTTTGTGTGACTGTTTCTAATCTTGATGAGTTTGAATTTTGGTCTATACTACCAGCCTCAAGTTGTATAGAACCACCTGTGGTATCAGTTGCGTCCTCAAGAGTAATTTGACTATCCATTTCTTGAAATCGTTGTTTTGAAACTACAAAAGTAATTTCGTTACGATTTTCTAAACCAAACTGTGATATTATTTCTTTATCTCCACCGAAACCTTCTGCATCTTCAACATACATTTCTATGGGATTTTGTGTTGTAAATTTAGAAAGAGAGTCTTCACCTAACACATCATCTAAAGCAACAGTAGTTCTATTTACATAGTAAACATCATGTCCATAAATCTGTATTGCTTCTTTAATTAAATCCTTGTATAGATTTCTTTCTGTGAGTATGGAACTTTTATTGTTTGTATGAAATATACTGTTGACAGCCATATCTTATCCTACCATATAATCTATTGGTGTTTCAAAAGATAATTGTATTTGTTCTTCTAATCGTTCTATCTCTTCTGTTGCTTGAGAGTAAATATCTGCACCATTCATAGTCACACCACCTAACATTGTGACACCATTAAATTTAGAGAGGTTTGCACCCCATTGTCTTTTAATAAGTGCAGTTGCATATCTTTTTAGATAAATGTCATCAAATATATCTGTATAACTTTCTGGGTCAATTTTTCTATAACATTCTATTATTAAATATTCTCCAGCAGTAATGTCGTTTGACCAATCCATATCAATATAAAGTCTATTTTGATGTTGATTAAATCTTAGTGGTTTCTCTCCAACCAGTATGTGTGAAAGAAAGTCCAGTTGTTGCATGGTCATCTGGTAATGTATGATTGATGTTGATGAGAAGTCATACAAGTCATTCAACCTAAGTTGATATCGAATATCAAACATATTGTTTGTTGCTTGGTCATCAAAAGGGAATATATTAAGAACTGATACTACCGCAGATGGCATAGGAATAAAATTCTTACCCTCAGAAAATGTGGCAGTAATACTACTATCTATTGAGTCAGTTGCTGTGGTTGTATCATTTTCTGTTGCTCGTGTAATATCATCAGCAGTTACTTGATATTTTAAATACATCTTTTCAATACCATCATAATGATATTGTGCAAAGTATTGTAATGCCTCATCTATTCGGTCATCTACTTGGTCATCAGATACGTTTATATCAATAACACCAAAACCTAGAGCTCTAAGACAGTAATTTTTAAATGTTACTTTTGTTGTGGGTATTGCCATTATTTTTTCCTTTATATCTCTTATTTAGGGATATAACGTATTTATAAAAAAACAGCAAAATCTTTTAGTCGTTTATTCTACTTCTTTCCAAGATGTACTATCTTCATCCCATTCAACTTTTTTACCATGAGTTGGATATGTTACTGGTGCTTTATATGTATGTAAGGTTGTATCAAAAACCCAAGAGGGATATGGTTTTGGGGGAAAGAATGCTTTTTTACTTGCGTCATAAGTATAACCTTTAGCTGCACGAGCCGCTGGTGCAGTTACACTCTCAAAAGTTTCTATATAATTACCATCCAGATTTTTAACAAATTCTTCATCTTCTGCCACAATTACATTAATCACTATATTATTACTATCTATTTTTGCAAAATATCTCATGTCACCACTCCACTATACACATTCCTGGCCCACCACCTTGACCATTATGACCAGAGTCACCACCAGCACCCCCAACACCAAAACCTGCCTGGCGTCCATGATTTGTACCTCTTGAATTTCCTTGACCAAAGACACTACCACCAGAGCCAAATTGAGTTGGTGCACCACCTCCAGATATGGGCCCTGCACCTATACCTTCAAATGGAGGTTGGTGTAAAGTTCCATTACCTCCCCCAAAATTTGGTGGATTTACAGAGTTCTCATATAAACCACCCTTTTGTGTGTTACTTCCTTTTCCACCATCACAATTTATATACCACGCATCCGCTGCCGCTCCAAA
>VTLG01013477.1_pt1 | contig 14979 bp, 10 predicted proteins | sample 4694571 | NCBI WGS metagenome assembly VTLG01 (sample SAMN12604809, study PRJNA352737) | marine metagenome | biome: ENVO:00000447; feature: ENVO:00000209|ENVO:00000569|ENVO:01000036; material: ENVO:00002151; isolation source: viral sequences binned using virsorter ...
AATCGCATTGCTTCAAGCTGCTTATGAAGATAAGAGATTGAGCTATGAATTGGGACGATTAAAAATATGTGCAGAACTTTTTGAAAAGGGTGTTCGTTTTAAACCAGGGACTAAATATGCTCTCTTATGTGAAGACGTAGAGATGGTTAATCCTCCAGGTGTCTTGCCCGAACATAGGCACTCTATCTCTTACCCAGGGAACGCCACATCCGATCAGTAGCTTTCTTTTCTCTTTGCTCTCTTAGTCTTTCTGATCTTGAAAGTAATTTTTCTTTTTTGCCCATTTTCTTCTTCACAAATTTAATAATCTTCTTCTGAAGAGGCTTCGACTTCTTCTTAATTACTTCTGTTATAGGTGCTGCTAAAAGAGCAGCAGACGCTCCAAATGCAGCAGTTACCATGACTCCAGTAACCAAGGCGGGGGGAGGAGTGAAGTGGTCTACCGTCTCAATAATTTTTACTGGTTCGTACTCTGCAACGCACTTTCCTGTAATCAAGTCTTCGTTATAAGCAAGAATTCTGCCTCGACCATATTTCCCGATGCTTCCTACAGGAATCGCTCCAACAGGAGGACAAGGTGGCCTAGGTGGAATCTCAGGAACCTTTATCTGTGGGGTTTCTACCTTTTTTTCGTTATTTTCATTTTCCTGCACGTAGTCCGATACCTTTAACTCTTGTGGAACTACCTTTATTCCAGGTGTTAGGTCAGGTGCAAAAAAGGCGGGGGCACCTCCTTCGCATAAAACCATATTTCCGGCGGGATCTACTGAATAGTCAGCCGTACCAGATGAATATTTCTCCCGTGTCATCGCACACGGCATGTCAATAATTGGCAACCCCCAAGGAAGTTCTCTTGTTACTGGGGGCTCAATAATTATTGGCGGTGGAATAACTTCAATATCAGGAACACTTCTTATCCTGATCTGAGGTTCAAGAACTTCAGTCAAGGAATGAAATCAGTCGCGGAGATTGAAGGAGGGATTGCTCCATTATTTGATGGTAATGTGCCATTAGAGCGCCTAATTCTTCTAAGTTCTTCGAAATTCTTTTTCTTTGTTCCTCCGTCATACTCCCAAGCAAATCCTTCCTGAATCATCTGCTCATTTAGTGAAAGATCTTCATCACCGACGTATAACCATCCCAATAATCTTCCATATTTTCCAGTTGATCCTTTATCCAACTCTGTACGAACAGTAAGACTGTGACCAGCTGCCGCTGCCTCAGCTAATTTATCCTCTAACCAAAGAGTTGCATCAATCCCAAGTTTCTTTTCTTCTTTGTCTCTAGTTCGTTTCTCTGGAGTGTCAACTCCCGCTACACGAACACGCTGCTTGATTGTTAGATCAAAACCTAAATCGATCTGACAATCAAAAGTGTCGCCATCAACCACACGGGTCACAGTTGCGTTGTAATTCCAGCAGCTAGTCCTAGAAGGAGGTTTCATTGGTTTCGGAAAAAGGACAGTATCTGCAATGTTGATGCTCAAATAAATGGAGCCCTTCTATAAAAGAAAAGAGCCCTAATAAAAGGAATAAAACAGCCCAAGGAGATTCAATCCATCTCATTAGAAAGGAAGTTTCGCGTCTTTCTTTCCACCACCCGTTCCAATAGGTGCCGCTCCACCAGTCATCCCTGGGATTTTTAAGGAGTCTTTAATCTCTTCAACAACTTTTCCTTTTATCTTCTCCTGAGTAACAGGGTTTGTTAACCATAGATAAGTGAAAACACCTGATCCGCCAATGGCCAAAACGAGAAGAAACGCAACGGCACTTAAGGCATTAAATACTTTTTGCATAAGTAATAAAAAACCCGCTAACCGATGACCAGAGTAGCGGGTATTTGTGTGTGTGAGGAGTGTTAGAAATTAATCCAACACTCTCACTCTACTCAAAAACGGTAAACAGCTCCCGCTTTTAAGTTATATAAATTGTCCGTATCCTCAGAAGTCAACCCAGCAAGTTCTGCATAAACGTTGAGCTTTTCACCAAGATCAATGTCTCCATAAATCTTGCCTGAAATCTGAGTGGAACCATCTATATCGCCATCAGGATTGACGAAAGCTGGGCCGATTTGCGCTCCAAGAGTTGCGTTCTCACCAAAGTTGGTGTCATAGCCAATAGCTAGATCTGTAACGCTTCCTGCGTAATCTGACCCCAAGAAACCAGCGTTGTTCTCAACGTTGATATAAGGGCCAGCATTAGCAGCCGAACCACCAATCAAAACAGCCGCAACTGCAAGTCCAATTTTGGACATAAGACTCTCCTCACAAGAGAAATAACCGAGAGAGTCTACTTACCGATGGGGATCAAAGCTACTCATCCATAGAAGGCTGTAACCAATGAGAAGCATGACAGCGATAGAAACACTAACTAGTAGGTGCATTGGGCCAAGGATTCTTACCGTCTAAGCTACCTGTATTGGCAACAGTTTCATGTTCGTACCGCTTAGGATCATAACTACTACCGTCTGACTGCTTCACCTCAATATCGTTTCCATCGGAATCCTTTTTGTTCTGAATCACAGTAACTGGACCAGTAACAATTGCTTTTAATTCTGCCGCTGTTGAAGCTGCATCTATTTGGGATTCGCGTTCATTACAAGCTGATCTTAAAGCTGTCCGATAATCGCTCCACGCAGTTGGAATTGCAGTTCCTGCTTCCTGTTTCCTAATGACAAGCCAGTCGCTATCTCTTAGTAGTACCTTTGCGTTTTGAGTTTGCTTGCTCTTCCAAAGGGGCTTTAAATCTGCAAGGTCTTTCCAGTTCTCTGAACCGTCACTATTCCATCCCCAACTGAATCTTTGATCATGAGCTGGAGAGTCTGCCAAGAACGTTATGTTTAATTTTTCTCGTTCAGCTTGGGGATTATTTGCGATCCATCCTGACGGATAGTTCACCTCCCCGACCGTGAATCCGGTATCAGCTTGTGGAGAGCCATCTCTTAGCCAAGGCATGTCTAAAAAGGAATAAGGACAGGATTAAAGAACAGCATCATCTGGCACGAGCTGTTTTATGTGGAACTTCAGCAAAAGCAGTATAAATATACGTCCTACTTGATCCTGCTGTCCCATTCTGTGCCCCTCTAACAGCAAAACCATTCGATAATATGTCAATCTTATTGGCATTACCTAGTATTTCTATTTCATTATTGTTTGCCTGTAAAAAGTCATCTGAAGCGTTATAAAAGTTTCTTACAGAATCATATATAATCCATGAATCATCGTGACTTGTAACTTTAATCATCACGAACCTAGGGCGGAAACCAGTATGCACAAAAGTCGGGTCTGATCCTCCTTGGTAGAACCCAAACGAACTATATCCCTTCTTAGGAGTCCATAAATAAGCTATCGATTCTTGACCACTAGCCCAAGTTGAATTGAATAATGTGCTTGTTGGAACGGACTGAGCATTATCTGTTTTGTCATCATCTTCATTGAGCATAAGTTGATCGTAACTTCCATCAATAAGAGTCGTGTACCACTCCCAGTTACTAGTACCATCTGTTCTTTTATGAAGAACTATTTGAGGTATAGCCCCTAATGGATGATAAACACCTGTACCTGCAGCATATCCACCTCCTGTATATTCAACTATTGCAAAACCTGCGTCCGCGTTATAACGTCCCGTACTTGCAACTGTCGCTCCATTTGTGCCCGCACCATTGCTAAATGCTGTTTCCGCTTTCCATAACCATGCAACAAAAGCATTGCCATCTTTATTTGTATATTCTTGATTAACACTGCCTGCTCCTACTGTAAATTCTCCTGCCCCAACACCTGAAACATACCCACTTTCATCTGTTGCATGACCACTGCTACCTTCTTCATTATTGGCATTAGGAACTATTTCTTTGTTTGCCGCAAATGTCCTGATTGAGTCATATACATAATGAGACCTACCAGCAGTACTTCTATTCTTCAGCCATACTAAATCAGGAGTAAAATCACCATCCCTCATATCAATTGTTCTAGGACTCGATCCGTCTCCGGTCCAAACTGTTGTATCGAAGAACTTAGAAGGATTATTTACCTCGTCACCACTGAAAGTATCAGGAATATTAGCTGTACATATACATTTAAAACCACTGGGTGCCGTATGCTTGAAAGCGCGTTGACCAGCATTTAAATGTACAATCGCCCTGTTAGTTCCATCCCCTAGAAGATTTATACAAGGTCTAAGTCTCTTGGCGGCTGAAAGGCTGACTGTTGGATTAGAACTGTCGAATCCGCCACCTCCAACACCACTTCCGTGCCAAGTGTTATTAACTCCAATCCATATCTTGTTATCTTTAATCGCTATTTGGATGATGTCCCCAGAGTTCCAGGTAGGCCCAGCACCACTAGATAATGTTCCATAATTTGCTACATAACCATTGCTGATAAATACAACCCCAAAACTATTATTCGCAGAAGAATGTCCAATGACGTATTGAGTATTTAAACGACCATCTTTTAATCCAGTAACGTCAGCGTCTAAGAAGCCAATTGGCACGTCAGATACTTCTGCTTCAACAGTCGCTTCATAATAAAAACCATCAGAATCATCAGATGATATAGCTAATGTCCCTGCTGCATATGCCCAGTTAGAGGCAGAAGCTGGTCCTGTAAAAGTTAAATTGCCCTGAGTTAATGTAGAAGAGTCAGTGGCTACAAAGTCTAAAGGATTTAAAACACAGTAGTTACCACTTACTTCTCCACCAGCTTGTGCTTCTGTCCCATGATTAGTAGGAGAATCTCTCAATATATCTTGATTTTCAACAGCCCCTCTGGCTGGAGGAGTGAAATTACCTGAATATTTTTTATGACGATATACACGGATATCTTGTATATGTCCTGCCCAGCCATAAGAGCCGGCATCATGTACCTGCCTTCCCATATAAACCGTATCAGAAGTGCCAACATTATTTGTCCCTGTAATACTTTGCTGAACTCCATCTACATACATATATTGCGTTCCACCGTCACTTACACATGCAAAATGAACCCATGTGTTTAGAGGTAAAGCGGAATCACTACGTACTCTTGTCCCAGGCGTTTCATAGTTAAGGCAGTACCCAGGGTATCCACCATGTTGAATGACATTAATATTTAGCTGGAAACCACCTGAAGTACCTTGACTCCAAATACCTGCTCCACCAGAAACATTAGCGGTGTGATATATCCATCCTTCTATGCAATGATCTTGGTCGCTAGTAAAGTCAAAATCTGATCCATAAGGAATATTTATACTATTACCAGAACCACTGCTAAATAGCGTACTCGCTCCATAAAAGTAGCTTTGCGCTGTTGAATAAGCAATACCACTTCCAGTTCTTGTGACTGATTGGGCACTTCCAGAACCTTTTATATCAGCATGATAATCTTTCCAAGTTGTTGAATCGCTATCTCCTGAATCACTAAAGGGAAGTGCTAAAACAATGTGAGCAGAAAGACTATCGGTTCTTGTACCTGTTCCTTTGGTCTCACCATAATCAGGACTGCCTGTAGTGTTATAAATAGGCTGAGCACCTGTTGCATCAGCTACTTGCGTTCCTCCGGCACCGTGATCAATATTATTTACCGACCAATTGTTTCTATAAGGTGGTATAAACTCTTCGGTGTATTTTGCGACACCTTTATATACTCTTACGTCTTGTAAGTAACCTCTGTATTTTAAAGGAGAAACGTTACTGCCTCCTACGCAAAATGGTTCCGTACTGTTAGATCTGGCAGTTGTTGTTCCTATATTTGAAGGGTTGTTATCTCCCTCAAATAACCCTTCTTCGTCGTGCCTACAACCATTTAAATATAAAGTAAGTTTAGTCCCATGCCTAACTGCTGCTACGTGGTGCCATTCATCATGAGCAGCTACTACATTCGTTCCAAGTTCAATCCATGCACCTCCACCGGAAGTATCCTTGAATCCAAATCTTGGAGCAGATCCTGCTACATATAAATAGGGTGCTCTGTTATTACTAACCGAAGCATCATTATATAAACCCATAAGAAGGACACTTGAAAAAGTTTGACCTAATGAGCTTGGCTTGTACCAGCACTCCCAGGTGAAATCTCCACTGCCCATATCACATATATCTGCATCATTTGCAAAAGTAATCTTGTCGTCTGAACCGTCAAAATACAAAGCAGCGTTGTAGTGGCCACCTGCATCCGTCTTAACAACAGCACCTGTTACTGTTGCTGCTCTATTTGAACTCCCAGTATTGATTTGTTGGTGAACATCGCACGTTCCACTCGCTACTGAATCTCCAGGAATGGCTAGCTGTAAATATGCAGCATGCGGATCATCTCTGTAAGCAGTTGGACTGTCTTTTACTGCTCCACTCTCATCCGTCTTATAGATAGGAAGTCCTATTGTTGTGTCACTTAACCTTACAAGCGAATCTCTTCCTACAGTTAAAGAATTCGTCTTATCTCCAAAAGCTAAACGGTAACTATTATCAAAAGCACAGTTAAGCAATATATGCCCATCAACCTCTACAGCTGCTATATGTGTAGCTTTGGAATCAGCAGAATTCCTGCCAATTTCTATCTCAGTTAGGTCATTTGAATCCCAGTTAATACCTGTAACTGTATGCCAATGACCACCACCTAAAGATGGAGTCTGTGCAACATCGTTTACTTCAAAACCTTCATATTTAGAAGAATCTAATCCATATGCATAACAATATATTCGTACCTCCTTAACAACTGGAACGTGCCCAGTCCAAGTATTAGTACTGTTAGTAGCTGGAGACCACGCGGTATCACTATTGTTAACAACTATGTTGCCATCCCAAGCTGCATGTTTGGAGTATCCAGAATACTGACTATTTGTTGTAGTCCAACTCCAACGTTGTCCATTATTCGGATTTACTCGGGCACTCGGATCTGTCTTCCCATCTATAAGTTCTACTCCGTCAATTTTAATACCTTCACACCTAGGTGCGGCGTTAGTACTTTGATCTCCTTTTATAGTTAAGGTAGTTAAAGTCCCGTTAAAGTTTAAAGAATGATATCCACCATTGTCAGTTACAGTCTGAAAAGTTCCATCGTTTATTTTATACTGAGAAGCAAGCGTCCCAACATTTACTTCAACACTTTGTACAGTTAAAGCTGGGCTAAATGTAAGTGTTAATTCCTGACTCCAGGCTCCACTACCATTCATATAAGTACTAGGTTCACCGTCAAACATTTTGTCGAAACCACTTCCTGCATTAGTGCTACCTGATCCACCATCTGACCATGTAATGCCAGCATTAGGTGTGGGTCGTGCGAAAACTTTTGGATCCCAACTTCCAGAAGCAGAAAACTTTCCAAATGCTGCAGGGCTTAGTTGTAAATTGTCGATGAAATGAACATCAGCAATGTATCCATTTAGATATTGCTGTGGACTCGCTATATGAGTACCTATTCCATGAATTTCCTTTGAATTGAAATTACACTGGTAATTCTGAGCTGGATAATTAGCTGTACTAAAAGTTGTTATTCGTTTCCCGTTCCAGTAAATCTTTACCCTGTCTGTAGTCGTAGCTTGTGTGGTGTCTACAGCAACACATAAATGCCCAAATGCTCCGACATCACGGAAAACTTGTGTAGTTCTTAGTGTTGCATCATTTAAATCATTTAAATCAAATAGAAGTGTGTTATCAGCATCCCAACGGATGCTATCCCTAGAGTTAGTCCCTGCCTTCTTTGCTGTAAAAATAGCCTGGTTAGAACCTAGCTGAGTACGCTTTACCCATGCAGCCCAAGTCCACCTTCTTCTGTTACCTGCTCCATACGTATCAAGTAACGTAAAGGCACGCGGAGTAAACGATAAATAAGCTGTGTCGTCCTCTTCAAAACGCACACTATTGTCAACTGTATAAGATTCGTCATCCGCAGCCGCAGGCGGCCTGCGCATAAGTAATGGAATAACAGATCCAGGTATTGCCATAAATCAATCCTTAACGTCCTTTACTAAGTCACATATTATCGAAGAAGCACTCACCACGGTATAAACAAGTAGATCTACTGCATCTTCAGTTTGTGTAAGGTTTGCCGAAGCAGATCCACCAGGGAAATGCCAGTAAGTACCAAATCCCGGAGTGATTGGTGAGGCAGCCTGCGTAAATTTGATAAAGCCACTTGTACCTGCTGTCATCGCTGATGGATTGGCCAAGGTGAACGCTCCAGTGAGCTTATTGATTGAGTGGTTATTAGTACTGGTGTTCAGGTTTAAGGTCAGAGTCCCTGTTGTTGTTGTCTGGGTCGTGACTGTTCCTGATTGAGTTTTAGTAAAGGTCTGCGCTGAAGTAGTAGACGCATCACCTTTGGCATTTATTTGTGTCTGGATGGCAGAAGTAACACCATCGACGTAGCCCAACTCAGTTGCGGTTAATGTTCCAGGAATTCCGTCTAAAACATTTAACTCTGCTGCTGTTGTTGTTACTGCCGTCCCACCAATCTTGAACTTGTCCTGGACTATATCGATCGTTGCGCCACCGACTGTTTTTAAAACATCGGCTGATTCGTCCCAATGGATATAAGCACCTGACGTATCTCCATAGAGCCTAAAATCATGACCGTCAGTGTTCGCACCTAGATCGACGGGGCCAGTAAAGACTGCACCAGCTAATTGAGCAGATGAATCCTTGACTGATTTAACACTGGCAGGTGTGGCTGCTTTTGTCGTTGAAGTCGAAGTAACGCTGTCTTCTAATTGGACCGCTCCAACAGCAGATGTTGTCCCCGCTGCAAGTTTACTTCCTGCAATTGCCGCTGAAGCATTTATATCTGCATCGACAATTACACCACTAGCAATCGCAAAAGCACCAGCATTTGATAAAGTTATGTCCCCTGAAGGTGTAACAGAAGTGGCAACGTTAGAGCCGTTCCCAACTAGGATGTTGCCATCTGTTAATGCTGCTAATTTGCTGTAATCAATTGCTGCATCGCTCTTGATATCAGCATTAATTACAACTCCTGATCCTATGGCTGCGACGCCAGCGTTCGATATGGTTATATCGCCAGAAACTGTCTGAGCTGTGGCAACATTACTACCATTACCTATTAATACTTTCCCGCTTGCAAGAGCAGCTAACTTGCTGTAATCGATAGCCGCATTAGTCGCAACATCTGCATTAACAATTGAAGCTTTACCTGCAAGAATTACAGTTCCACTGTCATTAGGCAGGACAATGGCTCGATCAGCCGTTGGATCCGTAACCGATAGAGTCGTTTCATATCCATCAGCAGAAGAACCCTCGAATACTAACGATCCAGCTGCTCCAATCTCTACTGGCCCAGTGAATGTTCCGCCAGCTTTTGGCATCTTCTCTGTTTCAAGTTCATTTATTGCATCTTGACAATTTGTGGCACTAACTTGGCCATAAGGAGAATAACCAACGTTGGATGCGATCTGACCGGATACCGTAGCCGATAAATCGATCTCATTCCAGCTAGATCCTGATGCATTTGTGACTCCTAAAATATAATCAGGAGGTGTTAATGCCACCGTTGGAGCGGGAGAGGAAGGCGTACCAGCTGTTGCTACTACAACGTAAACACCATCAACCGTTGATGTGGCAGTAGGTAAGTTGGATCCAACTGTTAAACCGGCACCTGACCCAGCTGTAGTTACCGTCGCCATCTGGCTTGTGTTCGCATTATATGTTCCTCCTAGGACCAAAGATCCTTTCGTTAAAGTTGTTATCGCTTGCCAAGCATTGCCGTCCCAAATGTAACAATCCTCGGCGACAGTATCGAATAGCAGTTGTCCATTAAAGGCTCCTGCCGCGGGGAATCCTGCTTGAGCAATTGACTGAAACTTAGTTGTACTTGCATCTGATAATTTGTCTTCATTTATTGCATTACTACCAATCCTATCTACAGGGAAAGTACCGCTGGTTATCTTTGCCGTACTTAATGCAGGAATGTTCGCTTCTGCTAAATCTGCTCCAGCCGTCACCAGCCCATCGGCGTTATATGTAATTAGTGCTTTTTGTGCTCCTGTGATGCTATTACTAATACTTATATTTCCTGAACCATCAACCGCTAATCCTCCTCCTGATTGAACAATAACTCCTCCTTTCGCTGAAGTAGTGGCTATAGGAATACGAGCAGTGTCAATTGTTCCACTGGTTATTTTTGAAGCGGCCAATGAAGGGATATCACTAGCAGTCAAACCGCTGACACTTAATTTTGAAGTGGTTCCATCTATTGCTAATCCTCCACCATCAATTTTTACTGCCCCTAAATCAGTACTCGTTGCAGCAGGAAGATCTGTTCCAACAATGGCTCTAGCAGAAACAGCTCCCCCAGCACCAGTTGGTCCAGCTACAAATTGTTTTGCACCCGTAGTGTTTGGAATCGTGCCAGCAAGAGTATATGTATTACCACTCGCAGTAGCTGTGATATTTAAAGTCGGTATCGCATTGCTTGCTGACGCAGGTGAGATAGTTGATGTCCCTGCCTCTATCGCTGCCCAATTCCCTGCTGACGTTCCAGTGGCGATATACGTTTTATTGGCTGGACTGCTACTTGTATCTACCCAAAGTTGACCTTTGAAATTTGGAGTATCACTTCCTCCTGGCGCTCCGGCATTGAACGTAAACAAACCATCAGAGCTATGGATATGATTAGCAATCACCGTGTTGTCGGCTAATTCGCTTCCACCTACTGCATTAGCCTCTATTGCATCCTGTTTGACGCAATCAGTCTTGAATTCAATCTCATCAGAATCAATTGGCTTTCCCGAGTCAGTAGTGATCTTTGCAAGAGAGGTCTGATTTATTAACGTCTCAAATTTGATCTTCTTCGTTATGCCACCCGTAACAATTGCTAGGTAGTCGTCCTTAGAGCCAACGCTTGTTGACTGTTCGGACAGATCCGAGATTTTGGTGTCAGCCATTTAATGCAGCCTCTGTGGTGATTACTCGCTTTCTAAGAGCAGTTTATACTCATCTGTCCCGTCGTGATCAATTAACAGATCATCTCCATCATGTGTTCCTCCTTCTATAAGGACTGCATATTCAGGCGCTGTTAGGACAACTAATCTTATTTCTCCTGTTGTTACAAAATTAGCGCTGACCTTGACAATATTGGCAACATCAAAAGCTAATGCAGTCCCTGTGAGAATCCCACTAACTTGGTAATAGATCACATCGTCTGACGTACCAGCATCCCCACTAGGGGTATACCCTCCTGGTTTTAGATAAAAATGAGCATCAAACCTACAGCCTAATGCTGTCCTAAGAATTAACTGATAAAGGTATTGAGACGATTCATAATTGCCACTACCAACTGTGTCTCTGTAATCCCAAAAAGAATCAATTCTTCCCGATCCAGAGAGAAGCGAACTAACTTGTTCTCTGATTTTGTCTCCTAGAGCTGTCGTATCTACAGCCTCTCTATTGGTATTTAATTCATACGATGTCGTCTGTCCTAAAATACGATAATTGGCATTCTCAACTGTCATCGTTATTGCAATTGTGGCACTATATGAACTATTTAGATTCACGGCATTTGTCGTTCCACCGGATACAGCATGCGCAAAACTTGTATATAAACGACATCCTCCTAATTCATCTACATGTATATACCATGTGCCCGAAGATTTGGAACCAGGTGTCCCATTAAGAAAAGACAGCGCAGTACTGTCATCTGCAGACCTAATTGTTACTTGATCTCCAGTGATTAATCGACGTGTTATGCCCATATTCTGAAGACCGTCAGGATCTATATCTCCAATTGATAAAAGCTTTTTAGTAGCAAGAACTTCATTGGGAGTGATCTCAGTTTCTAGTACTGCACCTTCCCCAGTACGTCTTAACTCAACTCTTCCTTTTGATCCTAAATAAATGCTCATTAGAGGGTCGCTTCAGAAGGAACGCCACAAACAGTAAAAGAGAAACTTGTCTTTACAACATCTCCAACAGTAACCCCAATAGACGCGCTTGTTAAATAAGCATTGACTTTTATTTTTTGATTAACAGTCGCATCTGAATACAACCGGAGTTCCAAAGTCGCTTTATTAGCAGTATTAACACCAGTCGTAAGCTGACTAACTCCTGCATTTGTCAACCATTCACTTGCTTCATGTGCCCCAGAAGATGAATCTTTGTAATATAGAACTGTTGCACTTCCTGTGTAGCCAACAAGACTGGGGATGTAATCTTTATGCTTATCTCCAAGAGTTGTTGTTTCTAATAGGTTAGTAGTTGATTGTAAACTCCAATCAATAACTTTTTCTTGCAGCGTATGAGAGTCAGGTTTGTCGGACGTACCAAACCATATTTTGGCGTCTCTTCCTGAATAAAATTTCTCAGCCATGACTTACCTCCATTTGTGAATTCTAAAGGACAGCGACAAGCTTGACAGAAACAGTACTTATCCCAGGGGCAATATTCGTCAGTTGTGGAGGGCCATCATATCTCCACTCATTCCCGACTTGATTGACATTCATTATGTTCGTTCCAGGTAGTTCATCAGCAGTCCCTCCATGAAAACCAGCTAACGTTGCTACTGCCACAGCAAAAGTTTTATAAGTACCTTCTGCTTCGTTTTGATAGTGCAAAATTATAGAAGCAGCCTCGCTATCAGAAATGTTTCTATAAACCAGAGAAAGTCTCATCCCTGTTCTTTTTGACCCATATCGAATCCTCGTCTCAGCTCCTGATTGAGCTTTAAATGTTTTGATAGGGAAATCTCCTGGAGAAAACTGTCTTTTGCTAGGAATGAGAGTGGGAAAAGCCATTAGGAAACGGTCCAGAAATCAGCTTCTTTATCAGGGTGTATCTGCCATGCTATATGGCTCACGCCGTCACCATTACATGGAAACTCCGACGCCACAATAGAAACAGTACGATCTTCTTCCAAGGTTATTTGCTCAACTTTATAAACATCTAAAGAATTAGTTGATTTCTCTATAGAAAAAATACTATTAAAGAATTGAGATTGATTTGTCTTCTTTCCATCTACTATGAGTTGACCAGTTTGAACTTCTTCCAACGAGCCCGTTGGATAGTACAAAACGTTATAAGTACCGTCTGGAAGAGTATTTACACTTGTTATATCCCCATCTGCATCAATAGTTCCATTGTTTATAGAACTATATGGAGAAATAGCAGTCGATACCTTTATGTAGTCCCCAGGCGCTAAATCTAAGCCATAAGGAGTCGTCTGGAAACTAATAGTATGCGTTATTAGTCTTCTAATTGCTATGAAATATTTGCCCACAGCGACTGCATGCTCTCTACGAGTACAGAAATCTGTCAAATTAAAATTCTCAATAACCACTTCTTCGTTAGAGAAAGATCCTAATGTTGATACATCAGCACCGTCATACCCTTTCCATTGCACTTCAACAATATCTTCCTCAGGCAATTTGTTCTTACGCTCTTTTCTATAACGAACCATTGCTTTAAAAGGCTGTCTTTCTTCTAGATTTAAATATGTTGTTTCATAACTACCTTCAAGTATATTTCCATCAGTAAATATCTGCTGAATAGGAACAATTCCTAAGCTTATATCTCCTTCAGCAGTTGTAGGAATAGCAGGTACTAGTGCAAATAATCCATTCTTAATCACAGATTGACATAAGAAGTTTGGAGCTAAATCATTGACATATTGTCGCACATTTACCTCTCCCGCTATTGACCCATCGAAGAATAATTTGTTTTGATGTAAAAACTTGCAAGTTGTTTGAAAACTATCTGTATCAATCAATCTGGTTGCAGCATCAACACTTGTACCTAGTATCTGACCCGTGCCACTAATTCTGTCAGTTAATAAATGATATACCAAGTCTGGGAATAAGTTGCTTGCTCCATATTCTTCCGAATCTCTATATGCAGCAGACCTGTCAGGATGCCATCTTTTTACCTTCATTCCTTTTGCTAACCAGACACGTATTTGATCTAAAATACTATAATTTCTAGAGGCTTTAAATATTAACCCAGCCATCGTTAAATGATCATAATTGGGAACTATTGCTTCTCCCTTGTGATTTAAGTTCCTCATAGATTCATTTACATATGTTATGACATGCTCAGAATTATCACTATTTGATTTCTGTACATGTCCATGATAAAAACTAATATCTGAAAGCTGTGAATTGTGTTCCCATAATCTGGCACTCTCCGCCTGCTGAGCTGGGTCAAGTTCTACTGATACAACATTCGTAGTCTCATCATAATGAGAGACTCTAAACTTATACCCGATCCACACACTGTTATCAGATCTAAAGGGGTTATTAGTCTTAGATCCTCCACCTTGATGCCCATTCCCAGGCTGTAATAAATATTCGAAAATGTCTCCTGTCTCCCAACCTCCAGTACTGTCTGAATCATCAATCAATGCTTCTATCTGATAAGGAGCATCAAAGGTCTTATCTCTACCTGTCCAGTTTTTATCAGCAATATCGAGTACCCTGCTTCTCATCCTTACTTTTATTTTTCTTCCATCTTCAAGCCCATTAGTGTCCTGCCCTGCTGCCATACTTGCCTGCATTAATATGTCAACAGTCTTCTCATCTCCTGGGCTGAAATTATCTGCTGAACCAAAAATCTCATAAGGTATTCCATACCCAAGACCTCTCGATCTACTTACATGACTAACTCCTATTACATCTAGCTCAATACCTACTTTTGTAAAATCATTCATGCCACTACGCGACTTCCAAGGATTACTACCACTAATATCTTTTAGTATTTTAATAGTCTCACCCTGTGCAAAATCTGTATTAACATTGTCGTCACCAGCATGATCTGGTCTGTATCCGTTTTTAGTTCCATACGTTGAATTGTCACCAATAATCTCAACCCACCACACGGCGCTCTCACCGCTCCAATGTCCTGCGCCTAGATCTACTTTGATTAGGTCGAACGTAAAAGATAAAGGCCTACCACTTATATAGTTACCTGCAGGCTCTGCATGGAAAGTTGTGCCGTCAGTATATAACTTTTTAAATACAGATTTCCTTCTAGGATCGCTAGGTCCGGCCGTTCCAAACATCTCCCAAG
>VTLG01001960.1_pt1 | contig 14978 bp, 9 predicted proteins | sample 4694571 | NCBI WGS metagenome assembly VTLG01 (sample SAMN12604809, study PRJNA352737) | marine metagenome | biome: ENVO:00000447; feature: ENVO:00000209|ENVO:00000569|ENVO:01000036; material: ENVO:00002151; isolation source: viral sequences binned using virsorter ...
CTTTGGGTATCTCTGGTACTTTTAACTTTATGTTCGTATTCCAAGCCGAGCATAATATCCTCATGCACCCATTCCATATGGCTGGTGTTGCTGGGGTATTCGGTGGAGCTCTTTTCGCTGCTATGCATGGAAGTCTGGTTACTTCCTCACTTATTAAGGAAACGACAGAGGATGTATCGCAGAACTATGGCTATAAGTTTGGGCAAGATGAAGAGACATATAATATTGTCGCTGCACACGGGTACTTTGGGAGACTAATTTTCCAATATGCGTCATTTAATAATAGCCGTGCTCTTCATTTCTTTCTTGGTACTTGGCCGGTTGTTGGCATATGGCTGACATCCATGGGTATCTGCACAATGGCATTTAACTTAAATGGTTTTAACTTTAACCAGTCAGTAGTTGATGCTAATGGAAAGATAGTTCCAACATGGGCTGATGTATTAAACAGAGCTAACCTCGGATTTGAAGTTATGCACGAGCGTAATGCTCATAACTTTCCACTTGACTTAGCATCAACTGAGTCAACACAAGTTGCACTATCAGCTCCACAAATTGGTTGAAAAATTTTTGTTTATACCTAACCTTAATCACTAACTTATTTATATGCTCTGGCGTTATCCGCCATTGGAACAGTATGAAAACACAAGATCCAGAAATTCTAAAACTACAGAAACAGGTAGATAAATTACTAGAGGAATATAGACAAGAAGAATATAAAAAGAAGAAAGATCCGATAGGTGATCCTTCTTATTAACGCTACGTCCGTTCATCCCTTATGGGACGCATGACCACTAAGCATGGAACGGGGCTTAGTATATGGAGATAACCATGAAAGTTACTTTCGTATATCGTGGCGTTGCTTACACAAGAATAATCGGTTAAGCGATCTGGGAGGTGCAAGTCCTCCCTATTCAATTTGGCTTTTTGCCCGTACGCGGATACCAATTAGCCGTCTAGACGGTGGGATAGACCACAAATATCAATGAGTCTAAATGAGACTCACAACTTTTTACGTACGTAGACGAACAAATATACCTTTAATTTTTAATAAAAAATGGCTGATGCTAATCAGGTCGGTATAGGTAGAATTAATCTATCTTCCGGCGTAGGTTATGACGGAGCTGGTGATAAGTATGCAACCTATCTGAAATTGTTCAGTGGGGAGATGTTTAAAGGCTTCCAACATAACACAATCGCTCGTGATTTAGTCATGAAGCGTACATTGAAGAACGGTAAGAGTCTTCAATTTATATACACAGGTCGCATGACGAGTGACTATCACACACCCGGAACTCCAATTCTAGGTAATAGTGATAAAGCACCTCCTGTAGCTGAGAAGACCATCGTAATGGATGATCTATTAATCAGTTCTGCATTCGTGTAAAAAATTTATTGCACCTTTAATTAGTAATAATTATCGAATAATCGGATGAATTGCTGGAAACCTAACTCGAAAGATAAGGTAATCAGCAGCCAAGCCTCTTACGCTTAAGAGGAAGGTTCAGAGACTAGGTGGTTTGGGAAGCGTCCCATGTAATACACCATTAGCGTCCGACTTCCTAATAGGAAGATGATATAGTCCGTGCCATATCGAAAGATATGGAAAACACGATGACTTAGATGAGACTCTCTCTCATTACGATTTAAGGGGAGAAATTTCTCGTAAGATCGGTTACGCTCTAGCTGAAAACTATGACCGTAAGATCTTTAGAGCTATCGCTCGTGGTGCTCGTCAAGCATCTCCAATCTCTGCTACTGGTTTCGTTGAACCCGGTGGTACACAGATTCAGTTAAATAGTACACAGAACAATACACAAGCTACATCAGCTTCTAACCTTGTTACTGGTTTCTATGATGCTGCTGCTGTACTAGATGAGAAAGGAGTTAGTTCTGATGGTAGAGTAGCTGTTCTTAACCCAAGACAGTACTACGCACTTATACAGCAAACAGGTGACAATGGACTAATCAATAGAGACGTTCAAGGTACAGGTTTACAGTCTGGAGAAGGTGTAGTATCTATTGCTGGTATCAAGATCTATAAGTCAATGAACCTACCATTCTTAGGTAAGTTCGGTACTGCTAACACTATCGATAATGCTGGATCATTCGTAGGTCAAAATATGGATTCCGGTGCTGGTAGACAATCAGCAACTTATGCAAGATCTGGAACAACAATCACAGTAACACTTACTGCTCACGGTATTTCTGTTGGCGATAAGGTTGTGTTTGATGCTACAGCTGGTGGTGGTACTTCTGGTACTTACACAGTTGCAACTGTACCTAATGCTAATACCTTCACAATTACAGATACTGCAAGTGGAACTGTTTCAAGTTCAGCTTGTACATTCAACATTGCTGGTGTTAATAACAACTATGGTGAATCTGGTGACTTCGCAGGATCATGTGGCTTAATCTTCCAAAAAGAAGCTGCTGGTGTTGTTGAAGCAATTGGACCACAAGTTCAAGTAACTAATGGAGACATATCCGTTATTTACCAAGGTGACGTAATACTTGGTCGCCTAGCAATGGGAGCGGATTACTTAAATCCTGCTGCTTGCGTAGAATTACACGTTGGTTCTGCTGACGCTGCATTCTAAATTTATACTTTTTACGGGACCTTCGGGTCCCTTTTTTTTATCTATGGCTATTACAACTATTGATCTCGATACCGAACTATCCGCAGTTAACTCAATCTTGGGTAGCATAGGTCAATCTCCTGTTACTACTTTAGGTGTAGTTACAGATGACAATGGCAATGAAGTTGTCAACACATATGCAAACCCTGAGATAGCATTTATATATAACATCCTTAAGGAAGTTAATCAGGATGTACAAAATGAAGGATGGCACTTTAACAAGGAATACCATGTTGAAGTTACACCTGATGCAGATGATGAAATAAAAATCCCAAGTGACTATTTAAGATATGATCTCAACGCAGATCATTTTGTAGAGAAAGATGTAGTTAGACGTAATGGGAAACTCTATGATCTTGTAAATCATACTTATAAATTTACAGATCCTGTTTTTCTTGACATTGTTTACTTACAAAAATTTGAGGATTTACCACCTGTATTTAGAAGATACATAATTTCAAGAGCATCAGTTAAAGCTGCTACTCAGTTAGTTAATAATGTTGAATTAGTACAACTACTACAAACACAAGAAGCTACCACTAGAGCTGCCTGTGTTGAATATGACTGCGATCAAGGTGATTACTCTTATTTAGGTGTACCACATGATGTGTCATACAAAGCATATACACCGTTCAAAGCTATCAGAAGATAAATGACAACAGTTACACAATCTATACCAGCATTAACTGGTGGAATATCACAACAACCAGATGAATTAAAAGTTCCGGGACAAGTTAATGTAGCAAAAAATGTATTACCTGATGTAACTCATGGTTTACTTAAACGTCCCGGGAGCCAATTAATAGCATCACTAAGTGACAATGGAACAGCTGCATTAAACTCTGTATCAGGAGGTAAGTGGTTTCACTATTATCGTGATGATGACGAGCAATATATAGGACAAATCAATACATCTACTGGTGACGTTAATATGTGGCGTTGTAGTGACGGGCTTCCATTCCCTGTTAATACAGCAGACAGACCAATCAAAAGAATCAAGATTACTGGTATTGGTAATGGGTATACTTCAGCTCCTACTATTTCATTTAGTGGAGGAGGAGGATCTAATGCAGCTGCTACCGCAGAAATAAATACAGGCGGTCAAATATCTGACATTATTTTAACTAATCCGGGATCTGGTTATACTTCAAATCCTACAATTTCATTTAGTGGAGGAGGAGGAACTGGAGCTGCTGCAACATGTGTAGCTTCAACAGTAACTCCCGCAGCAATTGCTAGTTACCTAAGTCATGGATCACCAACTGCTGATGATATACAAACTTTAACTGTTAACGATTACACTTTTATAACTAACAGGAAGAAGAAAACTGCAATGGCTTCAACCATTGAACCTGTAAGACCACCTGAAGTATTTATTGAATTAAAACAAATTAAATATGCTAGTCAGTATTCTTTAAATCTATTTGATGAATCTACACAAAGAGAAGTTACTACAGCAACAAGAATAAAAATTGATAGGTTATACGACAGCTCAAATACCTGTGGTTATGACGCTGAAGGTAGGATGTTTTTTAAACATTTATTTGACCAAAGAAAATTTAGTTATAACAGTAATGATTATGTTTGGGGTGTTCAATGCGGCACAAGATCAGGATCTAGTAATTCTGGTGCTACTGTTAATGGCATTAAAATGTCTGACTCTACATGTCCAAGTACAAAAACTTCAATATTTAGTAGTGTAGGTTCTGGTACTACTTATCAAGATAGAAATGATCCCGACCCACCAGCTGTTTATGAACAAGATACAACATATAAATGGGGAGATATAGTACAGGCTAATAGTAAAGTTTATTGGCTTCAAGAAGATAGTAGAGCTGTAGGAAGTCAAACCGCTCCATCGCATTCAGATACAAGTACACCTAATAACTGGGTTTATTTAAACACTTTATCTGCTTATCAAGCTGGTCAAGTTGAACAGCATACAATTCGTGTGTTTAATAAATCACATATGGACAACAATTATGCTGTTAAAACAGTGGATAATACTAATAACGTAGTATCTAGCGTTGTTAATGCAGCTGTGTCAGGTAGAGAAAATATGTATTTTCGTATTACTACTATTGGTCAGGCTGTACCTTATGGTGAAGGTAACTCTGTGAGATATTATGCAAGATATACAACAACACATGATCTACTTTATGGTGGTGAAGGTTGGGAAGTAGGAGATACTTTTTATGTTTGGCAGAATAATGCTAGATACAGAGTTGAAGTCTTAGAAACCAGTACAGCTAAAGTTGCCTGTGATATGAACAGTGTAGCTAGATCTGGATTAATTAGACCTACACCTACACCCTTTGATACCGAAACCACAATTACTGCTGAAAGTATATTAGGTAGTATTAGACAACTTGTTGTTAGTCAAAATAACGGAATTGCTGATAGTGAAATAGAACAAATAGGTAATGGTTTATATATAACGAATGGTAGTAATTTTAATGCAACCACTCCTTTCCAAGACCTAATAAATGTTGTCTCTGGTTCAGTTGAAAATGTAGATGACTTACCACAACAATGTAAGCATGGTTTTGTTATAAAAATAGCTAATACAGAAACTGAAGACGATGATTATTATGTCAAATTCTTTGGTAATAATGATCGAGATGGTAATGGTGTATGGGAAGAATGTGCTAAACCGGGAACTCAAGTAGAAATAGATGGCAGTACTATGCCAGTTCAGCTGACAAGAAATGCTAGTACTAATACATTTGATTTAAATTATGTAGATTGGGAAGATGCAACTGTTGGTGATACAGATCCAATAGTTGGTACTAACCCACTACCAACATTTATAGGGAATGAAATTTCTAAGATATTATTTTTTAGAAATAGATTATGCTTACTAAGTAATGAGAATGTAATACTATCCCGTCCGGGTAACTTCTTTAATTTTTGGGCAAAAACTGCAACCACATTTACGATTGAAGATGTCATTGATGTCTCTTGTAGTTCTACATATCCCGCAGTTATTTATGATGGCTTGCAAGTTAATGCCGGATTACTATTATTTACCAATAATCAACAATTTTTATTAACTACAGATAGTGACATACTTGCTCCTAACACAGCAAAAGTAAACTCAATAGCTACTTATAATTTTAATAAAGCAACTAATCCAATTTCACTTGGCACAACAGTTGGTTTCTTAGATAATGCTAATAAATATAGTCGTTTCTTTGAAATGTCTAGGATATTAAGAGAAGGAGAACCACAAGTTGTAGAGCAAAGTAAAGTTGTTTCTAAGCTATTTACAAAAGATTTAAAACTTGTATCTAACTCACGAGAAAACTCAATAATATTCTTTAGTGAATTAGGTAATAATACAATATATGGTTATAGATATTTTACTTCTGGAGAAGAAAGAGTATTATCTTCTTGGTTTAATTGGGAAGTTACAGGAAATATTGCATATCATTGTATGTTAGATGATGCTTTATATGTAATTGTTGAAAATAATAGTAAACGTCAATTAGTTAAGTATTCAATCAAGTTAGATGACTCTGGTAATTTCATAACTCAAGATGGGAATAATTATGCAGTTCATTTAGATAATACTAAAACTGTAACTACAGGAGCTAATACTTATAATGCAACAACTAAAAAAACAACGTTTGCTAAACCAGAAGGTTTTGAAAGTAGTAATCAATTAGCTGTTTATGATACTGATTCTGGTTCAGAGTTAGGAAGATATACATTAGCTACTGTTAATGGTTCTAACATTGAATTAGATGGAGATTGGAAAAGTCAATCTTTTGAACTTGGTTATCTATATGAAATGGAAGTTAAACTTCCTAAAATATTTTTAACACAAGCACAGGGAGATAAATATAGAGCTGATACTAGAGCACGTTTATTACTACATAGAGCCAAATTAAGCCTTGGTCCTATTGGTATGTTTTCGACTACCTTATCAAGATTAGGTAAAACAGATTACACCGAAACCATAGAAGTAGTACCGGCAGATCAGTATGGAGCTAACTCTGCTGTTGTAGAAGCAACTTCAGAACAAACCATACCTATATATGAAATTAATAAAAACGTAGTATTAACAATTAAATCTAAACATCCTGCACCAGCAACTTTATATTCATTGAGCTGGGAAGGAGACTATAACAACAAATTATATACACGTGTCTAATTACATTCACCCAATAACATTGGAAGCTGCACTTGGTGTGGCTTCTAATCTTTTACCAGATGACCGTAGGGAAGTAGAAGAGGGTCACGGACGTGATCCTGTTGTGGCAATACCCGCATGTACCGAAATAGGTGACAGCGTATATTTCACAGTTCCAAACGGTGAATTAGCAGGAGTAGCAGGAGTACAAGAAGATGGCAGAATCTGGATGCTATGTACACCAGCTATTCATAAGTACCCACTAACTTTTGCAAGAGAAGCAAAAAGATATGTGGAAAGTAGACAAGAGAAGTTGCTTTGGAACATCGTTGATAAACGAAACAAAGTTCATATAAAACTACTCAGATTCCTAGGGTTCAAATTTTTACGGGAATTAAAACACGGACCTAATAATTTATCCTTTATGGAGTTTTGCCGTGTGTTTAGGAGCGGAAGCTAGAGCGCAGAATGAAGCTGCGCGAAGACAATACAATTATCAACTTCGCAAGCGAGAGAGAAATTGGAATCAAGCACTATCTATTTATGGTGCTAAAACAGTTCAATATGATATAAATACCGCTGGAGCTGACATGTCAATTGCTCAAGCTTACGCGGATGAACAAGAACAAAAAAGACAAGTAAGAGGGGATGCACAATTAAAGTATGAGGACTTATATAGGGACTTACTACAGAATAGTGAATACTCCAAAATTATAGGGAGTGGTGGAACAGGTCGATCCGCAGCTCGAATTGGTCGTATGGAATCAGCTGCCCTTGGTAGAAAGGTATCTGAAATGGAAAGATCCATACTACAAAATGATATGAAACTAGATAGAGCAACAGCTGAAACTGTTGGCAAGATGCAAGGTTATAAACAACAGGCATTTGCTGATGTTGCTTTCCAGCCTTTACCTGATGTTGAACCACCTAAACCTGTCATGAGGAATGTAGGAGCAGCAGCGTTTATGGATGCGTTATCTATCGGTTCTTCTATCGCTTCAATAGCAATGCCTTTTAGAGTTTAATTATGGTAAGAAGTGTTATTTTTAATCAAGCCCCTGATTGGGCAAAAATCTTAAGTGATTCATATGTCTCCGTAAATGCCAGCGAAGATAGGAATGAACAATTGGAACAAAAAAACGATGCTGTTCGTATAGCTAATGCTGGAGATGCAATAAAAGTATTTCAGGCAGTAGCCGAGTTTTCTAGTACAGCTAAACAGTTAGCTGAAGCTAATGCTGCTAAAAAGAAAAGGTTAGAAAATCTTACAAAATTAACTACTAGAAGTAAAACTGTAAGCCCTCTTGCAGATGCAAGTTCTAGTGCTTTTATTGGTGATTTAGAAACTTTAAAAACATGGCAAGTTACTGATCTTGCTAATGGTGGTAATTATGCTGCTGCTAATGATGAAGCTAAAGAAAGTTTAGTTTTAACAAATAAAGAAAAAAGTGTTAATTTACAAAGAGTCTTAGAAAACTACGAATTAAACTACACCCAAATAGCCGATAAGCTTTATAACACTACAGCTGATGGGATTCAATTTTCGGCTGTAACAGATGTAAGTCAATCAAGAGATATTTTACGTCAAGCAAACGCAGACTTTGTAGATCTTTTAAAAGCAAATGGTTACACTGAACATCAAATAAGAAAACAAGTTCAACCTGTATTAGAAAGAATAGATGGTGTAGAAACTAAAAGACTTAATAAAGTAAATCAAGAAGCTTACGAGTTAAAAAAAGAAAAAACAAGAAATGATAATTTAGGTCTTGCTTTAAAATCAGAAGATGTACAAGGTGAATTAGCAAAACAAAGAAAAACAATTTCTAGACAATTTGAAAATGGACTAGGTGGAGCTTTAGATTGGCAAGTTAGCACAATGGTTGAAGCAGCTAAAGATGGTTCTTTATCAACTGATAAAGTTAGAGAAGTTCTTAACGGAATGAAATTAACTAGAGATAATGGAACAGTAGAAAAGTACAGCAAAAGATACGAAGATAAATATAATGCTGCAATGTTAGAGCTACAAAAAGCTGACATCGCTTTTGTTAAAGATAAAAAGGAAAATGAAAAGCTAGACTTCTGGGCTAAAGAAACAGTTGCAATACAAAAAATAAACGAAACACATGGCGATGAAGGTGGTTTAGGTGATATCCAAGATGCAATAAATGTATTAGATGTTCAAGGATATGAACCAACCAGATTAAACGATATGCTTAAAGAGAGAGGAGATAGTAGAGCAGCTGTAGAAGACAAAGAAAAAGAATTTGAAAACAAAAGAGCTGATGGAACATTAACAGTTGAAGAAGTTGAAAAAACTTCTAATACTTACTTAATAAATAAATTTAAAAAGTTTGCGGAAGCATCTGAAACAGCTAGAAAAGGTGAGTCTTATAAACTTACTAAAAAAAGTGTTGGAGGAATGGTTAAAAAAGTAACCGGTGAAACTTTAGATACTGGTGCATTATCTCCTGAATCAATAGCTGTACAAACTCACCTAAATCAATTCTTCGAGTATGCATATCAAAAAGAAGTTCTTGCTGATGTTGATCCTGATACCGCAGCTATTAATGCTGGTTTAGCTACACAAAAATACTTTACTGATAATGGTGGAGGTAATCTTGATGCTGCTAATAGTAACTCAAGATTTTATTGGAATGCAGAAGCTAATAATGGTCTAGGAGGTTTTACAAATTTTATTAAAGAACAACAAGATACCGGTTTTCCCGGTTTGGATGAATTAACATCCGACAACCCTCTTACACTCAAAGAAATGCAAGGGGTGATAGACCATAATTTAAGAAACATTACAGATCAATTAGCAAGAAATGGGAGAAATGTTACCAAATTATTAGATACTCCATTTGCTTTTTTAAATCAATCTGAAATAGCTCAAGAAATAGAAAGATTAAATCTTGGAGAAGGTTATTCAGAAAAATTAAAAACATATGTTGCAAAAATTCCTAGAACTTCAGAAGATGAGATTTTAAGAAGACAAGCAAATGCCTTAGACCCTACAGGTGCTTTAGCAGAATCTATACCTGAACAACCAGAATCCTTAAAGACTGTATATGAAAAAGGGATACCTGAATTAGTATGCATTATGAAAAAAGCTGGTGTATCTAATATGTCTATTAATCAGCTATCAAGATTATGTACAAGCATATCTGACAAAGGAACAGAAGATAAAGAACTTAATATGGAACTTTTTGGAACGGAAGAATATCCACTTAGAAGTTACTGGATGAATTTAAACGTTAAATACTAATTTAATTATGACAACAACTCCTTACGAGGGGTTTGACGATAATGTTTTATCAACTGAAGAATTAGAAGCACTACAAACGACTGCCGACACAAGTGTCGAAGCTATAAATCAATTGCAGGAAACTGAAAACCTTCAGAATCAAACCGAAAAAGAACAAGTACAAGCAGCAGAAAACGACCAACAACCTACATGGAGGGCTGATTATTCTAAAGGGGAAACTTTTGCAGACACAAAAGCTTATCAAATAATAAATGCTCCGGCACAAGGTATTGTTGATACTGTTACTGATACTTTTAACTGGGTTACAAGCAAACCTCGTGAAGCTTTTAATATCCCAGAAGTACCAAAGGTTGGTGCTTATGAAAGTGACTTAGCTCAAGGTATACGAAATGCATCTGGATTAATATTTCCAGCATTAGGACTAAGAGGTAAATTAATACATGGAGCTACTAAATTACATGCATCTGGCAAAGCAGCTCCTTGGCTGAAAAACCTAGGTAATAGCAAAAGTTTTTCTTGGCTATCTAAATTCGGTGCAGATATAGGTACTACAACATTTGTTGATTATGTAGCTAAACAAAATCAAACAAATGATAATACTTTTAGATTATTAAAAGATTTCTGGCCGAAGACATATCAATGGATTCCAAATAACTGGGCTACACAAGATGGTGATAGTCCTGATGTAAAAAGATCTAAAAATATAAATGAAGGTGCAATCTTTGGTTTAGTCGGACATGTTGTAGAAGGCATGGCTTTTTTAACCAAGTCTGCAAAAAGTTTAAAACGTACAACTAATATGCTTTCTGCTGATCCAAGTAATCAAGCAGTACTTAATAAATTAACTAAAGATGAATTTTCTGATATTAAATTTTCTGATAATCCATTAGAGGATTCTGTAATGCGTGGTGCAGCTAGAAAAGAAAAAGAACTAGATGCATTAGGAGAATATTTAAAATCAAGAAAAGGTGATTCTAATGAACCACTATTAGGAGTACATGATGTATTTGACCCTAAAGAATCCGTACTTAGAACTAAAGATGCTGATGGTGTATTAGGAGCAGCAACTGATGCTGCACAAATACAAGGAAATATACAAAGTCAGTATGGAAGATTAGGAAGTGTTATTACTAATGCAGCTCTTAAATATGGTTTAGAAGTTGATAATAGAACTGCTGAAGTACTTATAAGAGATCTTGCAGAAACAATTAAGAAAGGTGGTAAATATACAAAGAAATTAGCTGGTGCTCCTGATATTACACCAGAGATGATAGATAGTGCTGGTAAGAAATTAACTGAGATCTTAATAGATCCAAGGATGGAACCCGGTGAGATGTTTAAGTTATTAGATGAATTTAAAATATCTTTATCTGATGGTCAAAAAGTACTAGATAAATCTGGTACTAGAGGTGTGATGAATGCTATTAAAGCTTATAAAGATCAGCTTTTAGATATGGATGTGATGAAAGCAAGAGCTTATCTCACTACATCACTAGCTGGACAAGTAGCTGATATAGCAGAAGGTGTTCGTCTTATGGATGACCCTATGGTTTATAGACAAGCTATCGATCAAATTGCTGACCGTATGGAATACCTTATGGTTGAAAAGGCATTAGCTGGTAAGTTTGGTGGATCATATTTAAGAAACCTTAGAACTTGGGAAACTGCTAAATCAACTAAGAAAGCTGCAACTATGGAAGCAGCAGCTAACGCATTTAGACAGGAACATGTTGATAGTATGCCTGAGCTTATTGATAAAGCTAAAGCTTGGACTAATACATTAAAAGAAGTAGCTAAAACTAATCCTGACTTTTTAAAACCTTTAATGCTTGCTAGTGAATTAACAGATGGGAATGTTGATTCTTTATATAAACTTGGCAAAGTTTTAGAAAACAACCTAGGTACATTTAGTAAAGCTGTTTATGATGGCAACCCTGAAATGCCTTCTATTATTAATAAACAGTTTATGAGTACTATCTATAACAGTACTCTTAGTGCGTTTGCTACACCAATAAAAGCTTTAACAGGTAACATTGGTGGTCTAGTTGCTAAACCAGCTACTACATTATTAGGTGCTGGCTTAGATATGGATCTCCCAGCTATGAATAGAGCAATGTGGGCACACTTTTCTATTGATGATACTTTTGCTAAATCTTATGACCATTTAAAATTGGTTTTTAAAAAGGTAAGTAAAGATCCTACTAAAGTTAGTTATGTTGTTCGTGATGATATACGTGTACAAGTAGCTGATAGTTTAGAAGTTTTAAGAAAAACAGCTGATGCTGCTGAAAAGAATGGGGAGTTTGGTGCGTCTGCATTATTAAACCACTACGAGACTTTAACTGCACTAGCACAAAGTCCATACTTTAGATATGGAGCTAATGCCATGACAGCACTTGATGGTTTTTCCAGAGCAATGCTTGCTAATGGTAAAGCTAAATATGATGCTTTTGATGAATTAGTTTCAGCTGGTAAACCAATAACTTCAGAGAATTTACAAAACATATCAAACAAAATCTATAACAAGATGTTTGATGAGAATGGAATGATAGTTAATGATGCTGTGGACTATATGAATAGTGAGATAGCATTAAACCTTGATTCACCATTTGTTAAAAACTTTGATAAAGCATTAAGTATGTTTCCAATAGCTAGGACACAATTTATGTTTCCTAGAACTTCAGTTAATATCTTAGATACATTTGGTAAATACAGTCCTTTAGGAATCTTTGCAAGAGAGTACCAACAATTATGGGGACCATTAGCTTTAATTCCCAAGCAAGGTAGAAAATTAGAATCCTTTACTATTCCAGAAATTAAAGAAGTTTTACTAAGACATGGAGAAACCTTTGATGGTGATTACATGGCTAAGTTTAAAAACATCAGATATGAAGTTAGAGGTAAAGTCGCTTTTGGTACTCTTGTTACTGGATTAGGTATTAGAGCTGCACAACAAGGATTATGTACTGGAACAGGTCATTACAATAAATCCAAACAAAGAGCTAGAACTAAATTAGGTTGGAAGAAAAAACATTGTAGGATTCCCGGAACTGACAAAATGGTTTCTTATGAATTTATGGGACCATTAGGTGATTGGTTATCTACTATTGTTGACGTTGTTGATAATTCAGATTTAGCTAGTACAAAAGTTCAAGAAGAATGGTTTGCTAAATCAGCGTTCATAGTTGCTTCTTCTTTAACTGATAGATCAGTCTTATCAAACTTTGAACCATTAAACGATATTTTACAAGGTAATGAAGGCGCACTTAATAGGTGGGCTGCTTCGTTTGGTAATAACCTATTACCTTGGGGTGGTTTAAGAAACGAATTTGGTAGAGTTATGAATCCAGCTTTACGTCAATATAAAGGAGAATTTCTTGAGTATTTTAGAAATAGAAATAACTGGATGGATTCTTTTGATAAGACAACTAAACTTCCTGAAATATATGACATAGTAGATGGAACATTAGTTAGAGGAACTGAAAATATGTTCCTTAGATCTTTTAATGCTTATTCACCTATTAAAGTTGCTGACTCTTTAAGTCCTGAAAAAGAATGGTTAGTTGAAGCAGAGTATAATTTTTCTCCAGCTTTAGCTCGCAGTACAGGTGGAGCAGAATTAGAAAACCATGAAATAACTGCTTTACAAAGCAAGATTGGTGAACAAGGATTATTTAAAAAGAATATCCAAAGGATAATGAGAAACTCTAAAAATATGACATATAGAGGAGTGGATTATCCTGAGCTTAAAAACGAAAAAGGTTTTATAAATATTTTAAAAGCTGCTAGAAGAATAGGGATTAGTGGTAAAGATTTAGATATTAAAGAGTTTAGAAATGTGTATTCAGAAATTAATAAAGCTTTTACGGAAGCTAAAAAAATAGCTGAAGCTTCTTTACCAGATGAAATTCTTTCTGAAATTAGAGAAAGAGAATATAGAACTAAAAATAAAACGAAATCAAGTAAACGAGGAGATATAGACGTAGTAGTCGATCTCGCAAACGAATAAATCCACCGCCAAACATAAAAAATAGTTTGAACAACAAATGGCGACAACTGAAGAATTTAGGAATGGTGGTGCAACCACCTATAGTTCCTTACAAATTGAATATAGAACAGACTTCCCATCAGATATCAAAGTAAGAATTGATGGAGGAAGTCCTTTAACATATGTTGCATCAAGCCCTAGTTCTGGACAATATACAGTATCAGGTACAACTCTTACTTTAGGAGCACAAGCTGCTGCCGGAACCGGGAATGTACATATATATAGAGAAACAAATTTAGAAACCGCAGCTGCAACATTTGTTGCTGGATCGTCTGTCAGAGCTGCTGACTTAAATGCTTGCCATGACATGGTTAGATTAGCCAGTCAAGAACAGAATCAAGCAGTACAAACTTTTGATATACATGATAAAGCTGTTACTTCTGCAAAAATATTAGATGGAACTATTGTTGATGCTGACATTAATGCAAGTGCAAATATAGCCAACAGTAAAATTGCTGACGGCTTATTAAAAGCTGGTCTAACAATTAATTCATCCAACATAGTAAATGGATCAATAGTTAATGATGATGTTAATAATAGTGCAGATATAAGTGGTTCTAAATTAGCTGATGATTCAGTTACTCTTGATAAATTAGGATCTGGTGCTTTACCTACAGACATCACAGTTTCTAGAGATAACATCGTTAGTGGTACTATCCAAAGTGGTGATTTAGAAACTGGTACTTTAGATAGCAGATACTATACAGAGACTGAATTAGATGCTGGTCAACTAGATAACAGATACTATACAGAGACTGAATTAAATGCTGGTCAACTAGATAACAGATACTATACAGAGACTGAAGCAGATGCAAGATTTTATAATTTAGCTAGTGCTGAAGAAATACAGTCTGGAGAAACATGGTCTGCTGCTGATAATAAAGTTGCTAC
>VTLG01005459.1_pt1 | contig 14975 bp, 18 predicted proteins | sample 4694571 | NCBI WGS metagenome assembly VTLG01 (sample SAMN12604809, study PRJNA352737) | marine metagenome | biome: ENVO:00000447; feature: ENVO:00000209|ENVO:00000569|ENVO:01000036; material: ENVO:00002151; isolation source: viral sequences binned using virsorter ...
GCCTGAATTTAAAATGGAGGATATAAGAGCAGAGCAGTCTGTTATAGTGCATTTTGAAACAATAAAAGACAGAGACGATTTTGCGGAATTAGTAAATCAAAAAATTACATCTTCAACTAAAAGTCTTTGGTATCCAAAAATTAAAATTGAACGATTTATGAACAAAAGATATATAGATGAGGAAGAATAATGAGATTATTTGAAACTGAAAAACCAAAAAGAACAGGTACAATCCCTAAGCGATTTATTAGAATTTGGCTGGGTCCAGCTAAAATACCTGATATGTTTGAAAATTGGTGGAACCAGTTTAAAGACATACATCCAAATTATGATTTTATATCAATTCGTGATTTATCTGATATTAAAGTACCTGAACATTTAAAAGATATTTATAATAGCGTAGATTCTTATGCTGGTCAGTCTGATATTCTAAGGTTATTAGCACTTTATAAATACGGTGGGATTTATATAGATACCGATATAATGCCCCTGAAGTCTTTTAGTCCGTTATTAAATGACCCTAGATTATTTATTGGTCTCAGGTCAAGTAAGTCATTTGCAAATGGAGTTATCGGTTGTCAGAAAAATGATTATGCTATTCAGGAAGCATTAGATGTTCTTCCAAAATGGTTTAAGATGAATATAGGAAAATCAGATTGTATAAAAACTGGACCAAAGTTTGTTTCAAATGTTTGGTTTGGCAGAGAGGATATAAATCATCTACCGATTGAATATTTTTATTTATATGATGGTTGGGGAGCACCGAAAAGAGAAGAAAAGAAAAAAATATTTTCAGATTTAAAAAATTTTCCAGAAGTGGCGTATGCTTCTCATTTTGCTAATTCAAGATGGGGTGGAAAACCTAAGGAGAAAGTATAATGAATCCAAATTATCCAGTTTATATAATATCAAAAGGCAGATGGGAATCAAGAAAAACAAGCAAAGTTCTTGAAAGAATTAAAGTCCCTTATCATATTGTAGTAGAACCGCAAGAATATGAACAATATGCTAGTGTTATTGATTCTAAAAAAATTCTTGTATTACCATTCCGGGATTTAGGTGAAGGTGCTACTCCAGCAAGAAACTGGGTTTGGGAGCATTCTATAAGTATTGGCGCAAAGAGGCATTGGATATTAGATGATAATATATTTAATTTTTACAGAGTCAATAAAAACCTTCCTGTTCCTGTATCTTCGGGTACAATATTTAAGTGTGCTGAAGATTTTGTTGATAGGTATGAAAATATAGGAATTTCAGGTTTTGAATATTTTATGTTTATGCCAAGAAAAACAAAAAAAGCACCGTTCAGGTTAAACACAAGAATATATAGTTGTATATTGATACAAAACAATATTCCATATAGATGGAGAGGGAGAATGAATGAAGATACAGACTTATCCTTAAAAGCATTAAAAGATGGTTGGTGTACTATATTATTTCAGGCTTTTTTATGTGATAAAACAACGACTATGACGATGAAAGGTGGAAATACAGACGATAATTATACAAATATAGAAAGTGAAAATCCAGAAAACGACGGCAGATGGCAGATGGCTAAAATATTACAAGAGTATCATCCAGATATTACAAAGATATCAAGAAAATGGGGAAGGTGGCAACATCATGTTGATTATAGTCCATTTAAACACAATGAATTAATAATGAAAAAAGGTTTAAAAATTCCAGATAGGATAAATAATTATGGAATGAAATTAATTGAACTGGAGGATTAATGATAAAATTTCACGATATAAAAAATAAAAATCTGTTTGATCTTTGTCCACCTAGCATAAATGAAAAAAATTGGGATAATTTTAGAGCAAAATATAAAAAAGCTGAAAATTTTAAAATATTAGATGCTCCACCCCAGATAGATATAGAATTAAATGCTGGATGTAATATGAAATGCCCATTTTGTTTACATGGATATAAAAACATTAAAAATAATTTATTGCATATAGATACATATAAAAAAATAATAGATGAAGCAGTTGATTTTGGTGTAAGGGGATTAAAACTTAATTATATTAATGAACCGATGCTTAGAAAAGACCTTGAAGATTGTATACAATACGCTAAAAAAGCAGGTATGTTAAATATTTATATGGTAACTAATGGAACATTATTAAAAAAAGATAGATATGATAGGTTATTAGACAGTGGGATTACAAAAGTTTTTGTATCTATTGATGCAGTTACGGAAAAAACATATAACAAGCAAAGACTTTCGGGAAAATATAATTTAGTTGTAAACAACTTAATGGGTTTTATAGAAAGAAGAAATGAAAGATGTTTGCAGTTTCCTCTTGTAAGGGTTTCATTTTTAAGAAATAAAATAAACCAACATGAAGAAAAAGAATTTGATAAGAAATGGAAAGACAAGGTTGATATAATAACATACCAAAAAATGAATGATTTACCAGATATTGATACTGGAATTACCTTATCATCTTCTAATAATAACACAGGTGGATGCTCATTCCCTTTTAAGCAAATGGTTATTGACAATGAAGGTGATATATTACCGTGTTGTAAAATGGGAGGGAAAAAACTAGCATTAGGTAATATAAAAAATATGTCTTTAAAAGATGCTTGGAATAGTAAAAAAATGAAAGATTTGAGAAATATTCATAAAACTAATAAGTGGAAAGAGAATCCTGTTTGTAAAAGATGTATTTTAAATGAGTAAAAAAGAGTATTGCGACCTTTGTGAAAGTAAAGAGAAATTAAATTGTATTAAAATGCTAGACCAATTATGGGTTTGTATTAAATGCAGAATTAAATATTACACCGATAAAGAAATAAAAGAATCACTAACAGTTAAATAAGTGTTAATAAACTCTTTACTTGTTCAGTATTATTGCTTAATATACAGATGTGAATACAATAAATAACGAGCAATTAAAAAAAACGGAGCAAACAATGAAAGGTAAATTCAATAAACAAAACGCTTTTGGAGTAGAATTAGAACTGTTAATTCCTTCTCATCTTACACAAAATGATATAGTTCAGCACCTTATTGATGCAGGTATTTTCGCCAGAAAAGAAACATATAATCATACTACAGTAACTTATTGGAAGATGACAACAGACTGTACGGTTAAGTCACTAGGTCGTACTTATTACAAAGGTGGTAACGAGCTTGTATCACCTAAGTTATACGGAGACGAAGGAAAAGCACAATTAAAAAAAGTCTTAGAAGTATTAAATGAACTAGACTGCATAGTCAATAAAACTTGTGGAACACACGTTCACCACGATGTTACAAACGTAATGATTAAAGACCAAAAAACTGTAAATACTTTTTTAAATAATCTAATAAAAACAGTATGTAAATTTGAGCATATAATTTACAGATTAATAGCACCATCAAGATTGCAGAAAATCGGATCAAGTTGGTGGACACTTCCAGCAAGATATATTTTTAATCAATATCAAAGTAGAAATATTACAATAGATACTTTAGTTGAAAAAGTCAAACATAGTCTTAACAGAGATTGTAATTATAAATATAATAACTACGGTGCAGGAGTCAATAAAAGATACTCACCAAGCAGAACTCAAAGTGATAGATACTGTGGATTAAATCTTAAAAACATTTGGACCAGAGGTTCGGTAGAATTTCGCTATCACCAAGGTACATTAAATTTTGAGAAATTATGGGCGTGGATAGTTTTTACACAAGCATTTATAGTTACAGCAGAAAATAAAAAAAGTGTAAACTTCGGTAAAGGCGATGCAGGTCTTTTTTACTTAAAAAAATCAATCGGTTTTATCGGAAGCAAAGACAGATGTGAAGAAGTAAAATTTGCTAACAAAGTAATTTCAAAAAGATTTAAAGAACTTACTACACCAGAAATGAACAGAAGAAGATCAAGAGCAAAATTTTATTATACAATTAAAGAACAATTACAAAAAGGAGCATAACATGTGTGGATTAGCAGGAGTAATTTTAAAAAAAGAAGATAGGTCCCAAGCGGATCTATCTTCAATACAAAACGGTTTTAAAAGTATGCTATTAAAAGCAAACGTCAGAGGTGGTCACGCTACTGGATTTGCATTGATAGATAAATACGGTGGATATATTATTGTAAAAAGACCCCTTGACTCTAAAGAATTTTTAAAAGATAATATCACTAGCGATGCTTTTGAGTTATTATCAGATGATATTACTTGTATTTTAGGGCATACAAGATATGCGACATTAGGAAAACCCGCAATTAATAAAAATAACCACCCTATCCGTACTGGTAATACAATAGGTACACATAACGGCTCTATTCAGAATCATAAGGAACTATTTAAGAAATATAATATGAATAGACACGCTCAGGTAGATTCAGAAGCAATATTCAGACTGTACGATACATCAGAAAGTGCTAAAGACTTTTCAGAAAATAGACTACCAAATGTTCGTGGTAAAGTAGCAATAGTTTGGTCAGATTTAGAATATCCAGAATATGTATATATGGTAAAGGGTAACAATCCATTAGAAATGGTCTTTCTACCTCATTTAAATGCTTTAGCTTATGGAAGTACCACTAAAATAATAAAAGCGTCAGGATGGACTAAATTTGAGCCAATTAAACTTACTGCAAACACTATGTACAGAATAAATACGAACACTTTAAAGATTAGAAGCAAATCAATTAAGATTCAAAAGCCTAAATACCCTAAATATAATTACGGCTCAGGTTTCAGCTTTAATAGTAGTATTGGAGCATATGTAAAAACAACTCCGATAACTAGGTCTTATGAAAATACAGTACCAGAGTTTATTCCTAGATATACGAACAAAGACCAAATAAAATTATTTAAAAAAGTCAAAGCCAGTGATGGTTCAACAATAAGGAAAATAAAATAATGAAATTATTTGTATATGGTACTCTAAAAAGAGGTGGGGGAAATCATAGATACTTACACGGCTGTAAATATCTTGGTAATTATGTTATGAAAAATCATGTATTATTTGATTTAAATTACGGTTTTCCTTATATGGCAAGACAAGAAAATCACGAAGTAATTGGTGAAGTATATGAAATTGGTGAATTAACGGGGACAACTCTTAAAAATGTAGATAGATTAGAAGGGCATCCAGTACATTATAAGAGATATTTAACAAACTATAAGAATGAAGTAGCAGAAATGTATTACTATTTAGCTACACATAATACTATTCCGGAATATGCTCGTTTATTAACAGATGGATACTGGCCAGTAAGAAAACCAGTAAAATTAAAGGTAATTATAGACAATAGAGAATATCACGACACCGCAGATAAGCTAGTATTTCACATGAGGTTCTTTGATGGCGATAGAACACCTACAAACAGCGATTATATGGAATTGTTTAATAAGCGTAGTAAATTAAAATTAAATACTCTATATGAAGAGATTTTTATCAGACAGTGTATTACGCACAATGTAATAAAAGAAATAATATAGGAAAGTTTTAACGGCTATAAAAACCAAACATTTCGTTATCCAGCAAAGGTTCTTTTCTATATTTTTAATAATATACATTAATTTTTAATTTATAAAGTAAAAAAATAAAACTTTTATATTGAATAACAATAAAAACAAGCCAGAAGGAATTACTCTCACTACTGAATTAGTAGGTATTAAGAATCTTAAAACAACAGGTAATTACAGGCTTGAATTTGACGTTTATGAGATAGATACTCACAAAGTCAAAGAACTTATAGACAAGCTGAATAAAGCCTTTGTAATGGCTTTGGTAGAATATGACTGATAAACAAACGCAAAACAAACGTTCTAATCATAAGGAAAATGGAGATTTTGCCAAAGGCAATAACTTAGGTAATAGATGGAAGAAAGGCGAATCTGGAAATCCTAACGGTAGGCGAAATGCTTACACAGACTTAATAAAGGAATATAGTTTCACAAAAATAAATGAAAAAGAAAGAAGAACAATCGTTGTAAGTAAGTTGTTTCAATTAGCAGAACGTGGAGACTTGAGAGCAATACAATTTATTATAGAAAGATTAGAGGGCAAAGCATTAGAAAGACAAGAAAGAACAACAAAGTCAGAGCCAATACAGGTAATGGTAATAGATGATTAACTGGACAGTAAATAGTACAAGAAGTGATATTTTGCAACATCCTGCAAGATTTAAGGTTATTGTAGCTGGAAGAAGATGGGGCAAAACAGTACTTAGTCTAATGTATTTATTGAAAGATGCTTTTTATCCTAATGAAAGACGCTGGTTCATAACACCAACATATAGACAAGGTAAGATGATTGTATTTCCAGTATTAAGACAAATGTTTTCAGGATTTAATAATGCTAAATTAAATGAATCTGAAATGAGCGTAATATTTGATAATGGTGCAGAATTAGCAGTTAAGGGTGCAGATAATGAACATAATCTCAGAGGTGTTGAATTAACAAAAGCAGTTATGGATGAAATGGCTTATATAAAACCTCATGTCTGGGAAGAAATTATAATGCCTATGCTAGCAACCACTCAGGGAGAATGTTTATTTATAGGGACACCAAGTGGGTATGATATTATGTATGATTTATATAGCAAAGGGCAAACAGATTCTAGTTGGAAGTCATGGCAGTTTACTACACTACAAGGTGGCTTTGTACCAAAAGAGGAAATTGAATTAGCAAGACGCACTATGGATGAAGTTGTATTCAGACAAGAATTTGAAGGAAGTTTTGAAACAACTGGAAACAGAGCAGCGTATAATTTTAATAGAGATAAGCACTGTACTAAAGCAGAAAAAGTATCTGATTATTTATGGTGGGGTGTAGATTTCAACGTTGATTATATGACAGCTGTATTAGCTTGTCAATTTACAGACGGTACTGTACACTTCTTTAATGAGATAAGATTAAAAAACAGCAATACCGATGAACTTTCTATAGCTATGAAAAAGATTGCGCCAAATATAGAGTGCTATCCTGATCCAGCTGGTAAAGCAAGAAGTACAACAAGCAGGAGAAGTGACCATCAAATATTACGTGATCATGGGTTTTTAATTAGGACAAAGAAATCACATCCAAGCCATATTGATAGGCTGAATGCATTAAATAGAAAATTACAAGATGCAGATGGAAATATTGGTATGACTATTGACCCTTCATGTGTATATTTAATAAAAGATTTAGAACAATGCCAAAGAGATAAGCGTGGTGGATTAGATAAAAGCCAGATTAATTTAACACACGCACTTGACGCTTGTTCTTATGCTATCAGTCATAAGTTTCCAATTCGTAGAATGATTGGCTCATCAATGGAGTGGTGATGCCGAATAAAAGAGCAAAAGATAGGAAAAGAAAAAGACTAAAAAAGAATAAGGAGTTGAAACGTACAGGGAGAACACCAAAGCAACGAGAAAGATACAAAAGGAATAAATAATGTATAATTTCGGTAAGTCAGTAAACAGAGTTGTTATCCCTGAAATGTCTGAGTCTATTGTATTAGATAGTGTAAAGGATGCATATAAAAGTTATTTAGAAAAAGAAGATACAAGCATAATGGAATCTCTTGATTTTTATTATAATCAAAATCTTGATAGACACTTAGAACAGTGGTTTGCTAGTGATAGTTTACAACAAGTACCTCCGTTCATTCAGTCTTGTGTACCTAGATTTGCTAAAGCAAGAATGATGTTATATAAGGAAACTCCACAAAGGTTTATCGCTGGAGAAATCAATGAAGAATATCAGGATTTGGCGTATAAGATTAATTCAAAGACACGAGAGTTTGCTGAACTGTCTTGGTTATTAGGGTGTTGTTGGTTCAAATCTCGTTATAATGAAAGAAAAAACAGATTGGAGTATGAAGTATTGCCTAATGTAAAAGAGTATTATTTTTATGGAGAAACAGAGCCATACGGATACAGTTACGAAATAGAGGGAAATGCTACCGATAAAAGATATGTATTTTGGTCAGAAGATAGAGATGGAATACAAGGGATGCATTTTGAATTTGATGAAAAAGGAAAGAGATATGCAGTTCAGGGAAATGAAGAAATGGTAAATCCTTATGGAATTAATCCTGTATCAAATATGATGTTTAGTAAAAGCTCCTATGACGTTACAAGAGCAGCCTTACATATTGCAATAGCTATGACAGAAATTGCATTAGGGACAAGATCAAAACTAGGACAGCCTGTATTTACAGGAATAGAGGAAGGGCAGAGCAAATTAAAAGCTGGTATTGATAAGGCTTTAATATTACCAGAAGGTGCTAGTTTTAGCTATCAATCACCGTCAGGAAGTCTTATTGAAATGATTGAAACTGTAAAAGCTATGGCGAATCAAGCAGCTGAAAATAATCAGCTAAGAATACGCTGGGGTGAATCAGGAGGGAGTACACCAAGTGGAGAAGCATTAAGAATATTAGAAATTGAAAATCTTGAAGCTAGAAAAAGTGATGAATCCTTATTCAGAGAATGGGAACATAGCAGATATGAAATAGATAGGGTAATACTTGAAACTCATGGTGTAATAAATTTAAGTGAAGATTATGCAGTTGATTTCGGTGAAGTATCTTATCCTATGTCACCGCAAGAAGAAAGAGCGTGGCTTGATTGGAAAATGGCTAAAGGAATTATGTCTAAGAAAGATTTGCTATTATATTTTAATCCCGATATGACAGAAGAAGAGATTGAAATGAAATTAGGCGAAGTTCGGGATGAAACAGTTGCAGAAAGAGAAGCAAAAGAACCACCTAAACCTACATTTGGAGGATTAAGAGAACTTGGCGCAACTAATTAACAATTATTTAGATACTATTGAAATAATCAAGCTAAAAATGGTAAAGGATGCAGATAAAATTCTGGATGCTATTGACCTTGATGAATTATTAAAAAATCCAGAGCCTTATTTACAAGAATTAGGGAAGGCTTTTTTAGATGAACATTCTAAAGAGATAAAAAAAGGTTTTGAAGTAGGTAAGAAATTTGCTAATTCCGTTCTAAAAAAAGTATGAAACCAGAAATTGAAATAAATAAAAACTTCAATCTATCTAAAATAAAATTTGATTTATCAAGACAAATTAATATGTTTGCTGGTTCTGTAATACAAGACCATAAAAAAAGATTACAACATGGGCAGGGAGTAGATGAAAAGAAAATGAAAAAACTTTCTCCATCTACTATACATGGAAAAAGACATAATAATTTATCTAAACCTAGGATACCTTTATATGGAGAAGGGAAGATGTTAAATGTATATTCAAAAGAAAGAGCAACAAAATCAAAACCAATAAATATTATTATTCCCCCTAATAGTAGAAAAGAGGTTGCTTCATATCATCAATTTGGAACTGGACCATATACAATAAAAGCAAAAAATTCGCCTGTACTTGGACCATTATTCAACTCAAAAGGTCAAAAGTATTTTTCTAAGAAAGTAAATCATCCAGGATTACCTAAAAGAGAGTGGTTTGGAATTACTAAGAAGCAGGAAATCAAAGGGTTAAAATTAATTAATAAAGCTATTGATAGGATGATTAGAAATGCCTGATATTGACGAAAGATTAGCCACTCTTGAAATTATTATAGGAATTAAAGTTTCTTCTGCGGCAGCAAAAACAGTTATTGATTTAAATACTGCAATACAAACTTTAAAAGCTACTGGCATGTCTGATAAGGGTATAAAAAACATATTGCAAAGAGATTTAAAAGAAGGTGGCGTAATTTTTGGTACATATAAAAATGCTATTAAAAACACTACAGGTAGCGCAGTACAAATGGCAAGTACTGAAGCAACAAGAAGTATTTTTGAAGAAAGAGGTGTAAAAGAATATAAATGGATAACAGCTGGAGGTAATGTATGTCCTGATTGCTTACCTAGACATAATGAAGTAGCTACTTATGAAGAATGGGAAATAGCTGGACTACCAAGAAGTGGATTCTCTGTATGTGGAGCAAATTGTGGATGCACTATTGTCCCTTCAAATTATAGAGGTGAGAATTTAGAAAGTGCTTTATATAGAACCGAAAGAGTTAAACAATTAAGAAAAAAATATAAAAATACATAGGGTATTTTATAAAACTGATTATTATAATTAAATTTTAATAACTAAAAAAGAGGACAGGATGTCTCAAGATAACAATACACAGGAAGTGAAACTCGAACCAAAGGCTTATGTTGAGCAGCCTGTGGTCGAAAAAGCAATATCAACAGAGATGGCAACTGATAGCCAGAATAACGACATAGAGTCACCCGACTATGGTCAGTTAGTACAGGAAAGTAAAAAGTATAGAAAGAGGGCACAAGAATCTGAAGCTAAATTAGCAAAGATGGAAAAACAGCGTGAAACTGATCGACAAAAACAGATGGAAGAGCAGAATCAATGGCAACAATTAGCAGAAGAAAGAGCTGTAAAACTTGCCGAACTGGAACCCATGATAGAGCAGTTTAAAAAAGACGAACAAAACCAACGTGATCAGATTCTTAGTAAATGGTCAGAAGAAGATAGGGAGCAATTCGGTGGATTATCACTGGTTCAGCTTCGTGTCTTAGACAGCAAATTAAGTAAAACAAATACAAATAGCATACCAACGACAAGTGGAACCCCAGCAAGAGCAGTTAATCCAAATAATAAAGATTGGACAAAGATGGATAAAGCCGAAAGGCAAAAAAACTGGGGAGATATTGTTAGAAGTTATGCTATGAATAAATAAAGGAGTCTTGAGTGGCTAATTATTATGGATTTACTGGTGATGTAACCCAGAAATCAGATGTAGATGTATTTGTTCCAGAACTTTGGGCAGCTGGAGTGTATCGTTATTTTGAAAAAAGTTTAGTTTTAAAACCTTTTTTTGATGATTATTCAAGTCTGGTTCAGGGTCGTGGAGATACTCTACACATTCCAACGGTTCAAGAAGTAGCAAGTGCAGATAAATCTGCTAACACCTCAGTTGATTATACAGCTAATGTTGAAACAGATATTGATTTAGCGATTGATCAACACGTGTACTCAGCAAAGTTATTTGAGGATATAGCGATGGTTCAATCCAATGAACAGCTTTTTGATAAGTATGCTCAAAGTATGGCTTACGCTTTAGCAAAAGCAGTTGATACTAAAATCGAAGCACTTTTGCAAACGATAGGAACAACCCAAACATTAGCAGCTGATAATTCTATGTCAAATGCTGATGTTGAAACAGCATTAGGTACATTGATGTCTAATGATATTCCAGCTGAAGAATGTGCATTTTTTGTGAATCCACTTATCTACGCTGATTTACTGAACTCTAAAGCCTTTGTTACTAATAACTCTGGAACAGGAGTTGGTTTTGGTAATGATAATGCTGTTATGCAGACTGGTCAAGTTGGAAGCCTTTTCGGTATTCCAGTTATGACAAGTTCTTTGATCCCTACTACAACAAGTACAGGAATTGAAGCGGCTTATCTAGTACATAAAAGCGCAATAGCAGTAGCAGTTCAGCAAGATATTCGAGTACAGTCAGAATATGATGTTTCATATCTTGGAACTAAAGTTGTAGCTGACATCATTTATGGTGCAGTTATTACTACTTCAAATCATGTTAAAGGAATCGAATTTCTAAATCCTTAAACCTTGAAGATACAATAATTTTGGGGGTGATTTATTTCGCCCCCTTAATTAGAAAGGAAATTTATGATAGTATTGAAGAAAGATAACCATTATGAACACACTACAGATGCCGATAAAGCGTCAAAAATGGTCCAAGGTGGCTATGAAGTAGTGAAGGGTAATAGTTTATTAAGTAAAACAAAAACAAAAGCAAAATCGAAGAAAAAGCCAACTACAAAAAATAAAAAATAATTTTTTAAAAGGCTCGTTCACGGTTTACCATTAACCTTAGAGATTAGGAGAATCAATGGCAACTTCAAATTTACACCACTATACAACCCAAGAAGCACAAAACCGTCTAGGTGGGGGCGGTTATGATTATGTAACAGACGCAACAGTCAATTCTCATACTTATGTAGCAATTCAAGCACTTTCAGTAGATTGTGTTATTAGCGCAACAAGTGTTGATACCGATATCTGGGATAGTCTTTCAAGTGTAACTGTACTAGCAGGACAAACTATTTATGGAGAATGGTCTTCAGTAGCGGTAGCAAGTGGTGACTTTGCAATAGTCTATAGGAAATCGAGTTAATTATGGCAAAACTACATAAACGATCAGTACAAGAATCTTTAAATGCAACAGTAGGTGGAGAATGGAGTGTTAATTCCGCTGGGACAGCTGGATCAAGTGCAAGTACAGGAAATACAATACATTTAGCGTTAGCAACTATGACTTCTACATTAGGGGTATATAGTGCGGTAGAAATATATTTTAATTTTTCTACAACTACTACAGATGTTACTACTGGAAATGATTTAGTAATTCCAAAAAACACTTTAACATTCCTTACTGTTCCAAGAGGATTAGGAAATACAGTTTATTTTAATTATTTATCTACTACCACCACAACGGGTGCAGTAAAAACCGTGGAGATATAAATGCAGAGTTCAATGTTAAAAGCAATCGTTGAAGATTTTGGCAACGGTGGAACAATAGATGGTGACTTAACTATTACTGGCGATTTACAAGTTAATGGAGGTGGCTCACTTAGCTTTGATGAAATAATAGAAGGTACTTCTGTAATAGATGTAACTGATACAGAAGCATTTCTTGTACGGAAGAACAGTGATGGGGGTGACATATTCACAGTAGATACAACCAATTCAACAGTTGAAGTTGGTGGACATTTAGTATTACCAGATGCCAGTGGCTCTGCTGGGGTTTTAAAACTTGGTGGAAGTTCAGATATACAAATATATCACGATGGCAGCCATTCTTATCTTGACCATTTAACAGGTGATTTAAAAATTAGAAGTTTAGCGCATGGTGGTGATATCGTTTTTCATACTGAAGCAAGTGATGGTACTCAATACACTACTGCCTTAACTATTACCAGCACAGGTGAATCTACATTTGCAGGAAATGTTAATATAGAATCAAGTAGTGCAGATGCTCCAATCGTTAAAATAAAGAATACTCATGCTGGTAGTGGTTCACCAAGATTATACTTTGAGCATGACAGTAGCTCTCCAGCAGATGATGATGAAATTGGGCAAATAAGGTTTTATGCAGATAATGATGCTGGTGCAACCCACGTATTTGGTCAGTTAAAAACAAGTGCAACTGATGTAACTGCTTCGGGAAATACAGAAGATGGTAAAATGGAATTTTCTACACTCAAAGCTGGTACAGAGACCGCCACATTAACTCTTGAATCTGGAGATGCTACAATAAGTGGAACACTTACAGTCAATGGTGATTTAGCAGATATATCTGGAGCGCATCCAACATTAAAGCTAACTGATAGTGATGATTCTAATTATGCGGCAATAGGATATTCAGACGGTGCTTTATCTATCCAAACAAATGCTGGTAATGAAGGTGGAGCGGCAGATACGATTACGTTTTATACAGATGGTTCAGGTGCTAGATTTAAACTTGATACCAACTCCAGAATCTCACTTAGTAATAATGATAGTGGTGATTATAATACAGTCTTTGGAAAGTTGGCAGGAAATGCCCTTGCAAGTGGAGGGCAATATAATTCCTTATATGGAGAGAATAGCGGAGATGCTCTGACTACAGCGGATTATAACGTAGCTTTAGGTTATGGTGCTTTGGGTGCAGAAGTTACAAGAGGAACTGCTGTAGCTGTTGGTTACGGAGCATTACAAGACCAAACTCATGGAAGTGATGGAGCAAATAGTGAAAATACAGGGGTTGGATTTTTAGCTTTATCAGAAAACGTAACAGGAACTTCAAATACAGCAGTTGGTTTTGAAGCATTGAAAGGAGCTGATGGTCAAAGTAATAGCAATAATACTGCAATAGGAGCGAAAGCTTTAAAGGTTTTAGAGGATGGAACAACGAATATTGCCATTGGCGCAAGGTCTTTAACTGCCGCCACTTCGGCTACTGAAAATATAGCTATAGGTTTTCAATCTGCTCAAGCATTTAGCTACGAAGAAGTAGGTAATATATCAATTGGTGCAAATGCTATGAATGGCATGAATGAAGGTGATAATGGGGGTGATGTAAATTATAATGTCGCACTTGGGTTGGAAGCTTTACTTGGTGGGAATTTAGATGGTAGTACAACTGAAGTTATCGGAAATATTGCAATCGGAGCATACGCTTTAGATGCAACAAGCACATATGGCAAAACTGGAACTGTAGCCATTGGGCACCAATCTTTAACTGCTTGTACTTCTGGGCAGAGAAACGTGGCTATTGGATACCAGTCAGGAATGACTCTTACATCAGCTGATGAGAATATCGCTATTGGACATGAAGCATTAAAAACACATTTAACTGGCTCTAAAAACGTAGCGATTGGACACCAAGTAATGCTTGACACAGACGCTGGGACTACGAGTCAGTCTTCTTCTGAGAATGTATTTATAGGTTATCAAGTTGCTTCTGGAACATGGACAGATGCGGCTTGTAATCATAATGTTGGAATAGGCAATGATGTAATGAGAGGTGCGTTAGATGGAGCAACTCAAAATGTAGCGGTTGGAAGTGAGGCTTTAGTAGCTCTTACCACAGGAGATGGAAATGTTGCTTTAGGATATAAGGCTCTTGAGGATGTTAATACTGGAGGTAGTAACGTTGCTATTGGAAATTCTTCTGGTATATCATTGACAAGTGGAACTGATAATGTAGCAATAGGAACAACTTGTTTATATAATTCTACAGATGTAGATAAGGCTATATTTATTGGAAAAGAGGCTGGTAATGGGGCTTTGGATAGTGATGCGGATGGAATAATAGGTATTGGATACCAAGCTCTTACTGCTAACACATCTGGGCGAAGAAATATTGCAATTGGTTACCAAGCTCTTGACGCAGCTGTTACTGGAGACGATAATACAGCAGTTGGTTATCAAGCTTTATCTGCCCAAGATGCAGATAAAACTGGAGCAACTGCA
>VTLG01008232.1_pt1 | contig 14975 bp, 20 predicted proteins | sample 4694571 | NCBI WGS metagenome assembly VTLG01 (sample SAMN12604809, study PRJNA352737) | marine metagenome | biome: ENVO:00000447; feature: ENVO:00000209|ENVO:00000569|ENVO:01000036; material: ENVO:00002151; isolation source: viral sequences binned using virsorter ...
TCATCGCAATAGTGTTGCTATCGCCAATCTGATCTATATCAGCCGTAAGCGAAGTACCTGTAAGAGAGACCCTTGCGCTGGTGGTTCCAACCACGTTGGAGTTGCCTATCTGGTCGATATTAAGGGTCAGGGCTGTCGAGCCGCCAGATTGAGTCAGATATATGCTGTTGTTGGCAGCATTAGCTGAAATGAAATAGGCAAGCGAGTACAGTAGAAACAAGTAAACAAAGCAGCTTTTAATCAGTAATCTCATTCTGAACCTCCTGCGGGGTGTAGTCCCACATGTCTTGTTCAATGCCCTGATGCACCAGTTCCAGAACTGCCGCTTCGATGGCACTTCTGACTGCGTAGGTAGCAGTCTCGTTTCTAGCGGCTCCTGCTTCTATCTCAACGAGTTCAGTTCCGCCAGTTTCTGTGAATATGAATGTATCAAAGTTTGTCGCTGTTGAATATATTTGTTTGCTGGTAATCACATTCAGTAGTACCTGCCCCGTTTGCACCAGCACCGCCCTTAAAGCCACGGTAACTTCATCCACTCGATACTGTGCGCTTGCTCCGATACCTAAATAACGCGCCCCTGCACCGCCACTAAGAAGGTTTGTGTCGTAACCAATAATGCCACCAGCCAAAATTAATCCTGAGAACAATAGTGGCTCTAGCTCATTAGCCCCTTCTCCATCATAATTGTTACGAGTTGAGATAATTAATTGGCGTTCCCGCGTCAAAACGTCAAGATTTGCGCGTTCTGCAACCAAAAACCACGTACCGTTTCCGGCTGACATTAATGCGTCAATCAGAAAAGAATCCGCCCCCTGAGTTACGGCAGTTGAAAACAACGCCATGTTATCCGCTGTAGCGCGTTGACCTGTTTGATCCGCGAAAGAGTAAACGCTCACGACAGCTTTTTGCCTTGGCATCGGCAAATTCTGAAGATCAGTAAGGGTGGGTCTTTCTACTCTTGGCTCTGGTGAGCAGTAATTACTTAAAGTGCCGCAACGATAAGGATCAACACTCACGCAACCTGAGACTGTGAGCGCCAGAGCGCATAGGGCTAGAACGCGCACTCGTCTGTACTACAGATGCCAAATGATCCAACAGGTATGCGAATCTCCGTAATGCCTCCGTCAAGGTCAGTCACTAAAAGAACAATCTCTGTGCCCGTATTAACGAAACTAATTTGATTTCCCTGAAGATCAAATACTCCACCGGAACCACCACTCTCGCTATTAAAAAGAGAGTTAGCCAAATCCTGTGAAAGTTGAGCAAAGATGCGGCTTTCAAGGTTTCTGACGAACTTAGCTAAAGTAGTATTTTCCTCTGCTCGAAGTATATCTTCTGCCTTGGATTCAAGTTCATCCAATATTTCAGCTTTACGGGTTCTCTCTTGTTCATCAATAGTCAGATAGTGTGCAGACTGACCAAAACCACTAAAAGAGGGGTTGCTGAAAGTAAATACCAGATCGGCAGCTTTGGCAGGAACCGCAAACAAGCTAATCGTTATCAACCACTTTTTCATCTTTCTGCTCCCTTAACTCAATCACCGTATCAAGTTTCTGCTGTAACCGTATGATGTCATTATCTAACATCCTGATACGGTCAATCAGGGCAATCAGTGTGACATTAGCCTCTGCTAACTTCGCCTTGATGTTGTTGGTTATAAAGTTCCAGATAAAATGGATCATGTACAACAAGCCCACCGTAGCGACTATCGGAAAACCGTACTCGCTGATTGCTGCGGCTACATCCATTAATCTCTTCTTGCATCTTCTTTCCCATCGGCTCTGGCAATTCTGTTCAGATCGGGCCTGATCCCAAGAACACTACACATCGTTGCATCAAGCCTAACAATATCATGGTTCATGGTTTTTACTCTATTATCAAGAGCTTGAACAATGCCATGTATTCCGTTGACCTGACCGATAACCGATTCTAAGATGTACTTGATCGTCAGGAATATGAAAAACCCTGCGATCAGGGCAATAGCAATGGGAAACCCAACGTCCCCGATCAGAGCAAAAGCATCGTTCATTCTTCCTCGCCCTTGAACTTCTTAGACTGCCCAGAGGTTCCAGCGTAAATTCCAAAGACTGCTGCCATAGCGCCGACAACAACAGAGACTAAACCGGCTTGCTCCAGATTAGGCTCATCGAGCGTCATAAACCACATGACAACCGCATACAAAAGATAGATATACACACCGACAAAGACTCTCGGAAAGATACGCCATGCGTCTACGGTTTTGGCTAAATGAACCCATTTCTGATAAGGGTTTACCCCTATGTTGTTAGGAGTGACTTCTACCTCAAGATCAATTTTCTTCTTTATTGGTTCATCCATAGCTACTCTTCCTCTTGATCTCTCGTGGGATCATTATCCCTATAGTATTTAATGATGTTCAGGCTCTGTCGAATATACCGCCTAATGTCTGCTAGATTATTTGCCAGGTTCTCGTAGGCTTGAGAGGTAAGCGCATAATAAGCCAGAGCAGGCGCATCCCCTTCATCATAATTATCGATGTATTCCCTCATCACGCTCGGATTAAGCACTACCCACTCTATTTCAGCAGGATTAACCGCTTCAGGAAGCGTGGGATGATACATGGGAGCCGGTTCTGTAATAGTGACAATCTCTACCGGAGCCACTTCCGGTACAGCAGGAGGATCGTTAAATAGATTACCTAAAGTAGAACAACCACTAAGAAAAACACTACTCAGTAACAGGTACTTCATCGAATTGCCTTGGGTTCGTCAAATCAACAAACTGCTGATGCACCTGTGCAGTACCCCGGTTTACCACTCCTTCAATTAAACCCGGTCTAGCAATAGCTAAGTTATTAAGATCGTGCCGTGCAAAAGTGTTTCGTAACTCGGTCACTTCTTCTCTGGCAGAGTCGTTGGCTTCAGAAAGCTCTGCAATACGAGCTTGATTCTGCCGTTGAGCCTCTAGTTGCTCCTGCAACTGCGTATTCTGATTGGCAATAGTGCCCTCAAGAACCTGCTGGTTATTGATAGAAGTCTGAAGCTCTACCTGCAGTTGGCTTATCTGCGCCTTTTGCATATTGATATAAAAGTACGAGCCTCCGGCAGTAGCCAGCAAAAGAATTCCTAAAAGAAGACTAAGATTCATACACCATCATCATAAAACTTAACGCAAAAAACCAGCGCAACGCGGCTTTTGCCTCTTTATCAGACAAAGTACAGCAAAGACACCTGCACTTACGCACAATTTAGCAGCTCTTGTAACTGCCCCCGCGAAGCGCACCACGCATACCTTTCTTCTTGCCCGTAACCATAATCCCCTTTGCAGTATTAGGTCCCGGTGATTCTTTAGGACTGCTGTAAGGAATTGAGCCCTGACCTTCAATAACGGCCTTACCTACAGGCTTAGGTGCGTCCTCTCCAGGACCACTAATAATATGTACTTTACTCATAACTACCTCCTTCTCGGAGCGCCCGCTCCTAAATTAACACGAGAGCATTGACCAATAGCCCCACCATAAGCCATGCCTTTTGCCTCTTTTAGCTGTTTTGCCGTAGGTGCTCCAGCATCCCCCGGCTTACGCATACGTTCTCCGCTTCCCGCAGCTATACGCTTACGTTTAGCATGAATGTTATCCCAAAGACCTTTTTTCTTAGCCATTAGTTATTCCTTTGCTTCATCCGTTCACGATCTTCCGCCGCTTGGATTCTGGCAGCCGTTTGTCGTTCCTGACTAGCAATACGCTGCTGGAACTCCGTGGACTTTTGACTCAACCTGTCACGGTCCAGAGCAAGCTCCTGCTGATCCTGCGCCAGATTACCCTTAACCTGCTGATCCTTGATAGCAAGCTCTTGCTGCTTCAAGCCGATCAACGGATCAGGTGGCTCCTGACCAGCGCCGGATAACTGCTGACTAAGCTGCTTCACTTGCTGCATACCCTGTGCAATAAGCTGCGCTTTGATCGCTTCAAACTCAAGACTATTTGGCGGCACTTCTCCTCCCTCCTGCATAGCGGGCATCATACCCTCCGGTGGCATCATACCCTCCGGAGCCATTTGTGGAATACCATTCATTTCCGCGCCATTCGAAGGGGGCTGTTGCTGCTGCATGGCCTGTTGCTGCATGGCCGCTTCAGCCTGCTCTTCCGCCTGCACGCGAACATGCTCCATGATGTGTTTCTGCAAATCCATCGCCACCTTGGGCATCTGAGCAATCATCGGAGAAGAACCAAAAACCAGATGCGCCGTAATGTGTGCCTGATGCTCTTGACCCGGAAAAGCCTCTAACGGCACGCCTTCCATAGCATCAATGTTCTCCTGCGCGGGATCGCGAGGCTGCGCGTCATCTATAGACTGCGTAGCCAATATCTTATCCACGTCTCGCACACCAAGCGCCTCATACATGCGCCGGTAAACTTCCGGAATGTTGTGTATCTCCGGAGCCTGCATAGCTAACTGCAACTCAGTCTGAGCCAGAGTAATCCGCTGCGCCTGAGAAAAGACATTAGGATTAGACACCGGAACAACATCCACGCGATCATCAAAGTCTTGACTTCTCACAGACTGATCGGCCCCGGCTACGCTATAAGGATAGTCGTCAGGTAAATAGTCCGCCATGATCTTGGCAAGCAGCTTGAACTCAACGCGCATTGCATAATGCAACCGCTTGTGAATTGCACTCATCACCCGCGTGCCCTGTTCCAACATAGCGATAGTCGTTCCGACCGCCGCCTGCTGATTACCGTCACCCACCTTCAGATCAGTAATCGTGGCAAATCGCTGTGCCGCGTCCACCACAAATCCAAGCAACTGGAATAACGTGGGATCAGGCCCCTTAAAGGGCAACGGCATCAAGCTGTCTCGAATCGCGCCGCCCGGAGCGTCCACGTCTCTAAACTCACCCGGCTGTAACGGATCATCATCGTCCCTGATCCGCAGTCCGCGAGCTTTGAAACCTGCAGGCAGGTTATTTAATGTCCCTGCATCAACCAATTGCCGTAGAGCAGCCGTCGCGGTCCGCGACAAACCACCAATAGTATGAATAAGCCCCAAGCCATAAAACCCGAATCCGGGCAGGAACTTATAATGAATAAAGTATTGAATCTTCTGTTTTAGCTCGTCATCTTCCTGAAAGTTACGACGAATAGACAGTATCTGCCCGTTATCCTCACTGAGCGTAACGACATAAGGAATCTTAATTCCGGTGGGCTCGCCTTCCTCATCCATCTCTTCATAGCCCGGAAGGTCCAGATCCACATGGCACTCAAGCAACGTGCAGTCATAGTCCACATTAGACGGCTCTACGCCGGAAATGTGGTTAAGTTCTTCTGAAACACTATTGCTGTCTTCCTGTGCCGGAAGTACCGGTATATCCCGATAAAACCCGGAAACCTGCTTCTTGCGCAAATCATTGAGAGACATTCGAACAATGTTCGTAATGTTCGGACACGTTTCTAAATCATTTGCCTCATACGGAACAATCAGGTTTTCTGCAGGGACAAACTTGGACACCGCTCTGTCCAAGCCCTCGTCATAATAAACTTTCTTAAACGTAGAGCCTGCCAACGGGAGATAAAACAACATCTGGTCAAACTCAGGCGTGTACTCCTCCATCACATTCATAATGTAATAGTTCATAAACTCCCGAACCCGCTGAGACTGCTGCTCTTTCTCGTGAGTAGGTGCGCCTAAAACTACCGTTCTAACCGGACCATCCGGCGGCAATAGCTCATTAAATGCCTGAGCCTGAAACTGTACCGCCGCTTCAGCAAGAATCGGATGCGTCACACCCGTAGCACCCCGAAACGGTTGTGTACGATCTTCGTAATTAAAACCAAGTAACTCCAGCCCCTTGGAATAGGCTTCTTCCCACTCCGAGCGAGAGGCTTTATTGGCGTCATACTCCGACATCAGATCACTGGCAAGAGAACCGAGCTCACGCTCTTCCATGCTCTCAGCCAGATTGTCGTAAAAGCCCCCTGATTCGCGGGCCTCGGCTCCCGGATCGAAGTCCAGCGTAACTCCGCCGTCTTCCTCTTCTATAACTTCAATCGAGTCCTCGTCCGCAACGTCCGGCGGCTGCATTTCCATACCGCCAACGAAGGCTTCGACTTCTACCGCGTCTTTTTCTTCAGGATCAAGATCCATGCCTTCGCGTTCAATCAAAGATATTGGGGGGTTTTTTTCTGCCATATTAGATACCTATGGAAAGACTAACAATACCGCCTTTCGCAAAATCCTGTGTTCGAAATTCATCTATCTCGCGACTACCAGAAAAGGGCATTGCCGCCGTTTCTCCGACAACCTGTCCCTGTACATAAGAACGTCGTCCGGTGGTCGGACCACCAAGAATACGCCCCGGAGCGCCTTCTACCAAGTCTTTCTTTGTATAAATAGGAGAACCTGTTTTCGGATCAAAGCCACGAGACTTGGGTCCCGGACTTCCTAAAGCCCATTTTGGCAGCTTTTGCTGCATGTTGGTCAAGTGTGCCATAGCTTTAGTTAAGGACGCGCCTTTATAGCCCATCTTAATTAACTGAGCTGTCGCTGCAATAGGCGGTACAAAAAGAAGCGGAAGTAATACTTTATCCAGCGTGCTTGACGGATCAAAAACAATATCTGTCACATCCCTGAGATTAAATCCGGGCTGCTTACTAAGACTTAGTATCCCTGCACTTTCGCCTTCGACACCCCCGCCGTCTGCATAGCTTTGTCCCATTCCCGCTTTGTTTCTCCACCACTCCCTTTCGGCCTGCTTGAAATCTATATGGCCCCCTTCATCTCTGGAACCAAAGTCCGATCTCTTCGGGTAGTCGGAATAATCGAGATGCTGCATAGCATCGGGATCACTAAACTGGCTCGTGAATCCCTGCCCTGCACCCGGAATATTCGGGGCAAAATAAGTGTCCGGGGCTAGTTCAGCCGCCGTTCCACCTAAATAATTACCCGTGGTTATCCCTCCCGGAGAAACAAATTCCAAAGGCTCCGAAGCCGGGGCCGCAGCATAAGACTGATTTACCGTAGTATCTTCAGGAGTTGTAGTTGTAGTAGCTGGAGGAGCCGTAAAAGCAAGCGGCGTAGAAGCAGCCACCGTAGGAGTATAAACAGCGCCAAAGGGAGAAAAATTAGTCGGGACCGGTTGAACAGGAGCAGCCGGACTTAAATAGTCGGCTGCGTTAAAAGCCGGTAGCGCAGTATCGGGCTGAAGAAACATACCGCCGCCCTGCTTCTCTACAGGACCACCGAGCTGCATGTGGGACGCCTGCCAATCCTTTAAGTCCATACGATACTCTCTACCACTATCGTAATCGCTCCTTCTTGGCTTTGGACCAACATTTACCGGAGGCGGAGGCATTGGAGGGGCCACCTGCGGCGGAGGCACTTGCGGGGGCATTGGAGGAGCTACAGGCGGCGGCTCCATTACCGGCGGCGCAGGCGGAATTACGACCCTATGGGATGAGTATGTTTCCTCTGGAGGTGTAGGCGTAGGGACAGTAGGTGTAGGGACAGTAGGTGTCGTCCAATACCCCAAATTAGGGTCGTAAACTTCTTCGGGCCGAGGAGGAATTACGTCTTTAGGCGGCGGGGCAACATACGACTCTCCTAAACCATCCGGACCAAAACCAGTATAGCCCGGTAAAAACTCATTACTCTCTTTAAGACGAAGCTCATCCGGCGTAAGTACCGCTGCCGGATCATACAACCGCTCTCTCATCTCGCGTAAGTACCGCTCCTCCATCCGATCCGATCTAGAGGAAGACGGCTCACTTTCCTGATCGGGGGCCGTAGGGCCGCCAAACTTTGTAGCACTCAGCCAGTCCCCATACGCCTGATTAAACGCGGCCTCCCCCTCTTTGGGGTCAACACCAGGACCGAGAAAATATTCCAATTTTGGCTGGGGGCTATCATAAGTGTATCCACCATAATTATTCGTAGGATTAGGCGAAACAGTAATAACTCCCGGAGTGTCCGTGCGAACAGTAGGTTCCCCTACCGTAGAAGCTGCCGCTCCCGTAGAAGCAGTAGGGGCCGGAGTGGCCGGAACAAAAGAAAGGGGTGACGTCGCCGTCGCCTGCGGAGTATAAACTGAACCAAAAAGAGCTGACGAGGGGGGCATAGGCTGGGCTGAAGTTGGTCCGGCAGGCATAAGATAATCAGAAGCGTTAAACGCCGGAATTCCCCCACCACCCGGCTGAAGAAACATGCCTCCGCCCTGCTGTTGTCCTATTGCGCCGCCCGTCTGCATATAAACTGTTCCACGTGGAACGTGCATTGGGCCAAGGCCCGTGGGGCGCGATGCGCTAGTTACTCCACCTCCGAAAGCAAAAGGAAGTTTTTCCTGTACTCCGGGCTCCATTTTTTTCGCATCTATCTGTTTAGTTACTAAAGCAATTTGCTTTTCTTTTTCTGCGATGCCCCTTGAAACAGGGACCTTCTCGGCATTTATTCTTCTGCGGGTAGCTGGAAATATGTTTTCATCCAACTGTCTGTTCAAAAAATGCTGGCGTCCCTCTAAACGAACTAAATCTTCCCGTAGCTTATTAAGCTGAGTCCTTAGCGCAGCTAACCCCTTAACCATAATAAGCCCCCGCGCGAATTCTTTGTGTGGCTTCTTCCAGACCCAGTTCATCACTGGGAACCTGAACAAAATTGCCCTGACGATAACGCATTAATGCCTGTGTCATACTGTCCACCAAATCATCGTGCTGCCCGTGTGGAAAAGCCGCACATTCCTCAATCATGTCCTCGGCCCAAGATTCATCCGGAGCCCACACCATGCCCGCTTCAAATAACGGAGAAATAGAGTGTACCCGAGATAACTTATCATTACCCTTACTTGGCGTAAAATTAACAACCGGTATACCTAATTTCTGCAACTCGTGCGTCAACGGCATACCCGTCGCCTTGGCCTCAATAATCACCGTCTCGGGGTCCCAAAAATTATATTGCTCCTGCGCAATTACCTTCAGTTCAGGAAAATCCCACCGCCCCTTCTTAACATCTAACAATATCAGCGCCGGAGTCCCGCCAATCTCCTCGGGATAAAATACCCCCCACGTGGTTATCGCACTAAAATCCGCCGTCTCCTTCTTTGAAAACGCCGTGTCATAACTCTGAATTACATACTGCAGATTGGGTACTTCCTCTTTGTCCCACTTCTTCCACCACTCCCGCTTCAATATCGAAAGCTCCTCCGCCGTGGGATTCTGCTGATACTGCGCGTTCCACTTGTACGCCGGAACCGAAGCCCGCACCTGCTCCAGCTCATGCTTTGACCAGAACTGCGGCCAGCACGGCTCGCCCGAAGGCATTAATGCCGGTAACTCCACTATCTCCCACTGATCCGCCAACGGGTCCTTTGCCTGTGCGCGAATAAGTTGCGCGGTCATGTCCTTCTCCGACCACCGAGTCTGTACCAACACAATAGACCCACCCGGCTGCAACCGCTGACGAGGACCACCTGTGTACCAATCCCACGCCTGCTCAAAACCACTATTGGATAAAGCAGTCTGCTCCGAATGCGGATCGTCAATAATAATTAAATCACCACCACGACCCGCTAAGTTCGAGCCCACACCCACGGCGTAGTACATTCCACCACGCTTCGTGTCCCACCGGCCCGAGGCTTTACTGTCTGCCGACAAAGTGGTGTCTGGAAAAATATCTTTATATTCCTCTGTCTCAAGCAAATTCTTAGTCTTACGACCAAAGTTAACCGCAAGCTCCGTGGTGTGCGTTGCCTGAATAATTTTCATGGCGGGACTCCTGCCGATCATCCAGGCAGGGAACAAAAAGGAAGCAAACTCACTCTTGGTATGCCGAGGCGGCATGTTGATAATTAAACGCTTAATCTCACCGCTGGCAATCTGCTCCAGCTTCTTGGCAATAATTGAATGATGATTGCCCGCAATAAACTCAGGCCACATGGCCCGGACAAAATCTAAAAAATTACTCTGACAGTCATCTACTTTTTGTAATTGAGCAAGACGCAACTGCAAACGCAGAAGTTTCGTCTCATGCTCAACAGGGTTCACGGTGCGAGGACCCTGAACAGTCCGTCCCAATCCACGAAGGGACCCTGAAACTCAGCAACAGGTGTGGAACCTTTCAGACCTTCCATCACCAGATTCACCGCTTCTTCCGCCTTAAACAACAGAATTCGATAATCCTTGCTGTTTATTTTCTGATGCTTGACCAGAATCCACGAGCTCGAATGCTGATGCCTTGTCAAAAAACTAACTTGATGGGGGCGTAAACCAACCTTATTGCCATTACAAAATTTTAGTTCGACAAGGTGAAAATTACCTTTTTCGTCACAGAGCAGAACGTCCGGGACTCCGGGCAAAGCCCATGTCTCTAATCTAGTGGGTAATATCTGGCGTTTGGTCTTCTTCAAACCCTCCCGGACTTGCTTCCACAGGCCCGACTCTCTTTGCATCGCTGACGCTGGTATCTGTTTTTTCGCTACCGGTCTTGGCATAAGACTTAATCTCCTCAATAGCCTCCATCACTTCTTCCTTACTCATCTGGTCTATGCTGCCGTGACGGATCTCGCTTTTATTAATGTATATATCTCCCTGCGCCTGACCTCTTCGGTACTCCGCTTGAACAGCCGCAGAGTACGCGCCGTTGCCCAAAGCCTCGTCTCGAATTGTTTGGAGGTCCCTTATGTGCCGTCCATAGGTCACACCGAACTTTGCATCTAGTTCCATTCGGTAACGGTTAATTTCGGCCACAACATGAGGGCTTATATCAGGGTGAGTAAGCTCATAAGCACGAGTATGTGCCGACGTTGCTGAGTATCCAGCATTGATTGCCGCCTCTCGTAAAGTGATTTGACCGTCCTTTGACACCAGTTCGCGTACAAAGAGCTGTTGTTTGCGCGTTAATCGCGATTTAGCAGTTAATTTTTTAGCCATAATGGCCGAATCGTATCACAGTTAAGCCGATATCGTTTTTCACGGTATTGTTTGTCAAAAACTCACCCTTAACCCTTACACCCACACTCACCCGTTATTAATATCTCCTTCAATATACAAAATTTGAAGCTATAACCAAAAAAGCATGCTTCGAGGGGTCCCTAAATACATATTTTCACCTAGGCGCTGCATATTTTTACGGTGGGAGCTAATGCCAGGGTACAAGTAATCGCCACATTTACCGGGAAAATACGCTTTTTAATCACGGTCCGTGGGCCATTTTGCGCTAATCGCGGGCCGTGGCGCGCGCTCGCCGGGACACTTTTCGGACATTTTGGTAAATGGATGGCGGGCCGTGGTGCGCGGATCAGCGCGCGCATCTTGGTACGTTTTGCGCAATCCTCAAGGCGCGGCGCGCGGCTGCGTTAACTGGTAATGACTGCGCAAAAAAAAGCCGGGCACAAGGCCCGGCCGTGGGTTGGGTTGGCGTTCAATCAGTGACCAGCGTCCACCAATTCCTCCGCCAGTTCGTAGGCCTTGTTATAGGCACTATCCCGCAATTCCTCGCGTCCACTAGCTATGCCTAACGCCATCATTTGCAATTGAAACACTATTCGCTCCGCTTTTGTGCTTTCGTTCTCCATATTTATCTCCAGTTACATTTAAGTGAGCTCTTATAATAGCGCATAAAAAAAAGGCCCGCACTCTGGCGGGCCTTGGGTTGGGGTTGGTGGGACTAGGCTACGGCGGCGGCGTTACATTCCTCACTGCAGCACCGCTGGCCCGGTGCCTGTGGCCTAAACTCAGTACCGCACCAATAACACGCCTCGACACTATCGCGCCATGAGTCCGGGCATCCGCTCTCATGACAGTAAACGCCGTTAATTGTGGCGGCGGCACAGCTCGAGCAATTCATACCGTAAAAACCATAACGCCGTCGGATGTTTCGGCCACTGTGCAACAATAGCGGATGTCTTGGCCGTACGCCTCACGGTTAAAATACTGCTGTAAGTGGTCAGGGATACTGTCGAGTATTCCCGTTTCTTCGATAGTTTCGTCTACAAACTCTGACCAAGAATCAGCGCGAGCGGCAAAGTGATCGAGAATGTAGCGAATTGAATCAGTACCGCCAACTTGATCGAGCCACGCCGCTACAATCTCGCGGTCTCGCTTATTCAATGCCAACCATTCCCAAAGCCTCGAGTCACAATATGACTCGCCGTAGAATTCTGTTGGGAAGTTTTCAAAATCTTGAAACATTAGCTCGGGGTCGTGTTCGTTCTTGTGTAACTTCCGAGCGGCATCATAGAATTTTTCTTCGGTGTTGTACTCATCTAAAGATAACCACTTACCGGCAATACTGCCGCTGTTATATTTGCCATAAGTGCCAACGTAAATTGCTGGTGCTTCCATTGTCGTGCTCCATTTATTAAAAGACTCCCATATTGTCGCACAAAAGAGACCGGGCACAAAAAAAGGGCCCGCACAATGGCGGGCCGTAGTAAAGCAAAGCGCCGGGGATCAATGGGCCGCGATTATGACGGGTACGCCCGCGAACCGGGGCGAGCCGCACGCATGGCCGTGCGGAGTGCAGACGCCACATTTGCCGGGGCATGTAAACGCTTTGCGCTTATCTATCCGGGCGAAGGCCGCGCGTAGTTCGGCGTTATGCGCCCGCCCGCCATGATCACTCTGGCGGACCTTGCGGCCAAGGGATACGGCTATAAAATCATCCCGGACAATAGGCAACCGTTTAATAGCTGCTACCGTCGCGGGCGAGTGATTGTGGCCGCTCGATAAATTTAACAAGTAATTAGTTGGGTACTCGCCACGGTAGGCTAACAATTGTTTGAAGGATTTACTGTAACCATAAGCCGCTAACCACGGGCGCGCCCGCAATGCGTTAAACCAGAATTTAACATGCGCTACGCTGCCAAAATCGCCATCAACATATAACCGGAAATCAAGCGGACCCGGTGCCTCGAACCGATCCAACGCGGCGAGAATTTCGCGACGCCCGCCCGCGCTATGTAGTAGCCATGCGTTCTGGGCTTGCCGCGCGAATGCGGCGGGATAGCGCCACGATTTGAACGAATAGCAGAATTGCAGGCACTCGCCAGCGCCCGGACAAAATCCAACACCCGGCAAGCTAGACCATGCCAGGAAGGGCAGCTTATCGTTACCGTCTCGGGCGAACACTGTAAACCGGGGCGAACCGTCACGGATGAATTTCGCAAGCTTCGGTAAGTCGCGGTTCCAATCTTTGCCGGGTTCGCCATGCAATGCGGACGCTATCGCGTCCAACGCGGCGGGGCGGTCATGCGCGGCAATTGCTGCCGCTATGGGCCTCAGTGTTTTAAGTTGCATGTTTAATCTCCATTAATTAACTAGTCGCATACTATCTTATATGAGAATGGAGCATAAAAAAACCGAGCACAAAAAAGGCGGCCACAAGGGCCGCCCCGGTAACTGCCACTGAGTAACCTACTTTTTTAACGCGCAAGGCATAATGACGCCTATTCTGTCGGGCTCACTCTCAACCGTAACTTTAACGGCGCGGGCGGCATCAAAAAAATCAAGCCTAACAATGGGCTCTTTTTTATTGTCTCCACGCCCGCCGATAGTCGTTAACGCAAGGGCGAGCTCCTGTAGATACCGGGCATTGAGTCCAATACTTAAAATTGGAGCATCCTCACCGGGAATTACTCTTTTATAGTCCGGGAACTTAACATCCACCGGACGGGCATAATGCGCCAGCGATTCGCCCGTAGTGTTATCCACAAGAGTAGCGTCGCCGTTTAACCGGATTTCCGCGTTGTCTAACTTTCGCTGGCGGGCATCCTTCAGAACTTCCAAGGGTATAGGCCCGGACGTATCGCCATCACTTAGCTCGACGGGAATTTTAACCAACTTCTGGCCGTCCGTAGCCACTACACATTTGTTGTCAACATCGAGATAAGGGTGATGCAAGTTATGACGGGTATCCTTAACGCCCGCAATTTTCTCTAACTTCAGTCTAGGATCAATTTTCATGCTGTTCTCCATTTAGTGAATGCCCATACAATCTTATACAAAAATGGAGCATAAAAAAAGGCGGCCACTGGGGCCGCCCGTAGGGTTGGCGAGTTACTCAGTAATGGTTATTTACTAGGTAGGCATCTTCTTCATTCTCTACTTTTGTCACGTAGCCGACTTCCAATGCTTTAGCTAGTAGTTCATCCGCGTTTAGCGGGGCCTGATCCAAGAAGAGCTCTTGCTTGGTAATGATTTTCTGATCTTTCATCATTCACTCCCAATCGCCGTCAATGAGTTCCCAACTGATAAGGGGGCAGTCATCGGCAAACTCGGTCAAAGTAATCCTCGTTTTCCCCTTTGTGTGGAGAGATTCAGCGTGTTGCTGTGCCTCGGTTTCGGAGTCAAAAAACTCCAGCCCAAAAGCTGGTGAGAAATCATCCCAACCAACTTGCCATTTCGTTTCTACCATGTCGTTCTCCATTAAATCAATTTCTCGCATACCAGCTTATACTATTTCACCCCTCTATATACACCTTTTAACCAAAAAGAAAAAAAATAAAAACCAAATTTGCTGGAAACTCCTATCTGAGAGGGCCCGATAACTCTGTTTTAGCAAGACGGGGTGCCCTCTTGATACCCTATTTTGACCCCCGAAGCGTGTTCCAGTAACGCTCACCCCACCACCGCGCCTCATCCCACCTAAAAAACACTTTTTTATCAGAGTCTAATTTGCTGAAAAGGTGCTATATAAGGGATTAAAGGGATCGCTGGACTTTCGCCCAGTAGGCGCGAGCCCACTTATTCTTTTTTTGTATCTGGGCTCTCAGTTTTTTCACTGCGATTATTCTTCTTGAACGAATCAAGGTTCTCGAGTCGGAATTTTGTGGGCTTTGTTGCTGCGCGGTCATCTAATTTTCTCCATAAACTGAATAAAAAAAACATCCCTATTCCTTCATTGTTAAAGCCACACAGGTGGCTGTCTATTTTTCCATGAATGCAAGTGTTGTTTCTCGCCCCGGTAGTATGCCCGGTAGCTCTCCACTGCATCCGCTTGTTTATATTC
>VTLG01009962.1_pt1 | contig 14974 bp, 29 predicted proteins | sample 4694571 | NCBI WGS metagenome assembly VTLG01 (sample SAMN12604809, study PRJNA352737) | marine metagenome | biome: ENVO:00000447; feature: ENVO:00000209|ENVO:00000569|ENVO:01000036; material: ENVO:00002151; isolation source: viral sequences binned using virsorter ...
GGATCATTTAAAACACTAATAATACCAGCACAAGCAAATCTGAATAAGTTTGCAATCTTAAATTCCTCTCCAGTTGTCTTATTACTAGCTTCAAATACACGATGACGCATATTATCAGGATAACCTTCAAAGTTTAGATCTATGGTTCTTTTATCACCCCATTTACCATCAGTAGCTTTACTAATAATAAGTTCATGCCATCCAGCATTATATTGTCCAGTACCTGTGTTTTTTGCCATTGTTTTTACAGCCATCTTATACTCCTTGGTTATTTGTTATAGTTTTAACATAGTCTTTAGTATTACCTTTACTAGAAACAGCATTGCCATCATCATCATATTGAGCTATACCTGTAATTGCAGATAATCCATATCTACGTCCATATGTAATGGTAGAGCCAATACTTTGAGCAGTAACCTTTTCTATAGGCATTTTAAGCTTAGATCTAATCCATTGGCCAGATTCATGCAATAACATAGTTGTTACAAAGAATTCTCCAGGATTAGATTCATTACCTTGAATTACAGATAATCCATATTTTGTTAAATGTGGAAATGATGATTCAATTACAGTATGAAGATCAGCATATCCAGAATTAAAGAATGGATTTATTGATTTCTTTTCAGCACCTTTCATTTCAGATTGAGCTTTTGAAAGTGATGCTGCAAGTTTATCAATCTTATCTGATTTCCATATTTCTTGAGAATTTTGGAGGTCAGTTTCCTCCATTGGAATAGCTTCTTCCATTGTTTAGGGTCTCCTTATATTGAAAGTTATTTGTCTTGGTTCTTCAGCTGCTTACGTTTAACGAGTTCAAACATACGAGATTTTATTATCTTAATATATTTATATGACTTAGATTGATTTAAAGCCTTTAAATATAATTCCATATAGGATTTTATAACGGTATCTTCTATATCTGATTCATCAACCATAGGTAAATATACTGTGATTTATATCACATTGACAACAATAAAATGAAGGAGATCAGAACAGGATGTGCCCATCTCATCTATAAATCTCTGCTAGCTACGAGAAATATGGTTCTATTCTGATTCCTTAATTTCAGTTATTTTCAACTTTAAATCAGCAGCATTACGTAAAAGTTCATTAGCCATAATAATCTCTTTAACATGTTCTTTACTTTCAGCACCAACCTTAATAGGGTAAGAAATTATAACATCATATGTCTTTATTTCACTCATTATTATCTCCTTTATCTACTATCTTTAAAATACATATATGTCCATCACTCCAATTTAGAGATTGAGGTGGACTTTTACTATCACTATGGACTGTATGTCCGCAATCACATTTATAAGTATCACTCATTTCTTTAATCTCCTTATGTAAGTGTTAATTATCATGTTTTTAATTAAGGGAGTTACTCCCCCAGTATTCTTATTGCTAAGTTTCTGGAGGAGCGTGGTAGCCCATTCTAATTGCTCTTTTTGACTGGAGAACTTTTTCATGTCAAAGTGACAGGTTTAATATATCCTTTAGATGTACTTGATTGCCAACTATTACCATTTGCAATTTCTCTATCATTATCACGCCAAGCAAGAGCAGCTTTAATAGTTAGTTCTGGTAATCTATCTCCCCAATTATTAGTAGGATTATAGTTAGGAACTCCTTCAAAATGACTTTCACCAGTAGAAGGATTAATCATTTCTAGAAATAAACCTTTATATTTATCTAAATCAGAATTACTATTAGAGAAATCAGGAATGGTAACGTCAAGTAACTTATAGTAACGTCCATCAATAGTATCTTCAGCTACAACTTCATGATCTAATGTAGCAAGTATAGCATTCATACCAAAGTGTTCTATTATATTACTTCTTAAAGTTGCATTACGATGTCTAAATACATCATCTAAAGGTATCATATCCCAATTGATATTCTCTGTACCTGCACCTTCAACAACAGTATTCCATCGTCCATTTCTCCATCCACCTCTAGCTAATTCAGTATCACCACCAGCTTTTCTATAACGTTCAAGAGCTCTAGTATTCTCTCTATTAGCTATATAATGAGCTTTACGTTGGACTTTATCTTGATTTTTAGCTTTTTTATAGTCTTTAACAGAATCTCTATTAGGTTTATTTACTAGTAAACCAGTTTTAAGATCTAGTTTCATACCTAACCAAGGAGTAAATTCATTACCATCATGAGTTTTCATAAAATATGCAGATCTACAATATCTTATTTTATAAAAATATTTAGATAAAGGACATATTCCTTGTCTCATTAATTGTTTAACCAATTCACCTCCAGAGTTTCTCCAAGTATCCCAAGATTTTAAACCAGTAAGATTAAGTTTATAATCTTTAATAGTAGCTACATAATCACCTAGTTCAGTATCATGACTCCATGTATTATAGATAGTATATATATCAACAGTATTTTTATTTCTTTTATTAAATACATATATTGTATATCTATCACCAGTTTCACCTTTAAAGAAAACTACTTGATTCTTTTTACCATGCTCTATAAGCCATTCTACTTTACTATTAATCATATGTTTTGCTTTATATTTCTTTGCATCATCTCTAGTCTGCGACATATTGAGCCCTCCGTGTAATATGATTGAACTCACGAACTATTTTAACTACATATTGACCTGGAGGAAGAGTAATAGTATCATGTTCTTCATGCTGTATTTCAATAGGAGCTCCTTGAACTTCAAATGCTTTAGGAACATCTTTACCAGCTTCTTGTTGATAATTCATATGTAATGATACACCTACATCTTCTAACATTTTTGACATATCAACTCTATGTGTATGACCAGTTACCTCACCAAATGCTAATACAGCCTTTGCATTTGTTTGGCCAGTATAATGAACTATAGGATAATTTGATCCAGATTCAGTATTACTCCATTTTTTAAAGTCTTCATTACTTTCTATTCTATACATAACAACATCACCCTGTTGATATTTTGTATATTTAACTGCTTTTTTTTCTTTTTCTGACATAATATCTCCTTGTTTTTTTTGTTAATTTATTTCTTTCACAATATATCCAAAACTCATACTCATTAGAGCCATCATGAATTTCAGGATTCATTACTATATCTTCTTCTAGCATACTTTTAATCTTTCCCATTATAAACATCTCCATACTGTTATTAATATTATAATCCAAAAGACTAAAGAAAAACTTATTAATCCAAACCATATTAATCCGTTCATTTTCTCTCCTAAATTCATAAATTGCAAAATGTTGAGAGGACTAAAGCCCGACACTCTAGTCCCCTCTACCTGATTGATCATCTATTAGATAATCATCTGATTAATCACAAGAATTGCTACAATTCCATCTAGCTATACCATTAATATATGCAAAGTTATAAAACCCATAACCTGCAGGATGATACCCTGCTCGCTCTTGTAGTACCATTGCACCATCCTCGGTTATGGCACCAACATATTTAAAGTATATGCTACCTGGAAAGAAATAATTCTTTTTATAGAACAGCTTCTTTTCCATAATCCTCCTCCATGTCTTCTTCTGCTATTATTTTAGCATAGAAAACTTCTAATTTTTCTGATATACACATATTTTCTAATGTTAGTATATTCATTGTTTTCTCCTTTGTTGGTGGATTATGATTGTTACTATTTTCTCAATAGTCTTTTAATTTTTAAATTAATTCTATGTAGTCTTACAAGATCATTAGAAATATCTTCAGATTTTAAAATATCAGATTTTTTAGATATTAATGATTTAATATACATATCACTCATTTTATCACGATGTTTTTGAGAGTTTACTTTAGATAATTTATGATGTCTACTACCTGTAACTTGACGTTTTTTATCATACTTGTGACCATTTTTCTTTCTTCTTTCATTTGCTAATATATTATCACAAACTTTACAAATATATTTATAACCATCTGTTCTATCTCCACGTTTATAGAATTCAAGAACATTTTTTACTTCTTTACATTTATTACATTTTTTATTCATAGTATCTCCAATTTTATAGGGAAGGAAGTATCATTCAAATAGCACCCCTGATGATTCTACTAGAAGTGATATATCCTCCCCTAATATCAGAATATATTAACGAAGTTGTAATACATGTTTAGTACTAACTTTAGTATTAAGCTTATGAACTTCAATTGCTGTTTTAGCCATTCTTACTTCATTACTTACAAATTTACTAATTGCGTTAGCTTCTTGTACATTATATTCTCCATCTTTATTTACTAATGAACGGAATACTTTACGAGAATCAGTTCTTATATCTTCAAATGTAAGACTAATATTTTGAGTAGTCTTAACAATCTTGACAGTTGGAGTAGTTTTAGTCATAGCATGTTCCCATTTAGCTAATGTAGTAGATGCAATACCTAATTCTCCTGCAACTATAATACGAGCATTAGTTAAATTGGCTCCGCTATCAACTAGATCTGTAACTCTTTTTAGAGCTTTCCTTCTAGCTGTTTGTGTTGTTTTTTTCATTTTAGCTCCTTCTTTATTGTTTATTGATATTACTTTATTTACTGGTGTTACTAGCATTATTTCTCCTAGATTAGCCAGACATAATAGTGATTAACCATTATGCCTGACTCATACAATTTAATTATTTATTTACTTGTTATACCCTGAGCATCTTCATGAAACTTCTCAATTTCTACATCTGTTGGATATGTACATGATGTTATCCATGTAGAGAATGCTCCAAGACCATCTTTATCTTTATCTTGAAACCATTTCATTTTACCTGGGCCATCACAAACACCACAATCATCTAGCTTATTAGATCTACAATTGTCATCTTCATCATCATTATTTAATACCCATCCAAGTCTAGGCCCATAATATTTAGAATGAGCAACTACAAATTCATCTAATCCTTCAGCTAAATCTGTAGTATATTGATCACCTCTCCACCAGAATGCATGACCTTCACCTTTAGCTCGATATTCTATTGAAAATGCTTCATCAAAAGTCATATCATCAAGATAAAGCTCTACTATACCATTAGAATGAGCTTTAGTATTTACATATGTTTTATAATCAGCATAAGTATGAGGATGAGTCTTTACTTTATCTTCTGATTTAATTACTTTATTAACAATCTTACTTTCACTATTTGCTTCTGCTTCACCGCAACCTATAAATACAAGTAGTGCGATTGATGTTATTATATTTCTCATTGATTCTCCTTATTATGTTGGTTGATTTAATATCCCCAAATGTATGCATGACCTATTTCAAGCATCCATAAGAGGATATAAACTGTTATACTGAAGATTAAACTCCATTTTATTGCATCTTTTATTGTTGGCTCTTTCACGGGAATAAATACCCTACCCAACCTTGCATATGTCTATCTATTGCTACAACAAATAGGCTTATAGCTAAAGATATTAGTATTATTAAGAAGAATGTAATTATAAAGCTTATAGGTCTTCTCTCTGCATCACTGAATAACCATTCAAAACAATTGTTTAAAAATGTACTTTTATTATTCATTTTATCTCCTATGTTAATTTGCACAATATAAAGCTTCTATATTATCTGTTGATATATGTTTATCATCACAAGTTATTAAATCTATATTTATATAATAATTAAGAACATCACAATGTAATATTAAATCTGAACAAATATTATTCCAGAAGTTATCAGAAGCTGTACTATTTATAAAGCACTCATCATTAGTTGGTGATTTATATATTTGTATCCAGTCACATTGTATATTCTCTTGATTAGGATAAGGATCATATCGCAATAATGTACTATTACAACCTATGATACATGGTATTATAAATAATAAATATTTCATACAAACTCCTATGTTGGTTAATTGGTTGCGGGAATCGGAGTCGAACCGAATGTTTCTGGGTTATGAGCCCAACGTGGAAACCGTTTCACTCTCCCGCTATAGTTTGATAAGGCAGCCTAGTACTTGAGCTCTCAGCAGCTCTATAATGTACAACGTAGTTCATGACACTACTGTAGACCACCAAATCAGGTCAGAATCCTCCTAAAGAACGATTTCAAATCGCTCCCTCTGGTCGTTGATAGCACGCTCTGGTATATCATGTAAACTATCAGATTCATGTCTATTCTCAACAACTATGGTATATAAATTGTATCCATACTTAGAAGCTAAATCAATATAAGGCTGCATCTCCCATTTACGAGTGAATGTGTTATGTACTACTATTGTAGTAGATTCTGCAACTGTTTCACGAAATTTCATTTCACTCTCTACTGAGTCAATACAGCGTTGATGATTAGCAACTAAATGTTCAGGATTAAATTTATATTCACCCTCATCCATAAAGAAGTCATCGGTAGATATCGAGAATGATGCCTTTAAAAACTCATTAGCAAATGTCGACTTACCACTACCAGATACACCTCTTACAAGAATAAGGCTCTTTTTATGACCACTTATGTAGTTCATAATTCCTCCTCTATTTAAATCAGAGACAGCTGAGTAAGCCTTCAACATTGCTAGCTTCTGCATTAGCCTACAATTCAAGCCCACCCAGCCCTCTCAAGTTATTGCTAGCTCCCCTGATCAGAGTTCCTTGGTACTACATACCTAAGGTATAACTATAAATATATAGTCATATATCACTAGCAAATATAAATTAATTAATAGCCTTTTTATGAAGTTCATTAGCTCTTTCTAATTCTTTAAGAATAGCGATTAAAAGAACACCAATTGATTCTAGATTATTTAAATCTTCCAATTTTATACCTTCATCTTTAGCTGTATTTAATATTTCTTGTATTGCACTTAAATTAGGCATCTATATTGTCCTCCCTTCAAAGGATTTATGTTGGTTATAGTTTGGTATAAGTTGGTACTTATATAATACTGTGTGTTAGTGTGTGTGATGTGTAGAAAGGAAGGGCACTAGCATAGCACTAATGCCCTGAAACACAAACAATTATAACACCCAGAGGTTCTGTTCAACTTCCATAGCAGCCGACTCAAGAGACTTAAACATTGTATTAAGTTCTTTCTTAACGTTCTGCCATCTGTTAACTGCACACTTCTTTATTACTTGCTTTACTTGCATCTGAGCATGAGTTATAAGTCTAGCTTTATTACGAGTGGCACATATAGCCTCTATCACTACATTCTGTAGATCACCCAGGATAAGATGTACATCTTCTTCTGTCTTGAGTTCATCCAAGTATACTACTGTCATTACTATCTCCTTATGATTAAATTGTTAAACTAAAATTCAATTGAAAATTATTAAATCAAAAATAACGTAAAAGTGATAACGAAAAACCCTTTTTAGGGGTACACCTTTGTATATAAGACCACACACTAAAATGCTATAATTTTTGAAAGTAGCGTTGTATATTTACCAGGTGGAAAAGAGATTGAACATATTAATCTTACTATGGATTCTCGACAAGATAATCATGATATTGATATTACTACTTCTCAAATAAATTTAAATAGTTTGCTTTACGTTCCTTATTTGACTATATTAATACACCGGTAGTATAAAGCTATCACCCATCTAGTACACCTGAGTGGGTTCTGCTAAGTGGGTCAGACGTTGGGTTGGCACTTCATATAGAAGTTAAGCATTCCCCCGACAACCGGTAAAAATTGCTTAAATATAAACTGAAAGTATGGGAGATAATAACTGGCTTTTAGTGAAGTTTTGAGTTAAAGATCCAAAAATTGAACCTCTGTTCTCAGGGGTTAACTCTATCCAGAAATGGAGACTAAGTATGAAAAAGCAGTACAAGCTAATGATAGAATATGATGACGAACTAGAGGAAATAGAAGATATTACTGAACCTTTAGGTGATGGTGTTTGGCTTGATACGGGAGATGTAACTATAAAGTTACCTAAGGAGATAGCTAAATACTTAGAACTTAATGGGATAATGGGACTGGCTTAAAGCTACCGAAGCCCTTGAGGGCTCCGGACTTGATGAATGAGACATTATAAAGTAAATCGTATAGAGCACACAGTATTTGATTCAGAGGATGAAGTTCCTTCTAATATTCTATATTTAAAGGATTGGAGGGAGGGTTCTCTCGCTGATTGGGTGCTAACAGATGATGGTTGTGTAATTCAGATACTACGTAAAGGGATAATGATAAAACCCAAGGGTAAAGTGCGACAAGTTGCATACATAGGTACATGTACGGGTACATTTATTGTTTCACCTAAGACTAAGCTAGATGCCTCAAGGCGTATTAATATATACTCTCTAGGTGGTCATATAGAAAGAAATCAAAGGCTAGAAGAAAGACAGAATTTATCTACACGTGAAGAGCTTTTCGTTCACTATATATCTTCAGGTATGGATCCTCGAGATGCTTATGTAAGAGCTTTTCCAACAAATAACCCCCATTATGCTGGTATACGTGCGGGACAACTAATTAAAACCTCAAGAGTAAGGAGTGTTATGAAAGAAGAATTACAGCCCTATATGGAACAATTAGGATTAGATGAACATTATGTATTAAGCAACATAAAGGAGGTAATCGACTCTTGCGACAAGGACGATACTAAACTAAAAGCCTTGTTTAAGTTAGCAGATATTATGGATATGGAAGATAAGAATAGAACACAAGTAACAACAGTAACTGGAGCTTTATTTCAAGGATTTACTCCAGATAAACTAGAAGAGGTCGAAAGACCAAAGGAGATTAATGCCAAAGAAAAAAACGCCTAAAAAATCTAAAAAGAAATCCATGCCTAAACCAAGTAAGCCTAGGTATGCATATTAATGAGATCTATCCTCATACAAGTATTAGGGAATGAAGTAAGTAAGATAAAAGTATGGAAATGGGTAGCAATAATCAGTATAGCTTTACATTTATTACGAGGATTCTGAATGGCAGATTTTGAAGGTGCAACTATAGATGATATATATGAAGCTTTTGCATATGCAGAAACTGGAAGTAGTATAGATCGCTTTCAGCCTTGGATAAGAACTAGGGGCGGGAAACGTAAAGGGTCTAATGCTTATGGGCCTGTACAAATGTTAAGTAGTTTTGTTTCTGGTGCCGCAAAACAAGAAACTGAAGAAGGCAGGAAATTAATAGATTTTACAGATGAAGAATTAAAATTTATAGATAGATATGCAGAGCATGGCGAAAAGCTTTACAGGCATGGAAAAATGAGGGGAAAGATTCCAGATTATGATCCTAGGTTTGACTATGGTGGTTCTGGTAATATAACAGATAAGGATAAAAGACTATATGTAAGTACTGCTAAAAAAATTATAAAATATGAATTAAAAAGAGTTGGCGGTATAAAAAATTTAAAAAGAGAATGGAGACATGGCCCTAAGAAATATCGTAAAGGTGGGGAAGATATTAAATATTTTAAAAAATTTGATAAGAAGTTAAGGGATATTTTAGATGAAAGAGATGTTTCTAGTATGTTTCCAGATGAAACTATAATGAATTCTGTACTAGGATGAAGAAGACTCCAGCACAAAAGATTAGAGACTATTTTAAACACCCTAGGTGGGGAAAACTAATTAAAAATAAAGAGGGACAATATGCCACACGAAGATAATTATGCATTTGACGCAATGAATACTGCAGATCCAGATATGGATATAGGGGGTGCTATAAAATATTCTTCCTATGAAATGGATATGTCACCAGAAGAACAGGGAAAATATAAAAAGACTATATTAGGAACATTAGATTCTGCTTATCGTGGTGACCCAAATAAAGGTAAGTTGAGTTTTAAAAATTGGTTAAAGAATTTAAGGCCCGACTTAGTAGCTGAAAGAGCTAGGAAATGGGAAGAGATACGTGACGATAATAAAGATGTTGCTGATTACCAGAAGAAGATGGCATCTTTAGAGCCAACTGAAGCAGCTGTATTGGAAGATTCTGGAATGCTCCAAAGACTCCTTGATAAACACACAGGAAGACTTGAAGATGTACATGATATTATAGGAACCGATATTCCTAGACCTATTGAAGAATTTAGTACTTCGGAGAAAGGATATCGTAGATAATGCCATATCGAACTAAACAAGATCCTGCTAGGAAGATGTTATTTAAAAAAGATAAGCCTATGAGTGGTTCTGATAGTTTAAGGACTATTCTAGAGTCTGTTGGATTGCCTTTATTGAGTGGCAAGGACTTCCAAATAAGTTCGGACTTGCCTTATGGCTGGAAATCTAATCTTGATTTACTCAAACAAGAATTAGGCTTGCAAAAGCAGTTTGGAAAAAATTATAAATTTGATATTAATATAAAACCTGATGATTATAAATTTAAACTTACATATGATATGCCTAAAAAGAGCAAATAGTAGTGTCTAATATTAATACGCAGAATATATCAAGAGCTGAAGAAGAACTTCAATTAGCATATAATGATTTAATTGCTTTTGGTAAGTTATTTCTACCAGATGATTTTATGCGTTCTGAGACTCCATTCTTTCATTATGAGGTAGGGGATGCTTTACAGAATGGAGATCTTAGGCAGCTTGCTGTTATCCTTCCAAGGGGTCACGGAAAGACTGTTCTTACCAAATGCAATATAATGCATGACTTCTGTTTCACGAAGGAACCACTCTTCTATGGGTGGGTAGCTGCAAGCTCTAAGATTTCTGTCCCAAATTTAGATTATATTAAATACCATATAGAATACAATGATAAAATACGTTATTATTTTGGCGATTTAAAAGGAAGGAAGTGGACTGAAGATGATATCGAACTTAAAAACGGTACTAAACTCATTTCTAAGAGTAACCTTTCTGGTATTCGTGGTGGTGCCAAACTTCATAAAAGATATGATCTTATTGTCTTGGATGATTTTGAAGATGAGAATAATACTATTACTCCTGAATCTAGGGCGAAGATATCCAATCTTGTTACGGCTGTTGTCTTTCCTGCGTTAGAACCAAAAACAGGAAGACTCAGAATAAATGGAACTCCAGTACACTATGATAGTTTTATCCAAAGGATATTAGTAGGTCACGAACAGGCTATGAAGGAAACTGGTGACTATTCCTGGAAGGTTATTACGTATAAAGCCTTAATGGAAGATGGTACTCCATTATGGCCTTCATGGTTCGGTCATACGGAAATGGAGAGAAAGAAGAAGTTTTACCAAGATTCCGGAACTCCGCACAAATTTTATCAAGAATATATGATGGAGGTTCAAAGTGAAGAAGATTCGATATTTAATAGAGATCATATTAAGTATTGGGATGGTACTTTTACTAGGGATGCTGATACGGATGTTACTTTCGTTGTACCTGACGGAGATGACCCTAAGCCCTGTAATATTTTTGTAGGAGTAGATCCCGCAACAGATTCTGCTAGGAGGAATACAGATTATAGTGTTATTATTGTAGTTGCAGTTACTCCGGATAATAACATATATGTTTTAGATTATATAAGAAATAGAACCTTACCTGTTTTAGGTATAGAGGGTACGGAAAAGAAAGGTATCGTAGATTATATATTTGATTATGCCAAGTTCTATAAACCAGCCCTCTTTACAATTGAAGATACATCAATGTCTAAGCCTATTTTTCAGGCTATACGAGCAGAGATGAGAAGAAGGAATGAATTCATTATTCCATTTAAAGAAGAAAAACCTGGCACTAGAATGAGTAAGCGTGATAGAATACAAGAAATACTTGCTCAAAGATTCTCAGTAGGACAGGTGCATATAAAGAAAACACAATATGATTTACATAGAGAGATAATGACTTTTGGGCCTCGTATGTCTCATGATGATACAATAGATGCTTTAGCTTATGCATGTAAGTATGCACATCCTCCTTCTGGTTTAGAAGAATCAAAAGGTGGATGGTATAAAAAGAAACCTAAAGCTAGATCGTGGGTAACAGCATGATAAAATTAATTATATTTGCCACTATGATAAATGGAGAACCACAAATCGTAGAAGGAGCATTATTTAACGAACGTGATTGGGAGTATGTAATTGAGGCACGTAAACGTGGCAAGGGCCAGAAAGGTAGAAGAAGGGGTGGAAGCGGATTAAGATAATGGCAGAGAGTGTTAAAGATATAATGGCTAAAATGTTGGCTGAGTGGTTATTAAAGGATTTTGGTCTTCTATTAGAGGAGCCAACTTCTAAAGATATAGAAAAAAGATTAGAAAAATTAGATGAAAAGAGATGACATATTCCAAGCAACAAGATGGTTAAACTTACTAGTAGGTCTAATGAATTTTTATTTATATACTAAAGGTGGCGGATACCATCTATTTGGGCTAGGTATGCTCAATGTAGGCGTATGGGCATTTACCAGAGGAGTACATAAATGAATTGTGCTATGGAACTTATTATTAGGATTGATATTTCTAGGAGCTAATAGGTACGGTGATTATATTACTTATGAGTGTCCGCAGGAGAGTTACAGCTGCCCAAAAATATGTGATGTAGATCACAAACATCTACCTTTAAAGGAGTGTAAGAATGGCAAAACAGAACAAGAAAGTAGACCAGATACGACAACTATATCACTTAGCCAATAGTGCTACAAGGCAGCAATGGCAGAGGATAAATCAGAAGGGATATGAATTTGCTCATGATGAGCAGCTATCTGCTGTAGAAAAGAATGCCTTAGAAGAACAAGGGATGCCTACATTTACAATTAATCGGATACTTCCAGTTGTTGAAATGCTTAATTTTTATGCTACTGCAAACAATCCAAGATGGCAAGCTATAGGAATAGAAGGTAGTGATACAGATGTAGCTGCAGTTCTTTCTGATCTTGCTGATTATGTTTGGCATAATTCTAATGGCTCTACTTTGTATACTAATGCTGTTAATGATGCAGTTACTAAAGGTATTGGATATCTTCTTGTTACTATAGATAAAGACGCTGACAATGGATTAGGTGAAGTAGTTGTACAGCAACCAGAACCATTTGATATTTATATAGATCCCAAATCTAGAGATATGTTATTCAGAGATGCAGCCTTTATTATGATTCGCAAAGTATTACCAAAGAACCATCTAATGAAAATCTTCCCTGATCAAAAACGTAAGATAGCTAATTCAAGTAGTGATGAGCAGGTTCAGAATACTTATTCTATTAGATCTACTGACGGAGATCAGAAGTTGTATACTTATAATGATGATTTAGATGCTAGTCTTTCAATTACGCCAAACGGTGAAATGGATCAGTTGGCAGAATTCTTTGAGGTTTATGAGAAGATAAAAGTATCTTATATAAGTCTATTTTATCGTATACCTCCTAATGAAGAAGAGTTGAAAGCTATAAAGCAGCAAGCAGAAGTACAGTTAAAAGAAATGCAAGCTGAGATGGAAGTACAACTATTAGAACAAGAACAGCAGATGCAACAGGCAGTTCAAGAAGGAGGAATGCTTCCAGAAAGATATGAACTTGAAATGAAGAAAGCTCAAGATATGATGGTGCAGCAATTGCAGGTAGCTGAACAGGAAATTATGAGTCAACTTCAAGCAGAAGCATCTAAGATTGAAAATAAGATTGTTACTGAAAAAGAATTTAAGATCTTAATGCAAGATCCTCAGATTGCAAAAAATGTAGTAGATCAAGTACAGTTCTATTCTACTAGAATAAAACAAATTTGTATAGCAGGAGATAAATTACTTTATGAACAAGTATTGCCTGATACAATTACGGAATATCCGTTAGTGCCGTTTCACTTTAAATGGACTGGAACTCCTTATCCAATTTCCGCTGTTTCACCTTTAGTAGGTAAACAACAGGAAATAAATAAAGCACATCAATTGATGGTGCATAATGCATCACTTGGATCTAGTCTTCGTTGGATGTATGAAGAAGGATCAATAGATGCAGAAATATGGGAGAAATATTCCTCAAGTCCAGGAGCCTTGCTTCCTATTAGACCAGGAGTAGAACGACCTACTCCAGTTGTACCAGCTCCATTATCTAATGCTTTCTTCCAAGTCGTACAGGAAGGAAAGGCTGATATGGAATATTTAGCTGGTATATACAGCTCTATGATGGGAGATAGTTCCCAAGCGGGAGAAACATACAGGGGGATGTTGGCTCTAGATGAATATGGCACTAGACGCATTAAGCAATGGATGAGTACATCTATTGAACCGGCTTTACGCCAACTTGGAACTATGGTATTACAGTTCTCACAATCTACATATTCAGCATATAAAAGGTTTAGATTAATACAACCTTCTGCTATACAGGAAGAAAGGGAACAAGAAGTTAATATTCCAATTTACAATGATATGGGAGAGGCTATAGGAAAGTCTATGGATATCTCTACATTAAAATATGATATACGTGTTGTGCAGGGTTCTACATTGCCAGTGAATAGATGGGCGTATTTAGAAGAATTAAAACAACTTATGCAGCTTGGAGTTGTAGATGATATCGCAGTTCTAGCTGAAACTGATATAAAGAATAAAGAGAACATAGTTAAAAGGAAATCATTATATGCACAGTTGTCGGGGCAAGTTGAACAGCTTAATGAGGCGGTCAAGGATAAGGACGGCACGATTGAAACCCTTGAAAGACAATTGGTGCAAGCTGGTATTAAGCAAAAAGTTATGCAAGCCGATGTTGAGATTAATAAAAAGAAAGAAGAAGTAAAATCTCAGATGGGTAAGCAGTATGTTGAAACAGAAGGAAAACAAAAATTATTACGGAATGTACTGTCTAATAATCTCGAATCTCAGAAGCAACAAGCAGGCAATATGTTACAGTCCGTAAAAAATAGTTTGGAATCTAATTCCAAAGAATAGTATGTTACGCACATTGACCAATTCAAAAAGGAGATAATATGGCAGAAGAACAAGGTAACCCTGAGATTGGAATGCAGGCAGATTCATTAGAAGCTGCAGAAGCACAGCAAACCAATACAGGCTCCTCGGATTTTTTCAACCAACTCGAAAATGAAGTTAATGGTGGAATAATAGACACTGAGGTAACCCAAAATCAAACAAGTGGCTCCGAACAGGTAACCCACGTACAACACGATGATGG
>VTLG01008233.1_pt1 | contig 14968 bp, 17 predicted proteins | sample 4694571 | NCBI WGS metagenome assembly VTLG01 (sample SAMN12604809, study PRJNA352737) | marine metagenome | biome: ENVO:00000447; feature: ENVO:00000209|ENVO:00000569|ENVO:01000036; material: ENVO:00002151; isolation source: viral sequences binned using virsorter ...
ACTAATCCCCTTGTCCGTGACTAGGGTATCGCAAAAGTAACAAGGTAATCTGAATGGCTGCTCCGTTTCAGAATTATTCTGGCGGTGTCCTATTAGCGGACATCGTTAAGAGAAATAATCTCAGCACATATGTTTCCGAAGCTATTAAGGAACGTAGTGCATTTATTAAATCTGGTGCTGTTGTGCGTAATGCACTTCTTGATGCAACAGAAGGTGGAACAAGAATCCAAGTTCCAGAGTTCAACCCAATCTCACCTACTGAGGAAATCTTAGATGGTACATCATCATGGGGTACAAGTAACAATGGTTATTTAACACCACAAAAGATTGGTACAGGAACACAGATCGCAACTATCTGTCATAGAGGTTTTGCGTATGCTGTTGATGATATAGCTGTACTGGCTGCTGGTGAAGATCCAATGGGTCATATCAGAAACCAAATTGCAGACGCTATCAACAAGCTAAACTCAGCAAGATTATTTAGTCTTTTAAATGGATTATTTGCTGGTGGTGCTGGTGCTTTAGGTGCTAACCATCTTGACCTTGCTGTAGGTGCATCTTCTGGTCAGGCTGAAGCAAACTACTTAACTGCTTCTGCTGTTGCAAGAGGAAGATCACTTCTTGGAGAAAGAGGCGAAGAGCTAGATACTCTAGTTATTCACCCATCTGTTGCTTACTACTTATATCAAGTTGGTATGCTTACATTCTCAACATCTGCTCTATCAACTGGTGGTGCAGTAACTTGGGGTGGTGGTGGTGTTGGTGTTACTGAAACATCAATCGGTCAGTTTGCTGGTATGAATGTTGTTATTGACTCACAAGTTAATACATCTGCTCCTGGTGCATCTGGACACATTAAAGAATTCCGTTGCTACTTAATTAAGTCAGGAACAATTCTTGAAGGTGAGCAATCTCCTCTAAGCATTGAATCAGATAGAAACATCTTATCTAAGCAAGATGTTATGTCTGTTGACTACCATAGTGCTTATCACATCATGGGTACTAAGTGGGGTTCTGCTTCAGACAACCCAACAAATGCTCAGTTAATGGATTCTGGCAACTGGTCTGCTACATACGATGTAGATTTAATTCCTGTAGTTGAATTAATCGTTAACTCACCACTTGATGTAACTGCTATTTCTTAATAGTATTAAATTAGTGGTCATTAAACCTCATCAATTATTGGTGGGGTTTTTTCTTTACGCTACAATAAAACTAAAATTACTTTCTTATCGTGGCAGCTACTATAAACGCAACAATAAAAGGAGAAAATGCTAATAGCTATGTCACATTGACAGAAGCTAATAGTTATTTCGAGACAGTTCCAGATTCTTCAACTTGGACAAATAAAACAGACGATCAGAAAAATAGATCACTGATAGCTGCTACAAGATGGATTGATAGTTTTGTATTTTATGGAGATAGATGTGATGATGGACAGGCTCTTAAGTTTCCAAGAAATAATTATCAGGTAGATGGTGTTGAGTTAGCTTGTTCAACAATTCCTTTAAATATTAAATATGCACAATATGAACTAGCTAGAGCATTGGCAAATGATACTGGTGCTATTACAGGTACTACTGGTAAAGATGGTAATTTTTCTGAAGTTAGATTAGGTGATCTTCAAGTTAAATATAATACTGATAGTCAAGGAACTGGTTCTGTAAATAATATTTTAGATGTTTATCCTTGGTTACAAAGTTATTTAGGAGCATATATGCTAGGTGGAGCAGGAACATTTCAAATGAGAGTTGTTAGAGGATAATGGCTGGTCAACTTGATTCATTGTTTAAAAGTGTTGCTAAACAGATTGTTGCTGATTTAGGTAGCTCTTTAGATACGACTATTACATATGTAAAAAAAGGAGTGTCTAGTTATAACGTAGAAACTGGAGAACAGATTAGTGTTGATACAAGTTATTCTGATTTAAAAGTTCCAATTGAATTTATAAGATCAACTGAAGATGACAATAGAGAAATAAGACAAGCAAAAATTTATATTACACCTGATTTAATTGGTGATAATCAACCAACTTTTGAAGATGAGGTTTCATTTAGTTATTCTGGAGAAACAGTAACAGGAATAATTACAGATATTGATACAAAGAAAGGTGGACAAACTTATTTGTTTACATTATTTGTGAGGTTCTAATGGCAAGAGAACAAGAATTCGATGCAGATAAAGTTTTTAATAATCAAGTAGATCAGTTAGATGCTGATTTTGCTCAAGCTATAAGAGATATTCATGATGGTTTAAGTTCTGAAACTGGTAGTCCTGTATGGACTGGTTTTCTAGCTTCTAGTTGGAAAGTAAGAAGAACTCCAATAGATCAAATTGATCGTGTTGAAGAGCACGAACCCTGGGCAAGTATAAAAAGAGAAGCCTCAGAAGAATTTTTTAGAACAGGAAAATCTTCAAGACCTGAAAATCCAGTAATAGATCCTCGTTTTCCTGTTGGTACTGATTATAAATTTAGAGATAAAGATATTTATATTGGTAATGCTGCTGAATATGCAGGTTATGCTTCAGAAAATCCTGTAATATCACAGTTTGTTCAAGGTGAAGCAGGTACAATTATTAAAGATAATATGAGAGAGAAAGGTAAGATATTTATAGGAGCTAAACCTTCTGGTGGTTTTGGTAAGTCAAAACCTGGATCTGGTTTACGTTACATCGAACCTGATTAATTATGACTTTAGTAAATGTAAGAGCAGCTTTTGAAAAAGCAGTTACTGATCAAGTAAATGATAATGATCCTACTATAAAAATGGTTTACGATAATGTGCCATTCAAAGTTCCTGGAAAAACTGTAAAGTATATAGTTATGACTATGAACTTTACTCAATCTACTATTCAAAATCAGGGTGTTTCTTCTGATTATTATTCTGGTGTTATTCAATGTAATATTTATGTTCCAAAAAACAAAGGAACATCTGTTGTTTCTACTATTTGTGAAGATGTCATAGATGGTTTAACTTCTGTTAATGCTTCTGGTTACACAGATACATTCAGTTGTACTCCAAGAGTTGCTGATATAAATGGTCCAAATATGTTACAAATAGAAGATAGAAGTCATTTTATAGGTATTGTTTCTTGTCAATTTACAGCAAACGCTTAATATAAGTATAATATAAATATTATATTAGAATACTATGGAAGCGATTGAACTCCTCAGAAACAAGTTTGGTGTTAGCCAAAAATATAAATATGAAGTAAAAGATGGAGAAGAAACAGTATTAGAAATTTATTGGCATCCATTAACTATTGCAGAAAGAGAATCAATCCTTGCAAAATCAAAAGGTGATGACGGCAATGAGTTCGCTTTGAATCTTATGATTGAAAAAGCATTAGATGAAGATGGCAAAAGACTATTTCAAGATGGTCATAAAGCATCATTAAGAAGAGAAGTAAACTCAACTATTTTACAGGAAATACAAGTTGCGATGATGACATCTGGTGATGAATTAAAAGTGGAGGAAGCGAAAGCAGCATTAAAAAGCTAATAAAGATTGGTACTTTATATTTTTCTTAGCTAAAGAGTTAGGAATGACAATAAAACAACTTACTGAAAATTTAACAAGAGAAGAATTGATTGGTTGGGCAGGGTTTTTTGAATTAAAACATGAGGAAGAAGAGAAATATAAAGAACAAGTGCAAAAAAAACAAGCCATGAAACCCAGAAGGCGGTAATATAGAAGTAATTTATTGGGTCGAGTAAATGGCAGCAGAGTACGGAATTAATATTAATGTCAGAACTAAAGACGAACAATTAAAAAGATTACAGAAGGAATTAAATAAAACAGATGCTACTGTAAAAAAATTAGCAAATTCATTAGAAAGAATAGAAAAAAAAGGTAAAGCAGGTAGTGGTAGACCTGGTGGTCCTTTTTCTGCTGAAGCTATTGCAAAAAGAAAAGAATTAGCAAAAGCAACTAAAGAAGCTGCAAAAACATTTGAAGAATATACTAGAGGTGCTCTAAATTTCGATGGAGCAAATAGAAAAGGTATTACATCTACAAGAGAATTAGCAACAAGGATGAAAGATGTTGCTGCTTCTACTGGTATTACAAGTGAAAAATTTGAATTATTTACTAGAGGTTTTACTAAATTTAATTTTTCTGCACAGGTAAAGTCTCTGCAAAGATTTAATGAGAGTGCAAAGATAACAGCATCTACTTTTGGTGCAATGAGTTCTGGGAATGTTCCTGGAGTTGCTGGTTTTAGTAATACAAATTTAGGTACATTATTAAACTTTACTCCTGCTAATACTGTTAATGCTATCGAAAGATATTTAGATACTTTAACGATGGTAAGAAAAGATCTAGATTTTACAGAAAAAGATTTTAAAGAAGTAACCGCAAGAATAAAAGAAATGAATTTGGAGTTGAAAAAACAACGTGATTTATTAAGAGAACCTGGTATGCAAAATGATAAAGGAGGAAGAAGAAGAGAAAGAAGACAAAGATTAGAAGAAAGAGAAAGATTACGAGAATCTCTTGGAGGCAGAATAAAAAGATTTAGAAGAGGAGATCAAAGAGTAAGGGGTCAAGTTGGATCAAGTGCATTAATTGGTGGAGCTTTTCCTCTGTTATTTGGACAAGGTGGAGGAGCATCTATAGGTGGTGCTTTAGGTGGTGCAGGTGGTGGATTACTTGGTGGTCAATTTGGCTTTGCTTTATCTCTAGTTGGTACTCAACTTGGATCTTTAATTGATACAACTATTGGAAAAGTTAGTGAGTTAGGTCAAGCATTTGGAAAATTTAGTCAAGACACAACTAAGATTGTTGAGACTTTAGGTGAAAGTAATACAATTATTGGTAGAAATATCGAGTTATTAGAAAAAGCTAGAGGTAAACAAGCTGCTTTTGATGAGGCAGTAAGACAAACAACAATAATATTAGGAGATGATACAACAAGAAATCTTAAACAGTTTGGAAATGATGCTACAGAAATTTCATCTAACATTGCAAAAATAGGTATGCAATTTTTAGGTGTATTAGCAGATATTAATGAAAGATTAGGTATTACAAGAGCTTTAGCTGCAATATTACCAGGTACAGAAGGTAGGAGACTACAAGACGTTATAAAAAATAATGGATTTAGTCAGTTAGATTTCAGTCCTGTTGGAACAAGAACAGGTATGAGGCCAGAAGATATAGCAAATTTTTTAAGTAATTTTGAACAATTAGAAGGTAGACCTATAGATCAGTTAAAAATGGCAAGAGCTTTTGGGGTCGACAATGTGCAAGATGTGAGAGCAGATGCAAAAGATTTATTAGAACTTAGCAATTCAATGATGAGTGCTAGTCTTGCAATGGAAATACTAAATAAAGAAGAGGAAAAGAATATAAAATTAAATCAAACAAAAGGTTTCTTAGATCGTCAAAGAATAAGAAATACAGAATTATTAAAACAAAAACTAAAAGAATTTAAAGAACTTACAGGAGAAGATGCTAATGAACAACAAATAGAAGCATTCAAAAAAATTATTGCAGAAACTACTGCTTTAGCTGATTCATTAACTGTTGTTAATAATGAAATTGAAACTCTTGATAAAAAATTAATTGAGTTACAAAGTGCTGGAACGCAAGTAGTTACAATAAGCAAAGCATTAGGTTCATCATTTGAAGAATCCTTTAAGGGAATAGTTAAAGGTACTATGTCTGTTACTGATGCGTTTAGAAATATGTTTAATAGAATTGCAGATGCATTTATTGATATGGCTGCTCAAATGGTTGCTACTCAAATATCAAGAAGTTTTTTAAATCTATTTAACTTTACACCTTCCGATAATGTGCAAGGTATTGGAAGTATTCCAGAACTAGCAGCAAATGGTGGTCCTGTAGGCATGAGAAAACCTTATATTGTTGGAGAAAAAGGACCAGAATTATTTGTTCCTAATCAATCAGGAAATATTATTCCAAACCATGATTTAGGTGGTATGGGTGGTTCAACAAATATTGTGGTAAATGTAGATGCTTCTGGTTCTTCAGTTCAAGGTGATGAAGATAGCAGTAGAGAACTTGGCCGACTTATTTCAGTTGCAGTACAATCTGAATTAATACAACAAAAAAGACCAGGAGGATTACTTGCATAATGGCTACGTTTCCCTCAATAAAACCTACTTATGGACAACAAAAAAGATCTGCACCATTTACTCGTACTGTTCGTTTTGCTGATGGTTATGAACATAGAATTTTATTCGGATTAGCACAACATCAAAATCCAAAAACTTTTAATTTTACTTTTAATGTCTCAGAAACTGAAGCAGATGAGATAGAAACATTTTTAGATGCTAGAGCAAATGATAGTGATAGTTTTACTTTTACTCCACCAGGTGAAAGTTCATCTTCTGAATTTGTTTGCGAACAATGGAGTAAATCAATACCATATAACAATAGAGCTTCTATTCAAGCCACTTTTAGACAAGTATTTGAACCAACATCATAATGTCAGTAAATTCAGCAGTTTTTAGTAATTTACAATCAATAAATCCATCAGCAATTATTGAGTTATTCACTCTTCAGTTATCTACTGCATTGCATGGTGCTAATACAATTTATAGGTTTCATTCTGGTAGTAATCTTAATGCAAATGGTCAAATAGTTTGGAATGGTAATGCTTATCTTAGATTTCCTATACAGGCAACAGGTTTTGCTTTTCAAAAAGGACAGTTGCCAAGACCCAAAATAACTATAAGTAATGCCACAGGATTGATTTCAGCAATACTTTTGTCAGTTAATGAAACAACAACTGGTAATGATTTAACAGGAGCTACAGTTACAAGAATAAGAACATTAGCTAAATTTCTTGATGCTGCTAATTTTGCTGATGGAACAAATGCAACTGCTGATCCTAATGCAGAATTTCCTCAAGAAATATATGTAGTGGATCGTAAATCAACGGAAACTAGAGAAGTTGTTGAATTTGAACTAGCTGCTCCAACGGATCTTGCTGGAGTTCGCATTCCAGGTCGGCAAGCCACTCGTTCAATTTTCCCCTCTATTGGTACGTTTGTTCAATGACTTGGAAATATAAAGCACTGCTTCATGCACAACGAGAAGATCCTAAAGAATCTTGTGGTTTGTTGTTAAATATAAAAGGTAAGAAAAGATATTATCCTTGTCGTAATCTTTCAATGACAGAGCATCAATGTTTTATTATCGACCCAGAAGATTATGTAAAAGCAGATAATACTGGCGAAATAGTTGGAGTGGTTCATAGTCATCCAATTACACCACCTACTCCTAGTCAGGCAGATAAAATTAGTTGTGAAGATAGTAATTTACCTTGGTATATTGTTAATCCAAAGACAGAGCAATGGGCATATTTAGAACCATGCGGATATAAACCACCATTATTGGGTCGGCAATGGGTTTGGGGTGTAACTGATTGTTGGAGTTTAGTAAGAGATTGGTATAAAGAAGAGAGAAATATTGAACTTAGAGATTGGGATAGACCCACAACATTGGAAGAATTTAACAATAAACCTTTGTTTGAAGATTGTGCTTGGAGAACTAATTTTAGAGAACTTAGACCCGATGAAAAATTACAAGATGGAGATGTTTTACTTATGAGCATTTTGCACCCAACTTTAAATCATGTAGCATTATTTTTTGAAGGAGATGTTATTCATCACTTAACCGATAGACTATCTTGTAGAGAGCCTTACTCTGAATGGTTGTTAAAATGTACGGGAAAGAGGTATCGTTATGTTTCGTAAAGTAAAACTGTATGGACAATTAGCAGAGTTTGTAGGACATAAAGAGTTCGAGGTAAAAGTCGATAATGTATCTCAAGCTGTTAGTTTTTTAATTCATAATTTTGCAGGATTAGAGGCATATATGAGTCCTAAATACTATCAGGTAAAAGTGGGTAATGATGAAATAGGTGCAGATGAATTAGGTTATCCTGTTGGTCAACAAGATATTCATTTTATTCCAGTTATATCTGGTGCTGGTAGAGGATTCGGAAAGATATTATTAGGAGCACTTTTAATAACAGGAGCAGTAATGGCAGGAGGAGGTTTTGGTGCTTTGAAAGTGTTTGGAGGAGAAGGATTAGTTTTTGAAGGATTTAAAGGTCTTTTAGGTAATGTGGCAATGAATCTTGGAGTTGGTTTAACAATAATGGGTGTAAGTGAAATGCTTTTTCCATTGCCAGAACCACAAAAATTTAATTCAGAAGAAGATCCACAATTATCATTTAACTTTAGTGGCGTACAAAATACGTCAAGAGCAGGTACTCCTGTTCCAATAGTTTATGGTGAAATAATTACAGGAAGTGTTGTAATAAGTGCAGCTATTGACACTAATCAGGTAGAGGCATGACAGACGAAACTAAACTTATTAGAGGAGCAGGAGGCCCTCCAAAACCACCTCCACCTCCTTATCGTGCTCCTGATACTTTACATAGTAGAAGTTTTGCTACTATTCAAGACTTAATATCTGAAGGGGAAATAGAGGGTTTTGCTAGTGCATCGAAAGAAGGTCTTACAAAAGGAACAACTGCATACGATAATGCAAGTTTAAAAGATGTTTTCCTTGATGACACTCCCATATTGCAATCAAGTGCTACAAGTGCTAGTCCTGCCGATACAGACTTTAACTTTCAAGATATAACTTTTAAATCTAAGTTTGGAACGTCAAACCAAACTGCGATGAGTGGTATTCCTGCTGAAAGTAGATCACCTACTGGTGTTTCTGTTACTGTAACCACTTCTGCTCCTGTTACTAGACAGATTACAAATACAGATGTAGACGCAGTAATTGTTACTTTAACTTGGCCTCAGATACAAGTGGCTGAAGATGACGGAGATGTTAGAGGAGATACTGTTGAATATAAAATACAAGTTCAGCATGACTCAGGAGGATTTGTAGATAAAATAAGTGCTTCTGTTAGTGGCAGGACAGCAGATGCTTATGCCAGAGATCATAGAATTGAACTAACAAGTGGTTTTACAACTGTAGATATAAGAGTGGTTAGAGTCACAGCAGATAGCACAGATGCAGCAAGGGTAAATGCGTTTCAATTTACCAGTTTTCAAGAAGTTATAGATAATAGTTCAACTTATGCTAATAGTGCTTATGTTGCTCTTCGGTTAGACAGTAAACAGTTTAATCGTATTCCAACAAGAAAATATCGTATTAGAGGAGTAAAGGTAAGAATACCAGGAGCAGGAGCATCTAGTTCTGGTACTCCGAGTGTGGACAATGCTACGGGCAGGATAGTGTACCCAGATGGTTATATTTTTAATGGTGTTATGGGTGCTGCTGTTTATACAAACTGCCCTGCGATGTGCTTACTTGATTTGCTCACAAACACAAGGTATGGTCTGGGAAATCATGTTACTGATAGTAATTTAGATTTATTTAGTTTTGTAGCTGTCAGTAAGTATGCAAATGAATTGGTAGATGATGGACAAGGTGGTACTGAAGCTAGATTTAGTTGTAACGTAAATATTCAAAGTCCTAAGGAAGCATTTGCAGCGATAAATGATTTAGCTGGTGCTATGAGATGTATGCCAATATGGTCTGCTGGAGGTATAACTTTATCGCAGGATAAAGAAACCACAGCAAGTTATCTCTTTAATTTAGCTAATGTTGGAGAAGGAGGTTTTGCCTACTCAGGAAGTAGCTTGAAAACTAGACATAGTGTTGTTTCTGTCAGTTACTTCAACATGGATTCAAAAGAAATAGATTTTGAGGTTGTAGAAGATAGCACTGCTGTAAGTAAATTAGGAGTTATCACAAAACAAGTAAAAGCATTTGCTTGTACTTCTCGTAATCAAGCTGCAAGATTGGGTCGTGCAATTCTTTTCGCTGAACAAAATGAGTCTGAAACTATTACTTTTCAAACTTCAATAGATGCAGGAATTGTTGTTAGACCTGGTTCTGTTATTGAAGTAAATGATCCAGTAAGAGCAGGAGCTAGAAGAGGTGGTCGAGTTGTTGCTGCCACTACAACAACTATAACTATTGATGCTGTTGGAGATACTACACTATCTGATTTAAATAATTCTGTTACTATCGCTGTAATTTTACCTGATGGAACAGTTGAGACAGGTTCAGTTTCCAATGTTGTTGGTGCTGTTTTTACTGTTAATAGTGTTACTAAATCCGATGGAACGACTCAATCTGCTTTCAGTTCTGCACCAAATGTAAATGCACCATATTTAATATCTAGTACTGACTTACAAACACAACTATTTAGAGTTATTCAAGTAGAAGAACAAGATGATATTAGTTATGTAATTTCAGGCTTATCTTATGTTGAAGGAAAGTATGCGTTTATTGAAGATGGTACCGCTTTACCTGCGAGAACAATATCTTTATTAAATGCACCAGCTTCACCTCCAAGTAACTTAACTGTTACTGAAAAAATAGTAACTCTTAATAATATGGCTAGAAGTAAATTAATTATAGATTGGCAGCCTGTAGATGGAGTTACTCAATATTTAGTTAATTATAAATTTGAAGATACTAACTTTATTTCACAAGTTGTATTCAGTAGTGACTTTGAAATTTTAGATAGCAAAAAAGGAAGTTACACGATTGAAGTTTATTCTTTCAATGCTGCTTTAGAAATATCACCTAATTCAACTGAAACAGTTTTTGTTGCTCAAGGTAAAACTGCTGTACCAGAAAATGTGCAAAATCTTACTATCGAGTCAATTAACGATCAATTTGTAAGATTAAGATTTACACAAGCCACTGCTGTAGACGTTCTTCACGGAGGTCGGGTTTATATAAGGCATACAAATTTGACGGGAGGATCTGCTACTTTCCAAGCTGCACAAGATATTATTGAAGCTGTACCTGGCAACTCTACAGAAGCAATATGTCCAGCACTTCCAGGAACTTATCTTGCGAAATTTCAAGACGATGGCTTACGTTTCAGCACTACAGAGGCTTCTGTTTCGATAACATTACCAGAAATATTAGATTCTATAACTGTCAAAACTGATCGAGAAGATACAGACAGCACACCTTTTAATGGAACTAAAAATAATCTTGTATTTGATTCAACTCTTGGTGGATTAAAACTTTCAGATCCTGGTACAAACGCTAGTGGTACTTATGATTTTGTAGATACTCTTGATTTAGGTGGCACATTTTCTCTTACTGTAAAAAGACATTTTCAAGGTGCTGGTTTTTATGTAGGAGATCAATTTGACAATAGAACAGCAAATATTGATACATGGACAGATTTTGATGGATCAATAGCTAATGATGCCAACGCTGTTTTATCTGTACGAACAACAACTGATGATCCAAGTAGTTCTCCTACTTATGGCTCGTTCAATACTATGGCTAATGGAATATTCAAAGGCAGAGGATTTCAATTTAGAGCAACTTTAGAAACTGCTGACGTTGCTCAGAATATGAACCTACAGCAACTAGGATATACAGCAACTTTGCCTTCTAGAACAGAACAATCTGCTGTTATAGCATCTGGAGCAGGAGCTAAAGCAGTTACATTTACAGCACCATTTTTTGTTGGAACGTCTGGACTAGGCAACTTAAATAACTTTTTACCTTCTGTTAATATTTCTCCACAAAATATGGCAACGGGAGATTTCTTTGAACTCAGTAGTATATCTGGAACTGGCTTTACAGTTCACTTTAAAAACTCAAGTAATGCTAGTATTGATAGGAACTTTACCTACAGTGCTGTTGGTTTTGGCAAAGGAGGGTAACATGGAGAAAAATAGTATTTAATTGTGGCTGACGTAACAAACTACACTATTGAAAATAACTCAGGTCAAAATGTAAGAATTGATTTGAACGCTGTTTTCGCTGCGATTCAATCTAGTAATTCAAAGTCTAGTGATTTAGCTAGTAGTCAATGTGTTGCTGGTATGCCTTTTCTTAATACCACTTCAAATATTTTAAAAATAAGAAACTCAAGTAATGGTGGTTTTACTGAAATAGGAAATATTGACTCAGCAAATTTAGGGTTACTTCCTGTGGCTGGTGGAACGATGACAGGCACACTAACAACAGTTGATGTTACTTTTCAAGGAGACAACTACAATGTTTTATGGGATAAATCTGATGATGCTCTTGAGTTTGCTGACAATGCCAAATTAGTATTTGGTGCTTCTACCGATCTTACTATCACGCATGATGGTTCTAATTCGATAATAAATGAAAATGGAGCAGGTTCTTTACAATTACAACGAGCAGGATCTACAAAATTAGAGGTTGTATCAGGTGGTGTTTCTTTAACAGGTGGAGCAGCAGCAAATATTACAGCGTTATCTGATGGTGCGACAATTACTATTGATATGGGTACTGCCTGTCATCATTCTGTTACTTTGGGTGGCAATAGAACCTTTGCTGCACCTAGCAATCAGGTAGTTGGACAGAGTGGATCTATATTTATTACACAAGATGGAACAGGGTCTAGAACAGCAAGTTTTAACAGTGCTTTCAAATTTGTAGGAGGTGTTGCACCAACTTTATCTACTGCTGCTAGTGCGATTGATAGAATTGACTATATAATAAAATCAAGCAATGTTATTCAATGTGCAGTATCTTTAGACATTAAATAAATGGCAATTATTCCTGGGAAAAAGAATTTTACTGTAGATAGGAGAGCAGACTTTCCTATAAAACTAACATTCAAAGACTCTACTGGATCGGCTATAGATTTAACTGGATACACTGTAGCTGCACAGGTTTACGATGAATCACGCACTACAAAATATGCAGATTGGGCTATAACTTATACAGATAGATCTAATGGAATTATTGATATGAATTTAGCTGATACTGATACAGCAAACTTTACTCCAAGTATTTTGTTTTATGACGTATTGTTAACAGAACCTTCGGGTAGCAAAAACTATTATTTAGAGGGTAAACTATTTGTAAGTGAGGGTTACACAGCATGAGCAGTCCTAATTCTATAACTGTAAGTCAGGTTTCTGATGTAACTACAGTTGAAATTACAACGCAAGGTCCACAAGGTCCTGCGGTAGCTGGTGTCAATTTTGATATATCTGGCAAAGTTGATGATGCGGTGCTGTATTATCACGCTGCTTCTGATACCATAAAAGCAGATAACACCACTACTAAACTTACACTCGTTGATGGAGGAAACTTCTAAAAATGGCTAACACAGTACGCATTAAAAGATCTACAGGATCTTCAGCACCAACAAGCCTTGCAAATGCTGAGTTAGCTTTTGCAGAAGGCAACAAAAAATTATTTATTGGTATCGGAACAGGTGGGGCAGGGGGAACTGCTACAACTATTGAGGCAATCGGTGGAACGGGTAGTTTCTTTGACAAAGATACAGTACAAAATGCAAATAAAGTTATAGCTGGTCCGACAACAGGTAGTGATGCTGCTCCTACATTTAGAGCTTTAGTAGCTGCTGATATTCCCTCGTTAGCTCATACAAAAATAAGTGATTTTGATACAGGTGTACAGGCAAATAGATTAGATCAAATGGCTGCACCAACTGGTTCAGTATCATTAAATAGTCAAACAATAACTAACCTATCTGACCCTGTAAATGCTCAAGATGCAGCGACCAAATCGTTTGTAGAGGCTACTGCACAGGGATTAGATGTTAAAGATTCTTGCGTAGCAGCTACCACAGCAAACATAACAATATCTACTGCACTGAATAATGGAGACACTTTAGATGGTGTAACTCTTTCAACTAATGATCGTGTTCTTGTAAAAGATCAATCAACTGCTTCAGAAAATGGTATTTATGTAGTTGGATCTAGTCCAGCTAGAGCTACTGACTTAGCTGCTGGAGATGACGCTGCTGGATTCTTTACCTTTGTTGAACAAGGAACTGTTAATGCTGACAATGGATTTGTTTGTACGTCTAACAAAGGATCTGCTGTTGTTGGTACAAATAACCTTACTATTGCTCAATTTTCTGGTGCTGGTCAGATAACAGCAGGAGATGGATTAGATAAATCTGGTAATACACTTTCTGTTGATTTAAAAGCTAATGGTGGACTTGTTATTGAATCCACTGAAATTGCTGTTGATCTTGCTGCTAGTTCTATAACAGGAACTCTTGCGATTGGCGATGGTGGAACGGGTGCTACAAGTGCAAGTGCAGCTAGAACAGCTTTAGGATTAGCCATTGGAACAAATGTTCAAGCCTATGATGCAGACCTTGATAATTTATCTGGTTGTCAATCAGGTGCTTCTGCTGCGTTAGCTGCTTTGACTTCAACTGAAGTGGCTATTCTCGATGGAGCAACGGTAAGCACTGCTGAGTTGAATATCATGGATGGTGATACATCTGCTAGTTCTACAACACTTGCAGCAGCAGATCGTTTAGTGACAAACGATGCTGGAACGATGAAACAAGTTGCGTTATCTGACCTAGTTACATTTTTAGAAGATGAAAGTGCATCTAGCTTCAATATAGATGGTGGATCTTATTAAACAATAGCTATTAGGAGGCAAGGCCAATGGCTAACACAATTAGATTAAAAAGAGCAAGCGGTAGCGATCCAGGTGCTAGTGATCTTGTTACAGGTGAATTAGCTGTAAGAACAGATACGGCTAAACTATTTACGAAAAAAGATGATAATTCTGTAGCTGAGATTGGAGCAAGTGTAGGAACTGATGATGTAGATACTGCTGCTATCCAAGACGATGCTGTTACTTTTGCAAAAATACAAAATATTGGTAATAACAAAATTGCAGGGAGAACTTCTAGTGGTACTGGCAATATAGAACAATTATCTGCTGCAAATGTTAGATCAATAATAAACGTAGAAGATGGAGCAACCGCAGATCAAACAAAATCAGACATAGATGGACTTGGAATTGCAGCTTCTACCGCAGCAACACTCGCTACAGCTAGAACTATTGCAGGAGTTAGTTTTGATGGTTCTGCCAATATATCTCTCAACAACAATGCGATAACAAACGGAGCAGGGTATATAACTGCAACTCTTACTGAAGAACAGGTTGAGGATTATGTA
>VTLG01010681.1_pt1 | contig 14967 bp, 9 predicted proteins | sample 4694571 | NCBI WGS metagenome assembly VTLG01 (sample SAMN12604809, study PRJNA352737) | marine metagenome | biome: ENVO:00000447; feature: ENVO:00000209|ENVO:00000569|ENVO:01000036; material: ENVO:00002151; isolation source: viral sequences binned using virsorter ...
TCTATGGAAACAACATTATCTCAGGGGCTATCGTCCCATCATCTAACGCAATCGGTCTTCACTTCTACCCAATCTGGGAAGCTGCAACCATCGACGAATGGCTATATAACGGAGGACCATATCAACTCATTGTGTTCCACTTTCTCATCGGCATCGCAGCTTACATGGGACGACAATGGGAACTTAGTTATAGACTAGGCATGAGACCTTGGATTTGTGTTGCATACTCAGCTCCAGTCTCAGCAGCCTTCGCAGTCTTCTTGGTTTATCCGTTCGGACAAGGTAGTTTCTCTGACGGTATGCCGTTGGGGATCAGTGGGACATTCAACTTTATGTTTGTCTTTCAAGCGGAACATAATATCCTCATGCATCCTTTCCATATGTTGGGAGTTGCGGGGATGTTTGGTGGTGCTCTCTTTGCTGCTATGCATGGCTCCTTGGTTTCGTCGTCACTAATTCGAGAGACAACTGAAACAGAATCTCAGAACTATGGATATAAATTCGGCCAAGAGGAAGAGACGTATAATATTGTCGCTGCTCATGGCTACTTTGGTAGGCTTATCTTTCAATACGCCAGCTTTAATAATAGTCGCAGCCTTCATTTCTTCCTTGGTGTTTTCCCAGTCGTTTGCATATGGCTCACCAGTATGGGAGTCAGCACCATGGCTTTTAATCTCAACGGTTTCAACTTCAATCAATCAATCGTTGACTCCAATGGTAAAATTATTCCAACATGGGCTGACGTGCTCAACAGGGCTAACTTAGGTATGGAGGTAATGCATGAACGAAACGCACACAATTTCCCACTCGATTTAGCATGAAAAATACGGTTTCTACCATCGACAATATGTTCGATCCCCCTCAGTTGACTAAATACAAAATAGAAAACTGGAAAAATATAGCTGGTAAAAAAATCAGAGAAGCTTTACCAGAGTTGAATGATGATCAATTATGTGATGATGTCAATGAAGATGTCTATTCAGATTATTATGATTACACTCCTGAAGAGTTACCTGATTATGCACCTGCTATTATCGATGTACTCAAACCTTACTTACAACATTTTGCAGAAAGACGTCCTATAGAAATAGATTCTATGTGGACTCAAACTGCTTATAAACATCAATTCCATAGAGTACATAATCATGGTAATATGGGATGGTCTGCTATATTATATGTGGATTTTGATTCTAAGGAACATGATGGTACTGTTTATTATCATGCTTTAAATGATTTAAGAGAGGATAGTAATATAGATGTTTTCCAACCTAAAGTTAAGGAAGGAGATCTTGTTATATTCCCTGCTTATGTACCTCATGAAGCATCAATGAATATGTCTGATACACCGAGAAGAATAATATCATTTAATATAAGAGACAAAACACCACGTCCGTTCATCTCTATACCATAGAGACGCATGAACCCACAACATGGAACGGGGTTGTGGTACTGGAGAATTACTATGTCAGTAAGACTTAAGTATCGTGGTGTAACTTACACAAAAACCATTTAATTATTTAACATGAAAAAAATTGCACTAGCCCTAGCGGCAACAGCTTTCGCTTCGACTCCTGCAATGGCTGGCGTTTATCTTAACGCTGAGTCAAGAGATGGGTATACAGGATCTGATTATACAGGTAGGACTGTAGATCTTCACATTGGTTATGAAGGAAATGCAGGTAAGCTTGGATACTATATTCAAGGCGGTCCTGCTATCTCTGCAGAACCTGATGTAGACGGAACAGAAAGAACACTATCTGGTAAGCTTGGAGGTAAATTCAACGTTACTCAAAGGCTTGGTGTTTATGGAGAGTTTTCAGGTACTTCTAATGATGAAGCTGATAACACTTACGGCACAAAAATCGGAGCTAAGTACTCTTTCTAATGGCACAACAAGCTACACACTCACCAGCCTTTGTAACAAGGCTGACACCAGAACCCGAGAAGGTTGATACTAATCCTAGTGATTACCAACCTCCGGGTGTGGATGAAGAGCAAGAGTATGAATCTCTGGAAGATGCTCTAACAAGTTAATCATAGGAAGGGGAGCACCTCAGAGTCGGACTCCCCTTTCATTGGCTTTGGCCCTTTACGGAGGATACCCTTAGCCGTCTAGACGGTGGGAAAGACCACAACACAAAAAGAATAAGCGCAAAAAATTTTCAGCTGAAGAAAGTAAATATCTATTTTTAATTAACAATGGCCCAACAGGCAACCCATAGTAATGCCTCGCTGACTAGAGCTGGACAATCCAACTCTACAGGAGACGCAAGAGCATTATATCTTAAGTTGTTCAGTGGCGAGATGTTCAAAGGCTTCCAGCATAACGCAATTGCTAGAGACCTTGTAATGAAGAGAACCCTAAAGAATGGTAAGTCTCTACAGTTCATCTACACAGGACACACAAAAGCTGAGTACCATGTACCAGGTCAAAGTATCTTAGGTAACTCCGACGGATCACCTCCAGTAGCAGAGAAGACCATTACGGTTGACGATCTACTAATCTCAAGTGCATTCGTTTATGAATTAGATGAGACACTTGCCCACTATGAGTTACGTGGTGAGATTTCCAAGAAGATTGGTTATGCTCTAGCTCAGAAGTATGACAGACTAGTATTCCGTGCTATCGCTCGTGGTGCTCGTGCTGCATCTCCTATCACTAAGTCCGGTTTCGTAGAACCCGGTGGAACACAGATTCGTGTAGGTACAAACAACCAAGCATCTGATGCTTATGTTTCTGCTTCACTAATCAATGCATTCTATGACGCTGCAGCTGCACTAGACGAGAAGGGCGTTAGCTCTGAAGGTCGTGTAGGTGTACTTAACCCACGTCAATACTACGAATTAATCCAAGCTGTAGGTTCTAATGGATTAGTTAATCGTGATGAGCAAGGTGACTCATTACAAAAAGGTAACGGCATCATAGAGATTGCTGGTATCAAAATCTACAAATCAATGAACATTCCATTCTTCAGTACATACGGTACTAAGTATGGTTCAGCTTCTGCTACAAACCCTGGAATCACATCTCCTGGTAATGTAGGTTCATTCGTTGGTGAAGCAGTAGAAGATGCTGCTAACGACGTAACTGGAATCAACAATGAGTATGGTGAAGAAACAGAATTCGCTAACTCTTGTGGGCTTATATTCCAGAAAGAAGCTGCTGGTTGCGTAGAAGCAATCGGACCACAAGTTCAAGTAACAAGTGGGGACGTTTCCGTGGTATACCAAGGTGACGTGATTCTCGGTAGACTCGCAATGGGAGCCGACTATCTAAACCCAGCTGCTGCTGTTGAACTAGTCGCTGGTGCTGCTGCCGGATCATCTGGTAACGCTGCATTCTAAGCACGTTTTATGGGGACTCTTCGGAGTCCTCCTTTTTTTATATATAAATATTATGCCTTTTCCAACCACTAACAGTACACAAGAATTACCTGCTATAAATCAAATATTGTCGTCATGTGGTCAGGCTCCTGTAACCACTCTCGATCAAACCAACCCGGACGTTGCGATTGCATACGATACTTTGTTACAGGTATCAAGAGAGGTTCAAGCAGAAGGATGGACTTTTAATACGGAGTACCATTATGATTTTACACCTGATGGTAATGATGAGATATTAATACCTAATAATATATTACAAATTAAACTGACTGAAAACTGGGGTAATGTCGATAAAGATGGTATCCGTAGAAACGGTAAGTTATATGATAGACAAGATCATACATATAAATGGACTGACCAATCTCCTGTTGAATGCGATGTTGTATGGGAATTTGACTGGGTTGATTTACCACAACCTATACAAGATTTTATAACAGCTAGATCAGCTACTATTGTATCCCAACGTATAGTAGGAGATAGTACACAATATCAAATGTTACAACAACAAGAAGCTTATGCTAGAGCGTTAGCTTTAGAATATGAAACACAGCAAGGTCAATTTACTTTCTTTGGACACCCACAAGGACATCAAAACTATTACGATAGTTATCAACCATACCAAGCATTAGCAAGATAATGGCAGCAGTAACCCAACGAGTTAACAATTATTTAGGTGGGGTATCCAAACAATCAGATGATAAGAAGTTACCCGGACAAGTCAGGGAATGTCTTAATGGATACCCTGACCCTACTTTTGGTTTAACTAAGAGACCCGGACTTAAATGGATTGCTAATTTAGGTACTGGTACAACATATGATTCCTCTAAATGGTTTTATATACATAGAGATAATGATGAAAGATATATAGGTTGTATTAAACCTGCTTCAGGAGGCTCTACAGGAGACATAGATATATGGAATGCTACAACAGGTGTTGCATGTACTGTCAACTATGGTACAGGGGCACAGGCATACCTTACAGGTGCTCGTACAAACTATGATCTACTAACTGTACAAGATACAACAATTGTATGTAATAACTTAATAACAGTAGCTAAGATAGCTGATCCGACTTTTGTAGCTAATAAACAAGCTACACTTACTTTAAGTGGTACATCTATAAGTATTACATACACAATTGTTATACAAGGTACAACTATAACTGTCACTACTGATAGTGATGATACATATAGTGATGCACTAACTAAAATAAAAACTGCTATTGATTCACAAAGTACAACTAGCAGTTGGGGATTAACGGTAACAAAATTACAAACTACCTTACAAATCACTAGAGCAAGTGCTTTCACTATCACTGCTACTGGTGGTGCTACTAGTACATCTATTGAAGTCTTCCAAGATCAAGTAGATGCTATAACTCAATTACCTGTACAAAGTGTACATAATCATACAGTAAAAATAGTTAACTCTGCTTCTGCAGCTGATACATATTTTGCTAAATTTGTTGCAGATAATAGTACATCAGGTCCAGGTTATTGGGAAGAGACAGTAGATCCTAGTAAGTCAACTGGGTTAAATAATACTACAATGCCTCATGAGTTAGTAAATAACTCTACTAATACATTTACATTTCAAAAAATAACTTATACTAGTAGGTTAGTCGGAGATGATGTAACTAATAATCATCCAAGTTTTGTAGGACAAAAGATACAACAAGCCTTCTTTTATAATAATAGACTTGGATTTTTAGCTTTAGATAATGTAATTTTAAGTCAATCTGGACAGCAATATAACTTTTATAATACATCAGCTCAAACATTAACAGATGCAGATCCTATAGATCTACAAGCATCTACTACTAAACCTGCTGCTCTACACGGTATTATACCTACCACACAGGGTCTTATTTTATTCAGTAAGAATCAGCAGTTCCTAATGAGTGCTCAGGATAATATACTTACACCAACTGGTACAACTATCAGAACTATCTCTAACTACGAGATGGACGATAGTGTAGATCCTATAGATATGGGTACTAGTATTAATTTCATCAGTAAGACACCTAGTTATACCCGTACTTTTGGTATGATAACTAGAGGTCAAGATGAAAACCCTCAAGTATTAGATGTAAGTAGAGTTGTAAATGAGTGGGTTCCTGAGACAGTTGATACATTTATAGGTAGTGCTCAGAACCAATTCATAGCTATGTCTAGCCAGTCTGATAGAAAAGTATATTTCTATTTGACTTATAGTGATGGAGAAAAGAATATAATACAAGCTTGGTTCAATTGGCAGTTACCTGGTACTGTACAGACTATAGCTGTAGATTCAGATGATTTCTATACTATAACTAAACAAGGTAGCCAGTTTGTGTTATCTAAAGCTAGTTTAAGTCAGAGTCCTGATGATGCTATTATAGTTAATAATGATGGTCAAAAGTTAAACCCATGTATAGATCTTTGGTCTACAGCTCGTAATGCTGCTAATAATGCTACTGTAGTATATGATTCAACTAATGACTTTTCTAAATGTTACATACCTTTTGCTAATGTATCTACATTAACACCTGTAATAGTTATTAAAGGTACTACAGCTACAGGACAATTCATTGAATCTGGATTCTCTACTACACCTGAAGTTATAACTAATGATGGTGATCCCTATTTTAAAGTAATTAGAAAAGATTTAAGTGGTGTAGCTAGTGATGTTATTGTAGGCTGGAAGTATGATTTAGATGTTATATTACCTAAAACCTATGTTAGAAATGAAGAACAACGTAGTGATTTTACAGCTACATTGACTATAGCTAGGATGAAATTTGCTCTAGGTTTATCTGGAGTTATGGGATTTAAACTTAAATCAACAGGTATTAGACAAGGTAAAAAAGAATATACAGGAGATGGTAGTACTACTGTCTTTAACTGGGTTGATGAAGATCTTGATTATATAGATAAGGATCAAATAAAAATTAAATTAGATGGTGTTGTTACTACAGCCTTTACTATAACAGGTGATACACAAGTTACTTTTAATAGTGCTCCTGCTAATACTGTAAAGATTTTAATATACCTTGATGAATGGTATAATCTAAACCCAACACAAGTAGCTGATACTTATTTAGCTAATGATATTGCAGTAACAGAGCAATCAGTTGTTACTATACCAATTCATCAAAAAAATACAAACTTCCAATTAAGAATATTTAATGACTCACCATTTCCTGTGTCCTTGAATTCTATGATGTGGGAAGGTAATTACTCACCAAGATTCTATAGGAGAGGATAATTATGGTCGCATGGTTAGCACCAGTATTAACAATAGGTGCAAGTCTTTATAGTGGTTATAGATCATCACAGAATGCTCGAAATGCAGCAAATGCAGCTAATGATGCTACTGAACGACAGTTTGAATATGACACCCAGAAATGGGAAATGTCTAAAGATAAACTAGTTGCAGATAGAGAGTATGCTATACAACAAATAATGAATAATGCTGCTAATGAAAGAAGATTAGCAGATTTTAAAGATGCTACAAATTTACAGAATTATAATTATGAATTAATGATTCGTAATAGAGAACAAGCATCTTTAAATCAACAATTTAGAAAATCAAATCAATTATATAGAGATCAGACTTCTTTAAATGCTCAGTCTGCTATGGCTGCTACTGAAGAAGAGTATAATAGACACAGAGATGTAGGTATAGAAGCTCAATTTAATGAAAGAGAAGCAGAATTAGAATATCTTATAACAGAAGGTAAAATGAGAGCTAGAGGTATGCAAGGTCGAAGTGTAACCAAAGCTTCTCAAGCTACCTATGCTGATTTTAGTAGGCGTTTAAGTCTGATTGATGCTACTGTTGATAGTTCTGGTAGAGCAGCTAGATCTGCAATAGAAGAAATAGCTAGAGATAAAACATCAGCTGACTTAGCTGCATATGCACAGAAGATGTTAGATCCTGGTCAATTACCTATGCCACTATTACCATTTGCAACACCTGTATCTAGCGTTGTATTACCTAGAGCTTTAGATGAGTATGACTATGGACCAGAACCTGTTAGAGGTGCTATATCTGATCCTAGTGCTGCTGCAGGCATGGCTTGGGGTACTGCTATTAGTAATATAGCCGCAGAAGCTGGTAGAGGTTTATCTGGTTACTACGGTCAATGGAAGGATTAAATTATGGCATTTAGATCAAGCGCACGACGAGGTAGATTCGATCGTCAGAACATAGGTGATGGAGGTATACAAGCACTCCAAAAACAACAGAGTGATGTCATTAAGTTCCTAGACTTATCTAGAAGACAAAACCTAGCAAGAGGTGAAAAACATATAGCTAACCTTAAGGGTGTAGCTAATACTGAAAGTGAGAATGCAAGGATCATTCAGAATGTTGAGAATGATATTTATAAAACTAAAGTAGATGCTATTAATGTAGCAGGTACTAGAGATGTACAGAGGCTAAGAGATGAAGCTAAAATGTTTGAAGCTTCATCTAGGTTCTGGGGTGATTTCTCAGGTGCTGGTGCTAGAGCTCTTGGTTCAGCAGCTCAAGGTCTTTATGACATGGCTGAGTTTACACAAGGTAGACGTCAGTATGAAAAGGCTAGAGATGATGGTACTCTAAGACAATTTGCTTCTGCTACTGAAGCTCTATATAAAATAGAAGATGGTAAGATAGTAATTGAAAGAAATAGAAAAGATATTACTGGAGAAGAAGGTAGGTACTTAGGTAAACAAAGGAGAAGTACTAATAGATACTATGCACATTTAGTACTAAGTGATTTTGAAGAGAATAAAGCTGATTACTATAGAGAAGCTTCAGATGCCTTTGATAGATTCTTAGATCAACAAGAGAAAGAAGGTAATCCTGTTAGTGCTAAACAATTAGCTCCAGAATTCTATGAAGCATGGGCTACACATGTATTAGAACAGAAAGGTGTATCACCAAGTCTTAAGAAATCTCAAGAATTTATTGATGATTTTGTTGTACAAGGTACTCAAGTTAGTGGAGTATATAATCGTCAACAGTTATATACAGAAACTCAGAATGCTGTTAAAGATGATTTAAAAGTTGTATTAAGCAGTAATGATGAGAATAGATCAGATGATTTAAGTTCTTTAATTTCTAGTGTACGTGAAAGTTATACAAAAGATGATAAAGGTCGTGTAACTCCATTTATAGGTAACACAGCAGATGCTGGTGTCTATGTATTTACTGAAGTCTTAGCTAAACACCCTACTATGACTAGGGATAAGATGAATGCTCTTTTAGATACACAAGTACCTGGAGAGAATATAACTTATCGAGAGAAACTAAAGAATCGTAATATTGAGGAATTAGTAGAAGAAGCTCTTATTGATAACCAGAAAACTATTACTCAAAGAAATAAGGCTTTAGATCTAATTGATGATAGAGGATATAAGGCTACTGTTGAAGAAGAAATTAATTCTGGTAAAATAGATTCTAGTACTAAAGAAGGTAGACAAGAACTTCAAAGGAAATATGATGAAGCAAAACTAAAAGGTTATAATGAATCTACATCTTATATTGCAGAGTTATTAGTTTACGATAAAGAATCTAATGTACCTCTTTCAGTACAAACTAATCTTAGATTAGCAGCTGAAAAAGGTGATGTAGAATGGTTCAATAGTATTTATACTAATAGTTTATTAAGTAATAAAGATAGAGAGAATTATAAATTCCTTAGTGAGTCTGTAAATCATATTTCAGATTATAAGACCCAAGTAGAACAGCCATTAAATACTATATTGAAGAAACAACTAAGTGCTCAACCAGGTAGAAACTGGAGTGATACATTAGAGGTTGCATCTACAATGGCTGAAACTCAAGTCTTAAATGAATTCTATACCTTAACTCAAGAGAATGCAGATAAGATAGAAAAGGGTGAAGTAAAGGTTTCTCAGTTATTTAAAGAAGCAATGAAGAAAGTTGCTGATGAAATAAAAGCTGGTGAAGGTATGTGGGGAGTAACTGAAACTATAGATGAAAATGGCCAACTTCATTTTACATCATTTGAACCAGATAGTTTTGATTTTACTACAATTGATCTTTCTTCACGTTTGAATTCTGATAAGTCTCAAGATGCTTATGATAACATGGTCTCATATGAGAAAGTTGATGGTAAATTAGCAACTGGAAGTGCAGGTAAAGTTATCTCAGATACCCAGATGATAAATGTTATTAGAGATATTGAAAATGGACAAGAGTTTACCTATCCTGAAAATGTAATTGAAGTAGCTAATCACTTTGGTAAGGATCCTAGAGAAGTAATGAATGATCTCCTAGCTAATTATACAGATGTTAGTAAACTTGATGATGATAACAAAGCCCATGCATATGTAAGTAAACCTCCTAAAGAACTTGAGGTAGAAAAAGAAATTGAAGAATCTAAGAATATAGAGAATGATAAAAAGAAACCAGAAGATTCAAGAGGTAAAAGTAATGAATTCTGTAGTGCTAAATCATTATATAATAAAGTTATTAAATCTGGTATAGATATACCATTTACCGCAGATCAACGGATAGCTTTTGCTAGCGATTCAGAAGCAATCAATGCTGCATTAGAAGCAGATGCTGGTTTAATAGAAGGTAGGGATTATACTGCAAGCAGTGACGGTAATCACTATATGCATATAACACCTACATCTAGAGAAGGCACACAATTTATGATGCAATATTATAAGAAGTGGGGCTTAGAAATAGAATTGAATGGTAGCCTATTTGATTTTACTTCATGTACATTTAAAAGGAGTCTTTAATGGCACTGATCGATGATAAAAGAGATGAGGAGCAATTACAAGATGAAGCTCCTTTAGTAGCAGATTTACCTGTTATAAATGCAACTGATCAAGCACACAAAACATTAGATAATTCTAGTAGTGTAATTGATACTACCAGTACTGATACTACTAATCGTTTCCCTGGACCTAAAATTAGAGGTGAGTCTACTCATAAATCAATGGGAGCTACAAGTAGAATAGATCTATCCATTCCTGCAAATGAAAAAGAAATGTGGGATAAGTATAATACTTGGTGGCGTATGCCTAAAGGTGAAGAAAGGAATGCTATTAGGAATACTTGGTACGAAACTTATTATGGTATGACTTATGATTCATATCAAGATAGTAAAGTAGAGCGTATGATGGATAGTTATCAATTTAATCCTATCAAACGTTTAGATAATATCTTTCAAAACCTATCTATACCAGGATTAGCTTGGGCTGATTTTGGTATGGATGCAGTAGGTATGTTACCTGGTGCTGGTATACTAGATGATATATGGGATAAAAAAACTAGATTAGATAGCCCAGTAGCTGAGAAAACACGTAAAGCATTATCTATAATACTTCCTGCCATTCAACTTGGTAAAGTAAGTACACCTGGTATAACAGGTATGACAGCTAATATGCCTAAAGTACAGCAACTATTAGCAAGAACAGGATTATATGCTGCAGAAGATGCTATACTTATAGGTATTAGTGATCAAGGTGAAGAGCATAATTTCATGCGTGCTTTATCTGATTTATTACCAGGGGTCTTTGGACCTAAAGGATGGATACCTATACCTGATGCTATTAAAACTTTAGATACTGATTCTCCTCTTGTAAGGAAGAGGAAAAATATGTATGATAGTGGTATATTAGCTCCTGTAGGTACTCTTCTTGGTGTAGCTATGGCTTTAAATCCTAGAGCTATATCTAAAATGGGTTGGTTTGAACCATTAGATGAGGCTGCTACTTCATATAAAAATAAACAAATAATTAGAACTGCTGATGCAGATGATCTTATAGCTCTTCAAGAAGTTAATACTCAACTTGCTTTAGGTGAGAAAAACTTAAGTAAACAAGTTTATACTCAGCTGATGGATGAACAGATGAGATTAACAGAAAAGTTAAAGAGATATAGAGATATAGATGATGCTATAGATCAAGCAGAGAATTCTAAGAATTTAGAAAGAAATGAAGCTGCTAAAACTAATAAGGAACTAGATCCAGATAGTAAAGAATTTGATCCTAATGCAACTCGTATAACTGATGACTCTGAAATACCAACACAACAAATACCTCCAGGTAATGTAGCACGTAATATAGCCGATACAACTGCTATTAAATCTGGTGTTAGCGAAGGTGATCCAGCACCTATTATAACAGAAGCTATGAGACGTAAAGGTCTTATGGTAGGATCTACTTCTAGAGATGCTGTCTTAGGTGTAGCAGAAGAAGCTAGAGATATTGGTAGATTTAATGCATTAGTAGATGGATTTAGATTTACTTCTAAACAAATGAATGCTGCTGCTTGGGATATTTATACAAGTATTATAGCAGCTGAGAATATGGATGATCTAAGAGGATTATTTTTAGATAATAGAGATGTTAAATCTATGCTTCTTGGTCGTTTTAATGTTGAATATATTAACGAAGAGCAAGCTCGTGCTGCTGCATTTGCTATGAGAGATCTAGTAGATAGATTCTTAGGTAGAGAAATAGCAGAATCTTCTGGAAGAGTTATGGATACTCTAGGTAGAGAATCAGCTAGCCTTGCTGAAGCTATGACCGAGCTTAAAGGTTTTACAAATAATGATGCTGCAATGGATTTAATCCTAGATAAAATGCAGTTCCTTATGGATGAATATGCTCTAAATAAATATATATCAGGTTGGCAGCTTAGAAATAAAAACTGGTTTGATCAAGTACCTCCTAAACAAATAGATGAAGTAATAGATACTCTACAAAAAGAATTCACTTCTGCAGAGAATGCTATCCATGCTAAGAATTTAAGATTTACTGAAGAACTAAACAGATTAAAGAAAGAAAATCCTTTAGCTATGCGTCCATTAGTCGATGCATTTGCACATACTAATGGTGATGTAGATAGTTTAGCTAAGCTTTATAAATGGGCTGCCCAACAAGTAACACCTACTGGTATGCTTAAAAGTCCAGATCCTAACGCATTGAATCTATTTACTAGATCTGCTTGGGGTGTAATATACAATAATGTCTTATCTGGTATATCAGCATTCAGAGCCGGTTTAGGTAATACATCTCAATTAGTATTAAAACCTATTACTGGTGTATTAGGGCATGGTGTATGGGGATTATCAGATGGATTTGAAGGTCTCAAACGTACTATGTATTATAATGGTGCTGTTTTTGAGACTAATAGAAGAGCATTAAGTGATGCTTGGCAGATGATGAAGAAGGCTAATCATGATCCTACAGTTATGATGAAATCCTTTAGAAAAGATTTCGTATTCCAAGAAGATAAAACTTGGAAAATTATGGATGATATGAGAGCTGTATGGAAACAAGAAGGTAATATTGGTAGAATTTATCAGTATGACATGGCTAAAACCATGAATGATATGTCTAAAATATCATGGTTACGTTATGGTATGACTGGTATGGTATTTACTGATGTATTTTCTAATGTACATTTAGCTCATTATATAGCTAGAACAAGAGCTTATGATGATGTCTTTAGTGAATTCGGATTTGCTGATTATAGTAAGATAGCTTTAGCTGAAAAAGAACATTATAAGAATTTATTTGATGCTGATGGTTTAGTTAAAGATGATGCATTAAAAGCTATAACTGGAGAAGTTTCATTAAACTTAGATGATGGTGTTGCTACTTGGATAAATAAAGCAACTACTGCATATCCTATAACTAAATTCAGTCTCATGTTCCCTAGAACTGGTAGCAACTGGGTTAGGAATGCTATTTCATGGACTCCATTACAAGCTATACCTGGTATTAATAAGTATTCTAAAACTATATGGGCTAGAACTGATGAAGATATAGCTTCTGCATTAGCAGAGCATGGTATTGACATGGCTACTACTCCTAATGCTAGAGTACTATTTGAAAACTTAAGAGCTGAATATACAGGTCGTATAGCTTTCAGTTCACTATTAACAAAGGTATTCTGGGATTATTCTATGGCTGGTAATATCAGAGGTAGTGGACATTATAATGCTTCACGTAGACAAAAAGAAAGAAGTCAATTCGGATATGAACCAAAAACTATTAATATAGGTGGTAAATGGGTAAGTTTTAAAGGTATACCTGGTGTAGATCCTATACTAACTATCTTAGGGGATATGGCATATTATGCTAGAGATATTGACCAAGCCTTCCTTGAAGATTGGCAAGCAAAGCTAATGTGGACTATCTCTGCTACATTCCTTAATGAGACACCTTTACAAGGCTTAGAGCCTCTTGTAGCTGCCTCTAATGGGGATTTATCAGGATGGAGTAGATTAGTAGCTAATTCTACTAGAGCTATGATACCTCAATCTGGTGCTTTAGGTGTATTAAGTAATGCTATTACATCTACACAAAAAGATATCCAAGCAGATATAGTGAAATATGTACAGAATAAAATACCTATTGCTTCTAGTTTATTAACAGAAGAGATAGATATATGGACTGGTGAACCTCTTAATGATATCCAGAATCCAGTTCTTAGAATATTAAATGCTATTAATCCTGTTAAAGTTAGTGGTACAGAAGAGCCATGGAGGAAATGGTTACTTACTACTGGTTGGGATGGATTAAGTAGATTAAAGAAATCTTCTGATGGTTCTTATGAATATAGTCCTGAAGAAAGAGAATGGATATATAAGCGTATAGGTGAAATGCAGCTTTATAAAAAGCTAATACCTTTAATGAATAATCCTAAATATGCTGAACAAGTAGGTAAGTTACGTTCTCATAGAGTAACTGCTCAAGATCTTGAAAATGATAGGATTAAACTAAAAACAAGTAAACTTCCTTTATTTAAAATGATTGATAAAATAATAAAGGATGCACAAAGACAAGCTGAATTTGAATTTAAACAGATACATTTAGATGCAGCTAATTCTATGAGAACCCAATCACTAGTTGATAGAGCAATGGAATCAGGTAATGTAGACAGAGCTAATCAACTACAAAAAAAAGAACTAGAAACTCGTCAATTATTGACAATGCCTAAATAATTAAACTATGGCTGTTACAGAAGCTTCGTATACGGGTAATGGCTCCACCACCAATTACTCGTTCACATTTCCATATCTAAAGTCAACTGACGTAGAAGTTCAGGTTGACGCAACCGTGACTACTGCATGGACATTTGCCAATGCTACCACGGTACAATTTAATACTGCTCCAGCTAATGGAGCCAAAATCAAAATACTCAGACAAACGAATGTTGACAACCTGACAGCCACCTTTTATGCAGGATCAGCGATAAAATCAGAAGATTTAAACGATAACTTTACACAGAATTTATATAGTACACAAGAGAAAAGTAATAGAGCATTCGAGACAACTGGAGGTACTATTACTGGTGATGTAGCATTAGGTGAAGATGTTACTGTTACTTTTGAAGGTGCAACAGATAATGCACATGAAATTACAGTTACAGTAGCTGATCCAACTAGTGATACTACACTTACATTACCTAATACAACAGGTACTGTAGTAACTACAGGAGACACAGGAACAGTAGCAACTGCTATGATAGCAGCTGATGCTATTAATGGTACAAAACTAGCAGATAATGCTGTTGATTCTGAACATTATACTGATGGTTCCATTGATAGAGTACACTTAGCAG
>VTLG01016911.1_pt1 | contig 14965 bp, 21 predicted proteins | sample 4694571 | NCBI WGS metagenome assembly VTLG01 (sample SAMN12604809, study PRJNA352737) | marine metagenome | biome: ENVO:00000447; feature: ENVO:00000209|ENVO:00000569|ENVO:01000036; material: ENVO:00002151; isolation source: viral sequences binned using virsorter ...
CTGCTAACCAAGCCGGGACCAATAGGCTGTCCATGCTTTGCAAGCATTGGGATTTTGGCAGCATATCTTGTGAGCCATCGTAGCAGCGAACAATCCACGCCTTCTCACTGATGCTTTTCAGTTCCGCGTATTTAACTCTGTAATATGGTTGCTTTTTCATCTCTATTTCTCCTGTTTCATTTTTAAAATTGCTTATTACTCCCAAAGACACCCATCTTCATCCGGCAACCATGATCCATCGAGTGCTTGCTCCAATCGGTCTAAACTTTCACCCCAATTGTAATGTGGATAGCTAAGACCTTTCTCAAATTTTCCGAAAGGTTTGATGTCAATCCATGGAACGACATCGCACTGGTCAATTGAATATGTCGTTGCATTCTTTTTGATGAGTCTCCGAAACTTGCCATAATCTGGGTCGACCTTGCGCTTCAGCTTTGGCCGTAAAAACTGACCTAGAATTTGTTCTACCGATAATGATGTCATTTCTATTTCTCCTCCGCTTTATAAGTTTTGAAGTACCAGTTGATGGCTAAATCTTCGACGAACCAATCAGTAACCTTGGCTCCCCTTGGGCTTTCGCCGCTATCGAAAATAGCGTTCTTCTCAGATAGTGAAGCCATAACTCCGCCGATGGTTTGCTTATCCCATTTTAGCTCTTCGGCTAAATCGTCTGCGTTCATCCAGGTCATGTTGTCATCCAATAGCCAATCAGCATCCTGGGCACCTGTAATGTGGATACCGGTTTCTACGAATGCGACTAACATCTCTTGTTCTTTGGTTGTAAATTCCATTTTCATTTCCTTTTCTCCTGTTGTTGTAAAAACACCGTACCATAGAATAACTATGTAATCAATAGTTTTTATATGTATTTAGTATTATTTTCGGGGAAAGGTGACAGGAATTATGGCAATTTAATTGACGAAGTGTCAATTTTGCTATACTCCTAAAACCAATATCGGCAATTGCGCCTATTGGAGGCTATGATCGACGACGGCCCACAAATAGAGTTTATAACTTGGCAAGACGACCTCGATGAGTATTGGGTGCGAATTAAGGTCGGGCCTTTTGGGCGGGAAGAGTACGCAGATATTTGTTGGCGTGAAATTGCTGGTTTAATCGCAAGTGCCGAGCGGGATCGGTTAGGGCTAACAACACACTAGGTTGAGATGCTTGAGTTTTTCATCGAATTGTTAAAGCGGCTGGCGTATTTGTAATATGACCGAGTTAGACCGGCGGATGGTATCCGAAGTGATACCCTACGCATCCAACTCGCGGACGCATAGTGAAGAGCAAGTCACCGCTATTGCTGCCTCAATCAAAGAGTTTGGCTTTACCAATCCCGTCTTAATCGATGAGGGGAACGGTATTATTGCAGGGCACGGTCGGGTGCTTGCGGCTAAAAAGCTGGGCCTGACAGAAGTGCCTGTCATTGTTTTGTCGCATCTTACAGAAGCGCAGCGTAAAGCTTATGTGATAGCGGACAACAAGCTGGCTTTAAACGCGGGTTGGGACTTGGAGCTATTATCAATTGAGATGCGCGGCCTGAACGATGCCGGTTTCGATCTTAATTTGATAGGCTTCAGCGCTGACGAGATAGCAAACTTACTTGTGGAGAAAACAGACGGCTTGACCGACCCGGATGATGTGCCAGAGCTTTCGGATGTTGCGGTGACAAAGGCCGGTGACGTTTGGCGGCTTGGCAAGCACCGTCTCATGTGTGGCGACTCTACCGTGGCTACCGATGTCACTAAACTTCTAAACGAGGTGGAACCGCATTTGATGGTAACGGACCCGCCGTATGGCGTTGAGTACGATGCCAACTGGCGCGATAAATGGTCGAACAAATGTGCGCCAGGTAAGGTTGAGAATGATGATGTGGCCGATTGGTCCGAGGCTTGGGCTTTGTTCTCAGGCGATGTGGCTTATGTCTGGCATGGGGACCGTCACGTTGCAACGGTAGCAAATAGTTTAGCGGCTCACGACTTCGTAATTCGAGCACAAATCATATGGTCTAAAAACGATTTTGCAATCGGGCGCGGCGATTACCACTATAAACATGAGCCATGCTTTTACGTAGTGAGAAAAAACTGCAAAGGTCACTACGTTGGGGGCCGAAAGCAAACGACGATATGGGAAATAGACAAACCACAAAAGTCTGAGACAGGCCATAGTACACAAAAGCCAGTCGAATGCATGAAGCGTCCCATCGAGAACAATGCGAGTCCGGGGCAAGCTGTTTATGAGCCGTTTTCTGGGTCAGGCACTACAATCATAGCGGGAGAAACAACAGGCAACCCAATTTATGCGATGGAACTTAGCCCGCAATACGTTGATGTTGCTGTCAAAAGGTGGATGGCTTTTACAGGTAAGGATGCTGTCTTAGAGGGGAGCGGGGAGATTTTCCCCACTATAAAAAAAGATGCCGCTTAAAAAAACCAAGCCGAGCTTCAAGCCTACAGATGACGAGCGCAAAATGGTCGAACAAATGTGCGCCGTAGGTATCCCGCAAGAGAGCATATGCAAGGTTGTGAGGGACGGCATAGACGATAAAACCCTACGCAAACATTTCCGCAGAGAGCTGGACACTGCAAAGGTGCGGGCTAATGCACAGATAGGCGGCACATTATTTAATAAGGCAGTAAACGGTGACACCTCCGCAGCTATATTTTGGGCAAAAACTCAAATGGGGTGGAAAGAGACCAACGCGACCCAATTAACGGACGGGGACGGCGGGCCTCTTAAAATAGTGGTGGATTGGGTTGCCCCAAAAAAAGATTGAACTGCCAAAGGCGTTCGCAGAGCTAACACAGCCCAGTCGATACAAAGCCTTTTACGGCGGCAGAGGCAGCGCAAAAAGTCACAGCTTCGCAACCGCGCTCTTATTGCGTGGAATGTTAAAACCAGTGCGCGTTCTCTGTTGTCGTGAAGTACAGCTTTCGATTAAAGATTCGGTCAAGCAACTTTTGGACGACAAAATCGCCGCGCTCGACTTTGGCTACTTTTACGAAAGTGTGCAGAGCGAGATACGCGGTGCCAACGGCACATCGTTCATCTTCGCGGGCCTTGGCAAGATGACCACAGACCAGATTAAAAGTTATGAAGGTGTGGACATTGTATGGGTGGAAGAGGCGCAAACCATATCAGCGCACTCGTTAGAGATTTTAATACCGACGATCCGCAAGCCAGAGAGTGAATTGTGGTTTAGCTGGAATCCACGCCATGCAACGGACCCAGTAGACAAACGGTTTAGAGGCGATAACCCGCCACCAAAGAGTATAATTCGCAAGGTAAACTTTGATGCTAATCCGTTCTACCCGGATGAGCTAAACGCGGAACGTGAATACGACGAAGAAAACAACGTGGGCCGATACGCACACATCTGGCTTGGCAGTTATGAGCCGCAAGCCGTAGGTGCAATCTGGGATAGATCAACATTAAACCAACACCGTGTGCATGAGCTACCGCAGATGCAACGAATACTGGTGGCAATAGATCCGGCCATCAGCGCAGAAGATAACAGTAATGAGACAGGAATTGTGGTTGCGGGTATTGGTGCGGATGATCGCGGCTATATACTTGACGACCGCAGCCTTGTTGGCGACCCACATGAATGGGCAAGCGCAGCGGTTAACGCCTTTGATGAATACGAGGCCGATGGGATTGTTTGCGAGATCAATCAGGGCGGGGCAATGGTCGCAGCGACCTTGCAAAGCGTAAGACCGGACTTGCCAGTTATCGAGGTGAGGGCAACACGCGGCAAGCACGTTAGAGCAGAGCCAATTGCAGCCCTTTACAAGACCGGGCGCATCAGCCACTGCGGTACGTTTTTAAAGCTAGAAGATCAAATGTGTTTGATGACTGCATCAGGATTCGATGGCGAGGGTTCGCCAGATCGTGTCGATGCAATGGTGTGGGCGTTCACAGAATTGTTCCCGGCACTGACGCGCAAAAAAGTTGTGCGGCGAGAAAAAGCCTACCCCGAATTAACAATTGTATGAGGCAAGCGATGCTAAATAAAACTGATTATTATACTTTGTTGGGTCGCATAGCAGAGCTTGAGGCCGACGTTAGATCATTACAGGCAGCGATGGCAAAAACACAACAGCGCCCGCCAAAGTCAAAACAAACGCCGCACGTGGGTGGGAATAAATAAATGCCTATGTCAGATGACGATCTGCGGGCAGTCGTGCGTCAGGAGATATTTAACTCCGTTGATTATATGGATGGCGAGATATCCGAAGACCGCAGAAGGTCGATGGATTTGTACTATCAGGAGCCATTCGGCAATGAGCAAGAAGGCCGCTCACAGTTTGTAAGCTCTGATGTACAGGACGTTGTAGAAAGCCTTGTGCCTGACTTTATGGAGATATTTGGCGGCAGCGATGAGGTGTGCGAGTTTGAGCCTGTCGGCCCGGAAGATGAAGAGCACGCGAAACAAGCAACCGATTACATCAATTTTATTTGGGAGCATGACAACAACGGCTACCAGATCAAGCACGACATAATTAAAACAGCGTTGCTACAAAAAAACGGCATTTTGAAAGTAAGCTGGGACAACACACCGCGTCATCGGGTGGAGACGCTGGAAAATATTAACAGTTTGCATTTTGCCGAGCTGATGGCTGATGACACCATCGAGGTTGCCGAACACACCGAGAAACAAGTGGACGATCCCCAGCTGATGCAGTTTGCCCCGGACGGCATTGTGCATGATGCGAAGATCAAGCACACGACAGAGATGGGCCGCGTTCTGCTGGAAGCTGTGCCGCCGGAGGATTTTTTAATCAGTCGCCGCAGTGCAGATATAGAAACCGCCCGTATGTGCGCTCACAAAATGCAAAAGACTCAGAGCGACTTGCTGGAGATGGGCTTTGATGAGGAGCTAGTGCAGCGGTTAGCAAGCGGCGGTGATGACGAGGATTTTGATGAGGAGCGGCAAAGCCGTTTTAACGATGAGGAATATATCGGAGAGTCGGAGACCTCTGATATGTCGAGCCGTGAGATATGGTTATACGATGTTTATCTTAAAGTGGATTACGATGGCGATGGCATCAGCGAATATCGCCAGATACTGCTAGGCGGCGATGACTACACGATACTAGAAAACAACCCGGCAGACTTTAATCCGTTTGTAGACTTTCCCTGCATCAAAATGCCGTTCAAATATTTTGGCCGGTCGATGGCTGATCTGACTGTAGACATACAAAAAGTAAAATCAATTATTCAGCGCCAGATGCTGGACAATATGTATCTGATCAACAACGCCCGCGCTGGCATTAGTAACAAAGTTGACCTCGATGATTGGTTAAGTAACCGACCGGGGCAAGCGGTGCGCGTGGATACAGACGGCGCAGATGTACAGGGCCACTTCGGACAGATTGGCACTGTGCCGATTGGCCAACAGGCAATGGGTAACATCGAGTATTTCGATAAGCTGCGGGAAACACGCACGGGCGTGATGCGTATGGACCAAGGTATTACATCCAACGCGATCCACGATACGGCTGCGGGCGTAAACCAGATGATGAATCAGGCGGCAAAGCGTAAACTGCTAATCGCTCGCAACTTTGCCGATGGCTTCAAAGTAGCCAATAAAAAAATATTACGGCTTGTGATCAATCACCAGGACCGAGAGCGCACCATACGTCTACGCAATCAATGGGTGCCGATAAGACCTAATGCGTGGAACGCTGACATGGACGTTACCATTAAGGTTGGGTTGGGCTACGGCACAAAAGAAAGCCAAATGGCCGCAAACCGTTTTATGATTGACCTGATGCAAAAGATTGTGGAGGTGCAGGGCGGCATCCAAGGGCCACTGCTGAAGGGCGATAATATCTTTTATATATTGAAGCGCACCGCAACCGATCTGGGCTACCACAACGCCGATCAGTTGTTTAGCGATCCGATGGCACAAGAAAACCAGCCGCCGCAAAAAGACGATCCTACAGACGCCATCATGCAATATCAAATGATGGAATCCCAAGCCAAGCTTGCACTGCAAGAGCGTGAGTTTGCAAGCAAGATGCAGCTTGAGTATGAGAAGTTTCAAGCCGATGTGATGCTGAAACGGATGGATGCGGCGATGAAGCGCGGTGCCACTGCCGATGAAATACAGGAAGAGCGGGCGCAAGCTTCAAACGAAATGCAATTAGAGCGTGAGAAGTTCATGGCTGATATGGCCTTGGAGCGCGAAAAGATGGCCGCTGATATAGCTTTAGAACGACAAAAGATAGCGGGTGATTTAGCCGTAAAGCAAGAAGCTGCACGACTGAAGGGCGTGAACATCCAAGCGGAGTTCACAGAAATTAACCAATAGAGAGGATTTAATTATGGCAAAAGGAATGGAGCCATCGTTCTCAACGATTGCACCACCTATGGGTGGCGTTGAAGGCGTAAGCATTGTCGAATCCCGTCTAAACCACGGCGGCGACATGAGCTACAAGGGCGGTCGCAGTGGCGGCGGCTACGGCAAGAAAAAGAACAGCAAGAAAATGAAGGCCGGGTATTAAAATGCGCGGTAATCATACTTATAACAAATCGGGTTCGCATACTTACCGTAAAGGCAAGCCGATTGATGAAAAAAGCGCAAATGTCGTGTATGCCGACAAAGGCGCATCAAAGCTTTCGGGTAGACGCAAATAGTGTCACCTGATGATGAACTTGCGTTAATTCGTAAGGAACAAGACCGTGCAACGCGGGCACGGCACATCCTCGAAGAGCCTATCTTTAAGGATGCTATGCAGGCACTCCGAGACGAAGCGATAGCCGAGTTTAAACACTCAGACTCTCACAACGTCGCGGCCCTGCAACACGCGAGAATCCGTTATGACATTACAGAGGCATTCCTCAGTAAGTTAACTCGGCACGTTGAAACTGGCGCTTTATCAGAGGTGCGGTTTGAAAACTTGCGAAAGCTTATGGGAATGAAATAAACATGACAGAAACAGCGGCCTCGCCAGAGGTATCCGCACAGGACGCGCAGACCGCGCCACCTGTACCAAATGAAAACGATGCTGATAGAACCGAATCTGTAGAGCGGGAGGCCAAGATGCTTGGTCTACACGACACCGCAGACAAGCGGGCCTTTAGCATTATAGATAAAATCGTGGAGGGACCGACTGAAGCAGAGGCACAAGCTGAAGCTGAAGCAACAGAGCCTGTAAACGATGAAGCAAGCGTTCCCGACGAAGTTGAGGAACCGCAGACAACCGAAGAGGCTGCATCAGAAACCGTAGATGATGCAGAGGAATCGGAGCCAACAATTGAAGCGGAGGAGAATCAAGCCGCGCTACCGGACAATTTTACAGTCGAGGACTTGGCAAACGCCTACGAAGTCGAGCCGACAGACCTTGTTAAAAAATTACAGGTGAAGGTCGGAGATGAACTGGTAAGTCTGGAAGATGCCGTAAATGGCAACTTGCGCGATAAGGATTATACGCAAAAAACGATGGCTTTGGCGGAAGAGCGTAAGGGGTTTGAAGATGAACAGCTTGCGGCTCGAAACCATTTAGCGCAACAAATCGACCAAGCCGAACAGGCTTTGTTGGTAGCACAGAACCTTTTTCCTAATCTGGATATGACAAAATACGCACATATGCTGAACGAAGGTTCAGATGCGTATGACCCGGCTGCTTATTTGCGGATTGAACAGCAAAACAAGCAGCAACAAGGTCAGATTGCACAGATTGCAGAAGCTGTTGCGGCCCAGCGAGAGCAAGCCACTCAACAGTACACGCAACAAATGAGTGAATGGCGTGATAACCAGATTGAGCAGTTAAAGGTTTTAAAGCCGGAACTGCAAGATGCAGAGACCGCCCAAAAAACTGAAAATTCATGGAAAAATTATTTAGTAGATGGCGCGGGTTTTACACCGGATGAAGTGTCCCAGTATTTTGAAGGGCCATTCAATGCAAAGCATATGATGCTAGTTGATAAGGCCATGCGATATGATGCTCTGGAAGCTGGCAAGCCAAAGATAGCTAAAAAGCTTGCGGCCAAGCCCAGGGTAGTCAAAGGCGGCACAACACCAAACAAAGCGACCACTGTTTCGCAACAGTTGCAAAAGGCGCGTAAACGTCTACGGGCTACCGGCGCTGATGATGCAGCATTAGAAATCATCGGCTCTAAACTCTAAGGAACTTTAACAATGGCACAAGTTACCAACGCCTTTGACAGCTATGAGGCCAAAGGCAATCGGGAAGATCTATCCGATTTTATCTATGATGTTTCACCAACCGACACGCCTTTTATGTCGGCTATACCGAAAACCACTTCACAAGCCACCAAGCACGAATGGCAAACCGATGCGCTTGCTAGTGCTTCTGATGCTAACCAACAGCTTGAAGGTGATTCCATTTCTGCCGCAGCGGGCACAGCAACTACACGCTTAGATAACCAGTGTGAGATTGCTTACAAGGCTCTGGCAGTAACCGGGACGCAGGAAGCCGTATCAAAAGCGGGCCGCAAGTCTGAGCTTAAGTATCAGATTCTTAAGCGTTCTAAAGAAATCAAGCGCGATGTAGAAGCCAGCTTACTTGGCAACAAAGCCAAAAATACGGGCAGTGCATCCGCTGCGCGAGTAACGGGCGGTATCTTGTCTTGGCTCAAGTCTAACGAAAGCAAAGGCACAGGCGGTTCTGCTCCAGCTGGTACAGGCGCTGATACCCGCACTTTTGGAACTAACCGCACCTTTACCGAGGCGTTGTTAAAGTCTGTTTTGAAATCTTGCTGGGACAATGGCGGCGATCCTGATTGCATTATGACATCAGGTTCACACAAGCAGTCTCTCAGCACTTTCACGGGCAACGCAACCCGGTTTAAGGGCGCGGAAGATAAAACCTTGTCAGCCTCGATAGAAATCTATCAGTCTGATTTCGGTGATCTGGAAGTACAGCCTAACCGCTTCATGTTCGATGTAGACAACGACTGTAATCACGTTCTTGTTCTGCAGAAGGATATGTTTGCGCTAGCTAACCTCCGTGCGCCACACCTGGAAGACTTGGCAAAAACCGGCGATGCTGAAAGCCGCGTGATCATTCACGAGTTCGCTTTAGAGTCTCGTAATGAAGCCGCAAGCGGTGTTGTTGCCGATCTCACAGCTTAACTAGAAAGGAAGCTGATTATGCGTAAATTTTTCATTACGCTAGCTTTGCTCGTTTGTGCCAGTTCTGCAATTGCGGGCTGGAACATACGCCAGACCGATGACGGCGGTGCCGTCTGGGTCAACGGCGATGGCGCAACCGTACCTGTAGGTGGAGCATTGCAAGTTGATATTACTGCGCTTGCAACCGCCTCTACAGCTTACGTTGTTAGTCAACGTGCGGGCTACATTAAAAAGATTAGAGGTGTAAGCCACGACGGCGGTGAGTTGTCGAAAGTGCAAGTGTTGCTGCAATCAGGCACTAATTTTGTGCCTGTGACAACGGGAACGCTGTTACAGTTTACAACCGCTGCTACGCCTAACGTGCAAACAGTTGTGCCGGAAGACATAGGGTCCACGAACTTCTATGTAAGCGAAGGCCAAGTGATTGCTGTAAGCACCGATGGCGTAAGTACCACGGCAGCCCGTGGCACATTTACCATCGTTATTGAGTAGTCTTTTTGCCGCATCGTTAGCGGCAATTTTTATACCGGGGATAGCGGCGGGGGGCTTGCCTAAATGGGCTTTGCTTTCCGTTGCTGCCTTGGTCATTTGTTTTATAAAGACACCGTTAGACCGGCTCACATGGATTTGCTTGGGGTTTCTAGGCTATCTGGCATTAAGCCTTGCATGGAGCGACGATCCGGCGGTGGGCGCATTACACCTGCAAAAATGGATTATTCTGTTTGCCCTGTTTCAGTGGGGCCGAACAAAGCCGAGCTTACACTTGGCAGGCGCGGTGGCTGTAACCGTGGCAATCGGATTTATAACCTTATTGCCTGAGTATGTGGGCGGGTATGGTAATCCTAATTTTGCCACTGAATTTATATTAGGCTGCTCGCCGTTAGCGGTCGCGTTTACGCCGTTGATGGCAGTGCCGATAGTTTTATATTTTTGTTTTGCTGAAACCGTTTTGCAATGGTTCGCGATTTTCCTTTCCCTTTGCGCGTTCTTGTTGCAACGCAAGCACTTTACGTTTCGCGGCATGACATATAAGCCGACGAATACGGTCTTGTGTTTGGTTTTAGCCAGCTTCTGTGTAGCCATAGGCATTGCGCTTTCTTTGGAAAGCATAAGAGCCTCAGTGTTTGCGCGGCTTGAGTTTTTGCTGCCGACACTAGCGCTCTGGTGGGAACACCCAATTTTCGGTCATGGTTTGGGTTCGTTTAATTACGAGTTCCCCCGCGTTTATGGTCTTACGCAGACTGTTTTAGATGTGCCGTTCTCAATGCCGATTAATTATTACGCGGGCGCGGCACACAATGAGTTCGCACAGCTTGGTATGGAAACGGGCCTTGTTGGTTTCGGTTTTGCTGTTTGGTTGATAGCGCGAACAGAAAAAGAGAGGCCGGAATGGTGCGCGGTTTTATTACTTTTGAGCGCTTCTTTGATTGGATTCCCGCTACAGAATCCAGCCTCAAGCGCGGTCTTTGCGGTGTGTTTAGGCTATGTGCAGCGGCCTTGTTCGTCGTATTCATGGCATCGTTTTGGCAGCAAATACGCGCACATCAATATTTTGCAATCGCTAAAGTCGCGCCAGATTTAGCAGTAGCAGCGGTTGCAAACATCAAAGCGCACCAGTTGTTTCGCTGGGACTTTCAAATACGCCAACAGCTTTTTGTCACGCTATCGAAAGCGATGGGAAGCAAGCAATTTAAAATGAACCGGGACGCTTACGAACTGGCGTGGAAAATATCCGCAAGCGCCAGCCCTTATTTTTTGCTGATTGAAAAACACAAAAGGTCATCCGATGAAAAAGTATTTTCTAGCACTTCTAATTAGTCTCGCGGCGTGTGTCGCGCAGGCCGACACCTTCTATCCGACAACTGCTTACAACGTATCAATAGGCACGACTGCAGCCGCATCTCAGCCGTTAAACAAAACCACAGACTCTGTGCGTTTGGTCTGCACGGTAGATTGTTATGTTGCTTTGGAGAGCAGTTCCGCTGCGGCGTTTGCAGCCGTTTCGGCTTATGTGCTTTTACCGGCAGACTTTCCTATCACGCTGAAATCGCTGGGTAGCACTTACGTTCTTGTCAGCGCAGGGTCGAGCGGCATTCTTAACATCACCGAAATGTCCAAATGAGCGACTTGCGTACAACATACCGCGTCGGGCCGAGCATTGATGCCAGTGATGATGCGGTGCAGTACACGCAAGACGTGGAACCATACCTAGAAGAAAACAAGCGTTTGCAGGGTATGGAGCAAAACGGCTTTTTTAGAAAAGTCGCGCAGATACCAAATGTTGTCACGATGCAATGGATGACCGAGGACGGCATTTACTGGCCTAGTCTGCCGAAAGAGGAGCGCGGTGTTTATCTGCGCCGAAAACTTAATGATCCACAATATCGATATCTTAAAACAACGGCGGGGAAAGTCTAATGCCAGCAAAGCCCGGTTTATATTCCAACATCCACAAAAAACGTGCACGAATAAGAAGACAAAAGGCGGCTGGCAAAAAGCCGGAACGTATGCGGAAACCCGGCACAAAAGGCGCACCAACGGCGGCAGCTTTTAAGGCTGCGGCTAAAACCGCCAAAGGCCGCAAGCGGCGGCGGTAACGGCAATGCCGCGTAAAGAAAACCCCATTCGCCGCACTACTGGCAAGGGCGGAAACTATCGCAAAACATCGGCTGGGGCGGGCATGAGTCGTAAGGGGATAGCTGCTTACCGGCGCAAGAACCCTAAAAGCAAGTTACAATCTGCCGTGACGGGCAAAGTAAAGCCCGGAAGCAAAGCCGCAAAACGGCGCAAAAGTTACTGTGCACGGTCAGCGGGACAAATGAAAAAGTTCCCGAAAGCAGCGCGTAATCCTAACTCTCGGCTGCGGCAAGCCCGCAAAAGGTGGAAATGTTAGATGGCACTTACAAACTATGGTGAGCTAAAAACCGCAGTCGCCAATTGGCTTGACCGCAGCGATCTCACTGCAAAAATACCAGACTTCATAGGGCTGGCAGAGGATCGCATAGGAACCGATGAGCGCATACGCATCCGCGCTATGGAAACGGCTGCGGATATAACTATCGATGCTCAGACCGAAAGCTTGCCTACGGGGTTTTTGCGGAGCCGCCGTATTTTTATCAGCGGCAATGCGCGGGAACACGCGCTGGAGTATATGTCACCCACAAACTTCTATGACAGCCACGGCGGCAGTGAGACAGGCCGACCGTTGTTTTTTACGGTAGAGGGTGACAACTACGTTTTCGGGCCAACCCCGGACACTACCTACACCGGCAAGCAGCTTTTTTATAAAAAATTCACAACGCTTGCGAGCGACAGCGACACAAACTGGATTCTGCAAAACGCACGGGGTCTGCTTTTATATGGTGCACTGATGGAAGCGGCTATTTATCTGGAGGATGACGCGTCCCTTAGTAAATGGGCCACCTTATACGATCAGACCGCTGATGCGGTTATGAGTTCTGACAAAAAAGACAGGTTCCCAGCTGGGCCACTTGTTTCGCGATCTGGGTTGATAGCGGTATGATTCCGTTATCGCGCCGGATACCACGGCAGACGCAATCCAAAGCGTTACGGCTTGCAGAGCTACCTTTTGGCGAATGGTTGCCTGACCTTGCGGCTTATGAGAATCCTGGCTGTTTAGAAGCGCTCAATGTGCTGCCAGCAATTGACGGCTATAAGCCTCTGCCAAACATCACAAGCGTTAGCGATGCACTGGATGCGCGATGTCAGGGTGCGGCGGCGGCACAAGATTCGGCGGGCAATGTGGATGTGTTCGCGGGCGATGCGTCGAAGCTGTATCTGCTCAAAGCACAGACGTTTGCTGATGCCAGCAAAGCGGGCGGCTATACCACGCCAGTGGACACGCAATGGGAGTTCGCTCTATTCGGTGATAAATTTATTGCCACCAATTTTACAGACCCAATCCAAGCGGTAACTTTAGGCGGCACTACGTTTGCTGACCTGATAGCAAGTTCGCTAAAACCGAAAGCCAAGCACTTGGCGGTCGTGCGCGATCACTTGGTGCTAGGCAATACGAATGATGGCACAGATGGTCACAAGCCGAACCGTGTATTTTTCTCAGCTATAAACGATGCCACGGACTTTGATCCTAGCGCTACAACACTAGCAGACTTTCAAGACATACCAGACGGCGGTGCTATTGAAAAAGTGGTGGGCGGCGTGGAATACGGCTTGATATTCCAAGAGCGCAGCATCAGCCGCATGACGTTTGTTGGTTCGCCTTTGGTGTTTCGGTTTGACAAGATAGACCGGCGCAGGGGAACGCCTATACCCGGTTCCGTTGTCGAACATGGCCGCATGGTCTTCTTTATTTCGGAGGAGGGGTTTTTCTACAATGACGGCACACGCTCTGTGCCGATTGGGCAAAACAAAGTAGACCAGACGTTCTGGAACCAGTTTGACATAGCAAATAAAAGCCGCGTTACAAGCGCAATTGACCCGATCAATAAAGTATGCGTCTGGGCTTTCCCCGGCACCGGCAACAGCAACGGTACGCCGAATAAGTTATTTTTTTATGACTATATGAACGGACGCTGGAGTCAGGGCGAGGTAAATACAGAGTTAGTCTTACGAACTCTCAGTCAGGGCTTTACGCTCGATCAATTGGACTCTTTCGGAAACTTGGATGCGCTTGCGTATAGTTTGGATAGTCGCGCCTGGACAGGTGGTGAGTTTAAGCTTGGGGCGTTTGATACCTCGCACCGTTTAAACTTTTTTACAGGTAGTAACTTGGCGGCTACCTTAGAAACCAGTGAACGCGATCTGGAAACGCGGAGTAAGCTGCGCGGTTTGTATCCTATTGTAGACGGTGGAACTGTAACCGCATCGGTTGCAAGCCGTGCGCGTATCATGGACAGCGTTGCAACTTTTCCCGCAGCCGTGGCGGTGAACTCCACAAACGGCATGACACCGTTTATCTCTGAAGGCCGCTATCACAAGGCGCAAGTCAAGGTTGCGGCGGGTGGTACTTGGACGCGTGCCAAAGGCGTAAAGCTGATGGGCGCACCGACAGGTAAAAAGTAGATGCCTTTAAGCAGCCCTCGCGCCACAGCGCAGTCGTTTGATACACCGCCGCTCGATTGGGAGAATGACGAAGAACACAGGCGCAAACTTGCTGAATCTCTGCTTCTTGTCATGGATGGCAAGATCAACGCGATTGGTACACTCACCCTTGCTGCAAGCAGTGCGACCACAACGCTAACGGATAAGAGAATAGGCACTCAAAGCCGGATACTTTTTATGCCTACAACTGCCAATGCGGCTGCGGCAGTAACGAGCTTGTTTGTGACAGGACGCGGCAAACAAACCGCAACAATAAATCACGCGAATAATTCGCAGACCGACAAAACTTTTGATTATGTGGTGCTTGGCTAATGGTTCAACCAAATTTCTTCGAGGGTAATCGTTTCGTTATACCGCCTTTCGGGCTAGGCACACCGCCGCAGTTGAGGCCAGCCCCTGCACCTGTCCCGGCACCAACACCCGCACCAGCAGTTGTCTTGACGCCAGAACAAAGGCGATACCTCGAACAGCAAATTGCGGATGCTGATGCTGGGGGGTTTGGATACGGTGGGCTAGAAAGCACGATGGCACCAGCGGGACCGTCGATAGGAATAGCACCTGATCCCGTAAGTGAAATCGCGCCAACCTCGACACAAGATTTTGATATCAGCCCCGGATTCAGTGCGCCCGCAACCACAAGTGCTTTTTCGCGAGACACCGTTATGGAGCCGGAGGAGCCGGGTTTTAATATTGGCCCGGAGGAAGTCGGGCGCGGCATCGGTTTTGGCGTAGGTGCTATCGGTGGCCCCGGCGCTTTAGCTGGCACATTGGCGACGG
>VTLG01008234.1_pt1 | contig 14963 bp, 30 predicted proteins | sample 4694571 | NCBI WGS metagenome assembly VTLG01 (sample SAMN12604809, study PRJNA352737) | marine metagenome | biome: ENVO:00000447; feature: ENVO:00000209|ENVO:00000569|ENVO:01000036; material: ENVO:00002151; isolation source: viral sequences binned using virsorter ...
CATTATTGTAAATCTCATCATTAAAGGCATCCGAAAAACCATCACTTGTGATCATGTCATTTTCAATATTTTGAACACGTTCATTAACACTTTCAATAGTTTCATTAATTGCAATATTTACCTCATGTTGAACCAATGCAACTATAGACTTAATTAAATTCTGCTCCTGAAAGCTTATTGTTGAATTGCCTTCAGTTTTTGGTGGATTAAATAAACCATCCTTTTTTTCTTGTTCACTCATGTTTTTTCCTTTTCTGTTATCTGAGTTAAAATTAAAAAAGCATCCCAATTCCTCGGAATGCCTTTATTATAGTTTTATTTATTTTTGAAAGTCAAATTATTTTTTCAGAGTAAAATTATTATTATTCCAATCAAAATTATTATTAAAATTATATTTCTGAAGGTTTCAAACACTAGGCAACCATCTCCAAAGCTTTCCAATTATTTGAATTAAGTAAAGATCTGACAAGTTCATTTCTTTTGTTTTGTACAACGTGGATTTTTGCGTCATTCGTTCCAGTGTGACAAAGTCGACCTTCCTCATTTCGATAAGTTTCATTCGTATGAGTTGCCCAATGAGTTAAAGAGTTATAAGCTGACCAAAGTGTGTTCCTTCCTTCAGTTTCATTCCTGTAAACTTTGAATAAATAATCTAACAAACTCGTATTAACTCTTCTATCACCTTGCCCTAGAGCAATCGCAGATTTAGTATTTGCTACAGTACAAAGAGTGGAATTACTGACAAGATCAAGATACTGCTTTTCTGATATTTTACAGTTTCTCCATGTGTTCATTAACTCTTTATTTTCATTCCAATTCTCAAGAGAATAAGTCGCTTTACCAAGCAAAGAGGTCGCATCAAGATTTTTAGTATGACGTGCTTTTTGCTGATAAGTTTTAAATCCACCAAAGACAAGTGTATTTCTGCAAAGACTACGATAAGCACCACTGAAAACTTGGAATTGCCATGATAAGTCGACAGAATTAAAAACGTCTATTCTGCATTTAACACGATCATTAGATGAACCGACAGTTGTAGTAAGATCATTAAAGTAGATCTCTCTTTTTGCACGTCTTCCTTTCTCATAAAGATAGTCAACAACAGTAATATTATCAGTTGGCAATTCACTCTCATAAATCATCTTGGCTTGTTCATGAAATAGATCCTCATGATTGATCAGTTTGTAAGTATCAGAACATGGTGAGCAATCAAGTAAATCTTGCGTTTTTGTATTCTTTAAACCAAACCAATTATTAAGTTGCATTTTTCTTCCGAATACCTGTTCTGCGAATAGTGGTGTTTTTTCTACTCGATTATCTGAGAAGATGTCCACATTATACAAATTATCGTGCATAACTTTTTCTCCATGTGGGATAGTTTTATGTTGAGTTACAGTTTCAACTATGTGATCATTAGGATTAAAGTTAGGTTGAAAAATAGGTGTTTCCATGAATTTTTCCTTTCTGTTTTAATTAATGGAATTAATACTTAGATTTTCATCTCTAAGATTATTTCTTTTAACATACTCTTTAGTATTTTCAACTATTATATTAACTTTTTTATCAAAAGAATAACACAATCGACATTCATCACATTTTTGTCCACTACAGTTTTCAAGTTCATGCTTTTTACTTACATTGTTAAAAACTTTATGAAATGGATGTGGAATTTTAGTCATGACATTATTTATTTTAGGATTAGAGTAGATTAAAATAAGATTATTTGGAAAAATATACCCTTTACCATCTAACCATTTCTTAAATTTTCTGACAAGATCAATACGTTTACTCCAAACTGCAAAAGTTATTTTGGGATATGCGAATGACAAATTACAAATATTATGTAGATGGGTTTGATTTATAAATTCGCCATGCCCATGAATACGAAATATGTCATTCTTAAATTTGATTTTCATACTGACAAAATCAGATACAGTGTAAAGTCCTGTAGATAACATAACACTATTATGCTCCCAAGCATCCTCACAATTTTTTCTAAATGTTTGTAACATATAAAATGAATAACAAATAGTGCATATCTTATCAGGATTGTTAGATTGGTTTTCTTTCTGACAAAATAAGTTACTTAATGTATTTGAATTAAGTGCCTGTATATTTTTTAACTTGCCACTCATATTAGATACTTTAATTTTCATTAAACTCATAACAAATAAACCCCTCTATATAATTTGTATACAGAAGGGTATATTTTATTTTAATATAGAACGCAAGTGAATTATTCTATTTCATGTCATGTATCTTAATTGTTTTTACATCTACTATGAAATTTTTATCGTCAATATATCGAATTAACTCTTGTTTTAGATCGTCAAAAAAAGTAGCTTTCTTGTTATAGATTGACAAACTATCTTTAGAACTGACAAGCCATTTAGATTCATACTTTAGATTAACTTTGACAATTACCTCTTTATCTAAAATGACATTTTCTTCTTTACTCATTTTAAATTATCCCTATTCATCTCGGCAAATTTCCACCAATATTCTGTCCAAATCTCGTTGACAATATCATCAATGGCATCCTCTTCTAAATGACTGACAAGATCTAAATCGACTCTTTCCTTGCACTCTTGGATACTGTCGCAATCGCTGACAATATCGCTGACAAGATCGTAAAACTTTTCTTCATTTTCCATGCACATAGCTTTTACTTTACCCATTGACAAATTCCTCTTCCTCTTTTTCTATAGTATACAAACACTCCTCTGCATCTAGCCTATTATCAAAGTCATAAGATATTGTACGTTCTCCTACATCTCCATCTGATACTTGGTACTCTGGATATGCAGAAGAGTATGATAAGTTTGTATTATTGTCTAAATTATTTTTAATTATTCTCCATTTAATTTTACCCATCTCCATATAACCTTTCTTCTATAACTTCAAGTTGGAGTGCTAGTTCTTTTGCCATTTCTCTTGACAGTTCTTTTCCTTCATACACATCATATAATTCAAAGATAACTTCTTGTAAGAGGGTTTGATTTGGATTTGTAAGTGGTGTTTTTATCCAATGTGTATTAGCATACGTTTTTTTAGATGTTTTACCCATTCTTACTATTGACAATATTTTACCCATTGACAACCACCCCCTCTTTCTCAATTAATTCACATTCTTGACATTGATATTCATCATCACACATCTGACAATCTTTTTCTTCACAGACAGGACAAACATACATATCAATATAATTAGAAGGTTGATATCTTTTAGATGGATTAGTCTTTATTTTTCTTATCGACAATTTTATCCTCCTCTAATATCCAATTTTTCCAATACTCACCATCATCACTAGTGAATTTTAATATTTGGTGCATAGCACAATGAAGTTTTTGCAAGTTAGCAACATCTGACAACCACAAATCATTCGTTTCCTGTATGTTATCAAGTGTTCTTCTCAACTCATTAAAATGTCTTAACAAATGTAGTCTATCCACTTTAGATATTTTAATCTCATTTGGATAAAGCTGATCAAGTAATTCTTTTGCTTTTGTTTTCATTACACTAACTCCAAATGTATTTGTTTAATTCTAAGCCACTGTAAAGAATTGACAGATATATTTCTGTACTTATTAATCTTTAAATCAAAAGCAACAAGATATTGATCTTGGTTCTTTCTGACATAATCTGCATCTTTCAGATGTTTCTTAACACCTAATCGACAGTTGATAACTCTGACACTCCCATCCTTCTTGACAAACTGACAAGTAAATATCTGTGTCTTACATATATCGTGTAGGAAATCGATCTTGTGATCTGTTTCCAAGTTTTCCCAAAAACCTCTAGGGATTGGTAGTTTTTTCTTTAGCATTTGAACCTCTCTTTCTTTTTTGCTAAATTAGTTTTTCTTATAATTGATTTTTTTTCTTCAGAAGTCAACCTTAAATATTTTTTTTCTTCTTTATCAAAGTATTTATCTCTTTTTGAAGTTCCTTGATTAAACTTTTTAACAATATCTTTTGCTACAGTTTTTTTCCTACTATTAGACATATTGTACTTAGATACCATCTCTTTTGACAAAGTTTCTTGATAATCTTTTATAAACCCTAGAGAAGATGTAGAACGATTAAGCACAGTTTCTTTACGAAAAACTCTACCATACTTATCATACTCTTCTGCTCTAGGATCATCTTTAAAGCCACTCATTAGCTTATAACCTTATCAAAAGCTTTGTTTAAACGATCTGACAAGTTATTCAATCTAGGATTAACCTTATCAAAAGCTTTGGTTAAGCGATCTGACACGTTATTTAATCTAGATTGTTTTAGTAACGTAGGGTTACTTCTTAACAAATGAGCAATAACGTCAACACAAAAGCCATTCCCTAACATCTTATATCGTTGTGTTTTAGATATAGGTTTTATAAAATAATCATCATCAGTTGGGTTAAGAGCATCATCAAAATCACCAAACATTGTGTAGTCATCAGCTAGTGTTTGTAATCGTTCACACTCTTTAGGTGTTAATGCTCTCCAATATTTATCAGTAACAACAAGATTATCCTTCTGTACTGTTGTTAATGCTCCTGTTTTATTATCACCTCTCAACTCAATTCGTTGTTCAGCTTTAATATCAGGATTGTAGTCATCTCGTTTTCCTGTTTTAGGATTAATCTTTCTTCCTATCATCTGACCACATATAACTTTAGGTTCACGATTACCACCATTCATACTATTGAGTGTTGGTGCTTTACCTTCTCTTGCATAGACACGTTTAATAATATCATGTCCTTTTATATCAGCTACACCAACTTGGATACATCTATGGTCGTCAAAGACAAGTTGTCGTCTGTTCTTTTCAAAGTAAGACCTAAGATTTCCACCTTTCCAATAGTTAGCATCAATGCAGAAAGACTTTTCCCTATCGACAACACCATCTTCAACAATATCCTGTAGAAATATTTTCTTATCCATAGGTAAATCTGCATCCCAATTAAACCAATAAAACCTATCTCTCTTTTGTCCACTGACAAGGCTAGAGGGTATCATCATTGGTTTAACACCAAGAGCATCAGAAATAATATCTTGATACTCCTGTTTCATTCGCACATTTTCTAACAGAAAAAATCTAGGTTTAATGATGTTTAGATGTTCAACCCATTTAAAGAACAAATTAGATCTTTCACCTTCAATTAAACCTTTTCCTTTTCCACTAAAAGAAACATCTTGACAAGGTGAACCACCGATCATCAAATCTATATCTCTAATGTTATAAGGATTGACATTATTAATATCACCTATCTGTATAGTATGAGGATAGTTATATTGAGTAACGGCTATAGAATACTTATCTGTTTCTGAGGATAAGTAGGTTTTTACAGGAATGTTTGCTCGTTCCAAAGCAACTTGACCACAAGACATTCCATCAAATGCACTATATATTCTCATTATTCTTCTCCATATCTTTAAGCATTTCTTCTTGAGTTTGAACACCTACTAATTTAGCAAGTACATCTAAAGTTTCTTGACCACTAGAGGACATACGATCATACTCCCAATACAAATCAGTAACTATTTCTCGTAAAATACTTCTTGGTTGTTTCATAGTTCTTTCCCCCCTCTCTTTGTACCCCAAACATTTTCTTTCTGAACATCTCTTCTCCACATCTCTTGGGCTTGTTCTAAAGTCATTTTCTTACCAATAAATACAGGATTTAAACTAGAGTATTGAGTGGGATGTTTCCCATTTTTATCAAACTCTTTTGCTTTAGGATCATCAACAAATTTCTTCTTCATATCTTATCCTTCCCATTCTTATTTAAAAACTTTAGATAACTTTCTAATTCTGAATAGGTAGTAAAGTATTTGTAACGACCATAGTCAACAAGACGATCTGCAGTATAAGCGTTCAACCAATTAATAAAATTAGTTTTACCTACAATTTGAAAAGGAATGTTTTTATGCACATCATACACATGAAAATGATTATTAAGATATGGCATTACTTATTCTCCTTCTTCTGATTAATATACACACGAAGACACTTAGATTTATTCAGAGGTTGACCATGAGTATAGTTTCTCCAAGATTCATGTTTATCTAGTTTAGAATTATCAAGATGTTGTCCTCTAACTCTCATAGTATACCGATCATCGTTAAGATACTGTTTCATTATTTGTACAAGCCAAGTTCCAAATTTATCATTAGGGATTTCAGAAAAATGATAACGTGGTGCTGAGTGAGATTGTTCAGCATACATATCAGTAATCTGTTGTCTTAGTCGTTTAACTGTATTAAACAATTCTTTAGCCGTTGTTCTTTCTTCAGACAATTCTCTTTCCAATTTAAATACTTGGTTAGATGTTGCTTTAGGAGTAAACCTTTCATCAAGAACATTCTTCTCAAGAACTTTAATATTTTTTTCAAGATGCTCACATTTCTCCCAAAGGATATCATAAGCTTCTTTATGGATATAATCTTTTTTATCTTGTAACATTTTGAACCTCTCTTTCTTTATAGTTACATATAGAGTTACTATAACAACTACTGTAAAGTATCTCTAAAGATCTTTTAAGTAATCGATATTTTTTTGTTTGTCAAACTTTTTTTTATTTTTTATTTTTCTTTGTCTAAATTCTTTCCTTTGCAACTGTTCTGCATAGGGATTTCTTTTCTTATCAACAATATTTTTTCTTTTCACTTGACATTAAACCTTTTTAAAGTTTATAAGTAATTATTCATCGTAACTCAGATAAAATAAAATGCAAGAAAATATTTTAAATCACTGTATATTTGTTTTTCCATTTCTGTGTATACAGTATTTAAAAGCATTGTCCTTATGATGAATCATACACCTCTCGATGATGTCAATGAAGGTAGAGTTATCGCTTTCATTGACATCGAAACGGATGCATTAGATGCCAAGAAGATCCATTTATGTTGCGTAAAGAGAGTAACTGACAAAGAAGTTCACGTATACAAAGATCCTGACAAATTTAAAAAAGAAACAACTGACATTGACAAATTTATAGGTCATAACATTGTTGACTTCGATGCTCCTATTCTTAACAGGATATGGAATACTCAGTTAACAATTGACAAACTGTTTGACACTTTAATTCTTTCACAGATACTTTCACCACAAAGAGAGGGTGGAAATGGTTTAAAAGCTTGGGGTGTTAGATTAGGTTTTGACAAAATGGACTTTGACAACTTTGAACACTTTTCAGAAGAGATGATAACATACTGTAAGAATGATGTACTGCTTACAGAGAAGCTTTATAATAAGCTGACAAAAGACAAAGAACAGTATAAATTTTCTGACAAGTCTATCGAACTTGAACATAAAATTAGAGATGTGATAAGAAAACAAACAGAGTATGGCTTCTATTTGGATGAACAAAAAGCACATACTCTGTATATAGAAACAAAGTCAAAGGCTGACAAAATTAAAACTGACATTAAAAAAGAATTAAGACCAAAACCTGTAGTGGACAAAGAAGTGAAGTTAAAGTACAAAAAAGATGGTAGTATTTCTAAAGTAGGTTTACGTGGATATAATATTAGTGGTGACTGTACTTTATTTAACTATCAGGACTTTAATCTTGACAGTCCTAAACAGATTGTAGAACGGATGACAGAGTTTGGTTGGAAGCCTGTGGATTTTACTCCAAAGGGTACACCAAGAGTAACAGAGAATAACCTAGCCACTTTACCTGACAATGCTCCTGATGTTGCCAAGAAGGTAGCCGAATGGAAAATGTTAGAAACAAGGTGGAAAACAATTAACAGTTGGCTTGACAATTTAGGTGATGATGGTCGTGTTCATGGTAGAGTACAGACTTTAGGTACTGTAACAGGAAGAATGAGTCACTCTGATCCTAACATGGCTAACATTATATCAGTGAGAAAACCCTATGGATATGAGTCGAGAGCGTGTTGGACAGTGGAAGATAACACAAAGAAATGTCTTGTTGGGATGGATGCTCAAGGTTTGGAATTACGAATGTTGGCACATTATATGGGAGATCCATCCTACTCAACTATTGTTGTTGATGGCGATCCACACTCAGAGAACCAACGAAAAGCAGGATTGGCTACGAGGGATATGGCTAAGACCTTTATATATGCCTTCTTATACGGTGCTGGAGTTGCCAAGATTGGTAAAATCATCAACGGCAGTTCTAAGGATGGCATTGCACTTAAAAAAAGATTTCTAAAAAATTTACCAAGTCTACAACGATTAATTGACAAAGTACAAAAGGCTGCACAACGAGGTCATGTACGTGGACTTGATGGAAGACGAATATTCATAAGACATCAACACGCATCTCTTAACTCTTTACTTCAAGGAGCAGGTGCAATTGTTTGTAAACAATGGAGTATTTTTATGGATAAAGCAATTCAAAGTGAAAGGCTAAATGCCCATTTAGTCAATACAATTCACGATGAACTACAATACGAGGTTGACAAAAATCACGCAACTCGTATAATAGAACTTGCAGATAGCACAATGCAGGATGTTGGTAAATTCTTTAATATGAGAGTTCGCCTTAATGCAGAAGCTAGGCAGGGTAATAATTGGGCAGAAACGCACTAACGAAAGTGAGGTATAACATGATAGTACGTGGAACAGCAATGTGGGCAAGTGTATTCGATAAGAATACTTTGTCAGACAAGTATCAAATTGATATTTGTAATCTTGATAAAGATACTGTTAAGGAATTAGAAAAGGCAGGAATGAATGTCAAGAAAGGTGATGGTGAAAAAGCCGATAAAGGAAGTTTCATCACTGCCAAATCTACCTTCCCACCAAAAGTTATGGATAAGGGAAAACGCAGATGGGATGAAGATACTAAGATCGGAAACGGATCTGCAGTTAAATGTAGCATTGATCTTTTTGAATGGAGCATGAATGGTAAGAATGGTGTTTCGGCAGGGATTAAAGCAGTAATGGTTACTAACCTTATCGAATACGAAGGTGACGATGAGTTAGAAGCAGAGGAAGAAGTTGAAGACGATCTGTGAAAACTATAGACACATTAATTGAAGATGTTGTAGATCTCGCTGAAAAAGGTGTAGATCTACAACACCATAAGTCCTCTATCGATAGGTTCTCTAAGAATATGAGAGAACTTATCGAAGAATTTCTTAGTAAGAAAGAAAAAGGTAAACGTGACTTTAGATTACGTATGTCTGCTCTTGGAACTCCTGCTAGAAAACTCTGGTATCAGAAAAATAATATAGATGACCTTGATAAGTTTAGTGGTGGTCATCTTATAAAGTTTTTTTATGGTCATATGATAGAGGAACTTGTCTTGCTTTTGGCTGAAGTGTCAGGTCATAAAGTAGAGCATAGACAAAGAGAACTACAACTCTACGATGTCATAGGGCATCAAGATGCTGAAATTGATGGTGTGTTAGTGGATGTTAAGTCTACATCTGCTTATTCATTTGATAAATTCAGACAACATAAATTATACGAAGACGATCCATTTGGGTATATAACACAGATATCTGCATACTCCCAAGCATCGAAGAATAAAGATGCAGCTTTTTGGGCAGTTAACAAACAAACGGCAGACATGACTTTGATGCACGTTAGTAAAGATAAATTGGAGAATGCAGTTGCTCGTATTAGTTATCTAAAGAAAATCTTGGATTCTGACGTTCCACCTCAAAGATGCTATGATGAGCAATACGAGGGTAAGACAGGTAACAAAAAAATAGATAGGAATTGTTCATTCTGTCCTTACAAATATGAATGTTGGAAGGATGTTAACAATGGTGAAGGTCTACGTGTTTTTAAGTATGCAAGGGGTCGTGTATACTTAACTCATATAGAAACTATGCCGAAAGTAGAAGAGGTATTATAAGATGTCAGATATCGTGGAATCACATCTACCCTGTGCTGAATGTGGGAGTTCAGATGCTTTAGCTAGAAACAAAGATGGTTCTACCTATTGCTTTGCTTGCTCTACCCATACTAAGTCAAACAACGTAATAGATATAAAGAAGACTAAGAAAGTAGTTAAGAAGTCTTTATCTTTAGATGAAAGAAAAATAAACAAAGAAACAGTACGAAAGTATCACGTAGTTCAAAATAGTGGTGCTATTAAATTTCCCTATTATAATTCAGATAATGCTAAAATAGGACATAAAGTTAGAAGTAGATCAGAGAAGAAATTTGCTTATGAAGGTAGTAGTAAGAATGCTTTACTCTTTGGTCAAAACCTTTTCAATAAAGGTGCAAAGTATATAACATTGACAGAAGGTGAGATCGATGCACTTTCTGCATATCAGATGTTAGGTTCAAAATACCCATGTGTATCTTTACGGAATGGTGTAGCAGGTGTAGCTAACGATATAAGACAGAGTTATGATTGGTTAATTTCTTTTGATCATATAGTGATTTGTTTTGATGATGATGAAGTTGGAAGACAGGCAAGTAAAAAGGCTGCAGAGTTATTATCACCAAAAGCACGTATTATGAGGATGTCCTATAAAGATGCTAATGATTATCTAGTGAATGGTGAGGAATCAAGATTTACTAGAGAATGGTGGGCATCAGAAGCACCACAGATAGAAGGAATAGTAGCAGGACATGATTTACTTGAAGCAGTAATGTCTGGTCCTGAGTTACCTTCATGTCTTTATCCCTATGAAGGTCTTAACGATTTAACATATGGTATTCGTATGTCGGAGTTAATAACGATAACGGCAGGAACAGGGATTGGTAAATCAAGTTTCCTACGTGAGATTGTTTACCATATGCTAAAGGAAACACAGGACAACATTGGTCTGATGTTTCTTGAAGAGGATGTAGCAAAAACTGCAAAAGCTTTAACAGGATTACATCTAAACAAACCAATTCATCTTCCAAAGGTAGAGTATACAGATGAAGAACTAAGAGATGCTTTTGATGAAACAATGGGTAAGAAACGTATCTATCTATTTGATCACTTTGGTTCTAACGAGATTGATGAGGTTGTTAACAGAGTAAGATACTTTGCTAAAGTTCTTGGATGTAAATATGTAGTAATCGATCATATAACAATCATTGTCAGTTCACAACAGTCAGGTGATGAACGTAGAAGCCTTGACGAGATAATGACACGTCTTAGAACGCTTGTACAGGAATTAAAGATATGTTTGATTATTGCAAGTCATCTTAGAAGACCTGCTAGTGGTTCACATGAAGAAGGTGGTGTAACATCTTTAGCACAACTACGTGGATCTCACAGTATTGGTCAGTTAAGTGATATTGTTCTTGGCTTGGAACGAAACGGACAGGCAGAGGATATTGAAGAAAGACATACAACACGTGTAAGAGTAATCAAGAATAGGTTCTCAGGATTAACAGGTCCTGCTTGTCGATTAAACTACAATAGGGATACAGGAAGAATGCTAGAACTGGTTGATGCTTTTGAAGATGAAGAAGGAGAACTCTAATGCCCTTAATATACCAATCTAAAATAATAGAATACGATTTGTTAGAAAACATCAATGTATTCTACGTTTATCCTGAGAATGTGGATAAAGAAGGTGGATCAGATTTTACCAAGATGATGCGTAATAACTCTGATAAATGTCTTCCCCTAACATTGAAACAAAAAGCTTTTAAAACAAAAGATTCATTTTGGACAGATGTAAATTTTGATTTTGCTCGTAAACATTTTATAACTGATCAAGATAAAATTAAAGTTTTATTAAATAGACATGAAGCAATTATTGTCATGTCACTTGATCAGATGTATGGTGAACTTGATGATATTAATAAGTATTCTCCTTTGTTCGCTAAATTCTATAAAGAGCAAATGGATTTTATGAAAGATCGGTGGAAACCTCGTGTTGTTTAGAAGTGGATTTGAAAAAGGATTTTCTGATTATTTAAAAGATCTTGACGTTAACTTTGAATACGAAAATAAAGTTATCGAATATATAAATAAACCTAGAAAGTATAAACCTGATTTTTATCTTATAGATCAGGATATATACATAGAAACAAAAGGATATTTTGAACAAAAAGATAGAGCTAAACATCTATTGATTAAAGAGCAACATCCTGCTTTAGATATTAGGTTTATATTTATGGATTCTAATTTAAAAATTAACAAATCAAGTACGACAACTTATGCTAAATGGTGTAAGAAAAATGACTTTTTATTTGCTGATAAATTATTACCTAAACAATGGTTAAAGGAGAAAAAAATATGAAGATGGATGAAGAAGAAGCAGAAAAGCTAGGACAACTGTTATCTAAGATGCCTAAAGGGTATGGATATATTATTCTTGAACCTAATGAAGAAGATCCAAAAGCATTTGCAGTTAAGATGGTAGAAAAATTTAAAAAGACTGAGAACAGTTTAGTTGTCAATCATATTCTACGTGGTATACTTTGGATTCTTGAAAATGATATTGAGTATATTCTTGATGTCGGAGAAAAAGATTTAGTAAGTGAAATATCGGAAGTAAGGAAGAAAAATTTTCATGGAACAAACATTCTTGACTTCTTTTCTACAATTAATAAAAAGAAACATTAATATGTCTTATTCAAAAGCAGTAGAAAAACATAACAGAGAGAAAAAGAAAAACGTAAATTGGAATAAAAACGCTATGGACTACGAAACAACAGATGAACTCTTATATAAAGATATTCGTAAAAAAAATAATAATGATATGGTAAATAAACCACCACATTATAATAAATCAAGACTAGAATGCATTCATGCAATTGAAGCAGCGACAGGTGAAGGCTACCAACATTACCTTCAAGGCAACATAATTAAATATATTTGGAGATACCCTTACAAGAACGGTGTTGAAGATCTAAAGAAAGCACAATGGTATTTGAAAGATTTAATAAGAGTATGTTCTACAAAATAAATAAAGAATCCCTCGATCCGAAAGATAGAAAAGAAGTTGTAGATATGGTAGCTGACTACTTATTAAAAACTTACGGAAGCATATCCAGCTTTTCTTTTGAAATTATAGGGGAATTTGAAACAAGTTCTTATGAGTATAGAGGGAAAGATGTCAACAAAAAAGACAAAAAATAAGAATAGAAGACCTAGTATTAATATAAATTGTGGACAAGGTTTAGTTGTGTCAGTATCTTTTGATCCTGATACAGGAGAACCTTATGATGTATTTTTAGTGGGCAGAGGTTACAAAGCAAGTGATGTACCATTGAATCAAGCTTTGTATGAAGCTGGGGTTAACATATCTAAGATTATGCAGGGGAAAGATGAATAAAACTATAATACAATCTTTAGCTTACTACCTTACCTCTAAAGGCGATATAGAATTAGAACGTAAAAGAGTAACCCCGGAAGAATTTTTAAAATATTTTGAAAAGAAAAAGCCTGACTATCCTAACACATATGATCTTCATTCGCTCATATCCTGTGTTGACAACCTTTTAAACGCTGCACAGGAAGAATCGGAGAAATTAGTGTACACAACGATAAAAAAAGACGAAAGTAGAAAAAATGGATCGATATAAAGACCCTCAGATGGGTGAAGAGGATAGTCCGAGTATGGTTGTACCTGATTATCCGTCAATACAACTTAACGATCTTGAGATCGAGGTAGGAACGCTTACGGCAAAAAAACGCAGTTCTAACAACAAAAAGATGGGAGTAAAGCCTAATCTTGTAATGTCTAATGAGGAAAAAGCAGATCGAGAAGGTTTACTGTCAGAATTAGCATTTTGTAGAATAGCAAAAGTGTATCCACATGAAGTTTTTAGGATAGGATACACGTCAAAGAAATTTGGTGGTGATAGAGGTGATGCTTTTATAGGTGATATATCTATAGACGTTAAATCTACTACGTACCCCACTGGCAAATTAATCTCAATGGTAGATAATAAACTAATCGATTACTTTGCTTTAATGGTAGGTGAGAACGGTGCATACACACTCAAAGGTTTGATGCCACGTTCAGAACTTTGTGTTGACAAACGCTTCGGTCATCACCAAATATTTAGAAGACCCTGTTACATGGCAAAACAGGATGAATTATTAACTTGGACACAATTTTTAAAGAAGGAGTCAATTAATGGCTGAAGAACAAACACTAAAAGAAGAACCTTTAACAATAGACGATATTCATCGTATTATTATTGGTGATGATAAATATAAAGTTCTTAATATTATTAATGGTCTGATTAGAGAGAATACATCTCTAAAAAAACAGATAGAAGCTTTGACAGTTAAACCTAGTGGGGAAGACCAGAAATAAGTCTTTCTGCGAGTTCTTCTGCACGTCTACCTACTTGATCTGCCCAACGTGAATCGAGAGCTTGCTTGCTTGCTTCTTCCATGTCGCCACTTTCAATGGCTGCCCACATCTTTTTAAACTTACCAAGTCTTGGAACACCCATATTGAAAGCCATATTTAATAATATCATTTGTCGTTGGTCATCGAGGTCTTCAACAATTGGGTGTTTTGATATAAGTTCATCCCATATTACTTCTATGTCGTTACCTAAAAGATAAAAAGCTTCATCTTCAGATATTCCTCTTTCTTCCAAGTTTCTTCCTACACCGATTGTTAAAATTCCCAAGCTATCTTCGTAGGGATGTAACTCAAGTCCTTCATGGTCTACAAGTTCATCAATCATTTTATCCATATCAAATTTCATTGCATATTCCTTTTATATTTATCATGTAAAACTGCATAATAAGATTTTGTTAATTCTTCAAGATCCTTTTGTAAAAGAAAGATTGTTGCCCTTGCAGCAATAAGTTCTCTTCTGAGTGTTTCCTCAAAAGTATCTTCGTGATTGTTCCACCCTTTAACGTCTTTTACCACTGATCGCACTGAATCCAAAATAAGCTCCTACTAATCCACACATACTAATGTACTGTGTCATTAAAATTGATTCTGCTTCAGCTAACCTGTCAGGAAAAGCTAAAGTCAATATCGTTGTAATAGCCATAAGAAGAATTAACACCCAAGCCATTCTTCTTTTGTTGACCTGATAACCTATTTTATCCGGGATT
>VTLG01001269.1_pt1 | contig 14962 bp, 13 predicted proteins | sample 4694571 | NCBI WGS metagenome assembly VTLG01 (sample SAMN12604809, study PRJNA352737) | marine metagenome | biome: ENVO:00000447; feature: ENVO:00000209|ENVO:00000569|ENVO:01000036; material: ENVO:00002151; isolation source: viral sequences binned using virsorter ...
ACCTTAATACTGATGCTGTAAATTCAGTTAAAGTATCATATGCTTCACCTGGTGCTGGAAGTAATGTTGTTGATGCTACAGATGTTGCTAATGGAGTAGGGGATAAAATAGGAAACTTTACAAATGCTCCTGTAACAAAAATAGTATGTTCTTCATTTTTCGTATCAGGTAATTATGGAAACAATAGTCCTGGTATTAATCAGGTACCGGGTGCTGGATTTGTTAGTACTTCTGTATCACAACATCAAGCTGGAACAGGAAACTATTTTCAACCAGGCGGGATAATTCAAAATGATACAGACGATGTTTATAATAGACTTATTGAGTTTGAAAATATCGACCAGTTTGGTCAAGTTCAAAGATTTCAATTAATAGGTACAACCCGCTCCGACACGACCGCATTATAATATAAATAGAGATAATTATGGCGACTTATTCAAACATTTTTATAGACCAAGGGTCAACATTTACTTTTACAGTCGATTTAAATGAAGTAACTACCGGAGCCGATGCAACATTAACAGATTTTGTTGGGGCAGGAAGAATTAGAAAATCTCATGGTTCAACCAATTCTGCTGCCACCTTTTCAATTGTTGGAGATGTATCGGGTGCAACAACTTTTACCTCATCAGATAAAGGGATTGTTGTTTCATTGACTGCCGCACAGACATCGGCAATCAAAGCTGGTAGATATGTTTACGATATAGAAATTAGAAAAGCATCAACTAGCGAAGTCAATAGAGTATTAGAAGGTCAAGTTGAAATTACGCCAAGAGTAACATTATCAACGGAGACCTAATCTATGTCTATTAAAGCATCAATACGTTCAGCTGGTACAAAGGTTACAGCAAACACTGTCGGAATCATTCCTGTTCTTAATGGAAACACCACTCTTAATGGTGCATTGGCAATTCGTGATGGTATAACGACTGATAGTGTAAATATTATACAGGGCGTAATGGCGACTGATGGTAAATTAACAATTACAACCAGTAACATCAATGCAATTAATGTCGATGCAACCGGAACGGACTCGAGCTATGGTCAGAATATATTTAATATTAATGCTGATATGGGTTTGATTTCTAATTATGCTCCAACAATATTTAGTTCTTATGTAACTGTTAATAGTAGCCTTCAATCTAATAATTTAACATTAATCAATTCACCAACAGGTGGTGAACTTAGAGTACGTTCAGCCGGTACAGATGCTCAGCCATCTTATGATAATATAAGAATAGAAGGTACTGATAGTATTTTAAAAGCTGGACAATTTAAAGTTCATAAAGTAGTATATGATTCTACTGGTGTACAAGAAATACAAAACAATTATCAGTTTTCATATACAACTGGAAGTACCGATGTATATACATTTAACAATCTTTCACATGGTGATGGCACCGCAGCTGGACCATTAAGAATCGATGCTAAAGGTGCTAATGCAGCATTTAATTTAGAGGGAATTGGAGGTCATGGGTCTGCTGCTTCTATAGCCACAATTAAAGCAACAGATGGTGATGCTGAATTAATTGTTCATGGTACAGGTACTGGTAGGCCATCTATTGAAACAAAAACAGATGGTGGAACAATTTTTAAAACTACAGCAGATTCAGACACACATGAGACAGGAACAATTAAACTTGGCACGACACAAGTATTTCAAATTGCAAGAACTTTTGATGGCGCCAATTATTCTCATTCTATAACCGGAACTAATTTAACAATAGGAGGAACATTAACAACTGCGGCTCAACCAAATATTACAAGTGTTGGAACATTAAATAGTCCAATGACAACAGGAGCTATCACAGTTACTAGAGCTGGAGCTACTTATGCTAATGCTCCTCGATTAGATTTAATAGATAGTGATGGTACAAATCAGAGATGTTCAGTTATTAATAGTGGCGGAAATCTTCAATTCGAAGCTAGGAATGGTAGTACTAAAGGTATAATTACTTTTATACAAAATGCTGGTGGAGTTCGAACCACCGCAATGAAAATTAGTAGCGGAGGTAAGGTTGGTATTGGAGTTCCTAGTGATAATGTTTTAGAGGATTTTCATGTAGGTGGTAATGCAAGAATAGACGGAGACTTTTTTGGTAACATTGGTAGTAATACATTTGTAGTTAAATCTTCTACGAACAATGTTGGTATAGGAACAAGCGCTCCTCCTGCTAGTTACAAATTGGCAGTTGCTGGAGATTCACGATTTACTGGAAGCGGGATATTTGGAGCAACAGCAACAGGAGGTAATAAAGGATTACAGAAACATTATTGCTATGGTGATGGTGGCGCTCTTCAACTTCGGAGAGGTACTTCTAGTAGTAATATTATGGTAATGAAATACCAAGGTACTGGAAGTAATGAATTTGTTTTTAGTCAGAGAACCGGTTCAGATAGAATTATGAAATTTGAAACTTCTACCGCAAAATTTATTTCTAATTTAGAGGTTGGTGCTAACGGAAATCCTAAAGCTCTAATGATTCGTGATGGTCGTGATTCTGCAGATGGAATTCGGTTTACTCATACCGGGGTTACCGATGAAGTTCAAATGGGAATGTATGGTTCTTATGGTCATGTAGACCAAGGAAGGTTTAAAATAACCCATAAAAATGGCTCTGCCACAAATACAGTTGTATTACACATAGAGAAGAATGGAACAGAACTTGAAATTTTCAAACCTACCAAGATTCATGAGCAACTTAATCTAGGAAGTGTACCAGAATATGGTTCTAACGCTCTTGCAAAGGCTGGGGGTCTTGTTACTGGAGATGTTTATAGAACCAACGAGTTTCTAAAGGTAGTGTATACTTAATATTATAAATAGAATAAAGGATTTAAATGGCAAAACCAACTAGCAGAGCTACATTGATTGATTATTGTTTACGGAACCTTGGAGCTCCTGTAATTGAAATTAATGTAGATGAAGACCAACTTGATGATAGAGTTGATGATGCTATTCAGTATTATCAAGAATATCACGGAGATGCGGTTGTACGTAGCATTCGTAAACACAAAATTACAGACTCATCTTTAACGGTTGATTCAACTACTGGATTTAAAGTTGGTGAAACAATAACAGGTGGTACTTCTGGTGCAACTGCAAAAATTGCCGAAGTAACAGATTCAACTACTATTCGATATAAAAATGTTGATGTTGCTAATACCTCATTTACAACCGAAGTAATTACTGGAAGTGATTCAAGCTCGACTGCAACCATCGCATCCGTTACTAAAGGTGATATAGAAAACAAATATATCGATATACCAAACACTTTTCTTTCTGTAAATAATGTTTTTGATATTGTAACTCAGGGTTCAACTTCTAATATGTTCTCGGTAGATTATCAATTGCATTTGAATGATATATTTGATTTAGGTGGACCTTATGGTGGTGGATTAGTTAACTATGAAATTACAAAACAATATATGTCTCTTATTCAAAGAAACATTAATGGTGTATTTGAAAAAATAGAATATACACGTCATAAGAATCGAGTAAATTTCCATAGTGATGAAACATTAACCAATTTAGGAAAAGATAAATACATTATTTTTGATGGCTATGAAGTAGTCGACCCAGATACTTTTGCTGATGTATATAATGATAGATTTTTAAAAAGATATACAACTGCTTTAATTAAAAGACAATGGGGTTTAAACCTTATAAAATTTGAAGGCATGCAACTACCAGGTGGTGTTACATTAAATGGCCGACAAATTTTTGATGACGCGAAAGAAGAAATCGATAAACTAGAAGAGGAAATGATTCTCGCGCACGAGATGCCTCCTCACTTTGTTATAGGTTAAATATGTTATGCCAAGAAATGTATACTTTAGTCAAGGGACAACAGGAGAGCAAAATCTCTACGAAGATATTACCATAGAAGGTTTAAAAATCTATGGGCATGATGCCTATTACATTCCCCGTAAGATAGTCAACGAAGATTCTCTTTTTAATGAAGACCAATTAAGTTCTTTTGGTTCTTCATATATGATTGAAGCATATGTTGCTAATGTAGATGGTTATGAAGGTGAAGGTGATTTACTTTCTAAGTTTGGTCTTGAAATTAAAGACCAAGTAACATTAGTTATTGCGAATCGTCGGTGGGAACAATTAATAGGACGACATGTTGCAAGTGATACTGATTTAGATAGGTCTGTTACTCGAAGACCTATGGAAGGTGATTTAATATATCTTCCATTTGCAAAAGGCTTATTTGAAATTACTTTTGTTGAGGCTGAAGACCCCTTTTATCAATTACAAAATCTTCCAACATTTCAATTAAAATGTGAACTATTTAAATATAGCGGAGAAGATATTGATACTGGAGTAGATATAATTGATACTTATGAAACTCAATTTGCAGATAGACAAAGATTAACTTTAGGGGCTGGGTCAGGTACATATCAAATTGGAGAGAACATTTCTCAAATTATACCTGATGCATCTACTGGAGGTACACGAACTATATCAGCTGAAGTTGCAGAATGGGATTCTACTAATAAGTACTTAGACGTCTATGGGATACAGGGATTTGATAATTCACCAAGTATTACATTTGTAGTAAGTGGAAACAATATTATAGGAGAAACTTCTGGTGCAAGTTATGCTTTAACAAATTTAGGAGCGGACTTATCTACTGACTTAGCTCAAATGGAATCAATAGACCCTGATTCAGATAACTCAGAATTTGAAACAATAGGAAATAACTTTATCGACTTTTCGATATCTAACCCATTCGGATTACCAAATGCTTAGCGGAAGACCATATTATAATCAAACTATTCGAAAATGCGTTGCAGTGTTTGGAACGATATTTAATAATATCTATTACACTAAACCTAGTAAAGCAAAAGAAAGGGTACCGATTGCTTATGGGCCATCACAAAAGTTTATATCTAAATTGACAGATGCTGGAGCCGGTACAAATAGGCTATCTTTAAAATTACCAAGAATGTCTTTTCAGATTACTTCGATTGACTTTGATTCAACTCGTCAGTTAAACAAAATGAATCGATTAAGATATTCTGATAGCCCAGGTGGTAGAAATACTTTATTTCAAGGAGTGGCTTATAATGTCGGTATGGATTTAGTTATCATTGGTAAAGACCAAGACACTGCTTTACAAGTTTTAGAACAAATAGTACCCACATTCAAACCTGATTATACGGTTGCAATTAAAGATATGCATCGACCTGGTTTATCTATGGATGTACCAATAGTTCTTCAAAGTGTTAGTGTCGATGATGACTATGAAGGTTCTTATGAAGACACAAGAGTTTTAACATATACATTAAGTTTTGTAATGAAAGTTAACTTCTATGGTGAAGTTGTTAAATCACCTATTATTAAAACCGCAGAAGCATATTTTCATACATCACCAAATCCACCTTCGGTTTCAGCAATGATAACAGATGCTACACCTGATGACGGAGTTAGAATTACAACAGGAGCAAATGATTCGCCAAATGCATTTACAGCTACGACCACTTTTGGATTTGTAAGTCCGAGTTTTAGATTATGAGTAAAAGAGATAAAATGAGAGAAGCTTTGGCAGCTAACTTACCAGTGAGACCGGAGAAAAAATTAGAGTCAAGACAAGAAGATATTATTCACGACACCGAGACCGATGTTAATCTTGTAAGGGAAACTTTAAAAGATTTAATTGGTAAATCTACTGAAGCATTAGAACATCTATCAGTAATTGCGCAAGAAACAGAACACCCTAGAGCTTTTGAAGTTCTTTCTAATATGATAAAACAAACCGGTGATTTAACTGGTGAATTACTTGATGTACAAAAGAAAAGAAAAGATATCACTCAAGGAAAAGATGCAATGTCGAATACTACGACCAATAATGCAATCTTTGTGGGTTCTACACAGGAATTACAAAAAGCCTTGAGGAATACAAAAAAGGCAATAGATGTCACAACCGAAGACTAGTGCAGGATATTTAGGAAACGCTCTTGTAAAAAGAGATGGCGTTGAACATCCTTATACTGAAGCAGAAGTTCAAGAATATGCTAAGTGTATGGAAGACCCGGTTTACTTTGCGTCAAAATATATCAAAGTAATTAATCTTGATGAAGGTTTAATTCAATTTAAACCTTATAATTATCAAAGAAAGATGTTAAAACATTTTAATGATAATCGATTTTCTATAATATTAGCGTGTAGACAATCAGGTAAATCTATTAGTTCAATCATTTACATTTTATGGTATGTATGTTTTCACCCTGACAAGACTGTTGCTATTCTTGCCAATAAAGGTGCAGTCGCGCGCGAGATGCTTTCTAGAATTACTTTAGCTTTAGAAAATTTACCTCATTTTATTCAGCCTGGAGCAAAAGAATTAAATAAAGGTTCGATTGGATTCTCTAATAATTCAAAGATAATTGCAGCTGCTACATCGGCTTCTTCTATTCGTGGTCTTTCAGTTAACTTACTATTCCTTGATGAGTTTGCTTTTGTTGAAGGTGCTAATGAGTTTTATACTTCTACATATCCTGTAATTACCGCAGGTTCAGAAACAAAAGTGATTATTACTTCTACAGCTAATGGCGTTGGAAACCTTTATTATAAACTATATGAAGGTGCTAAAAGAAAAGATAATGATTTTAAATCCTTTCGAGTTGATTGGTGGGATGTACCAGGCAGAGATGAAAAGTGGAAAAAACAAACAATAGCCAATACATCTGAATTTCAATTTGAACAAGAATTTGGAAATAACTTTCTAGGAACGTCGAACACGTTGATTGCTCCTACATGTTTATTGGGAATGAAACCATCAAGTCCTATTCATTGGAAAGATAATATAAAATATTATGAAGACCCAATACCAGGTCATATATATGCAATTACTGTTGATGTCTCAAAGGGTAGAGGACAAGACTATTCTACTTTTAATATAATAGATATAATGCCAAATCATTTTAAACAGGTAGCAACGTTTAGAGATAATGTTATATCGCCATTAGTGTTTCCTGATGTTATAATTAAAGAAGCAAAAAAATATAATGATGCATTGGTTATAATAGAAAATAATGATATAGGACAGGTTGTTTGTAATGCTATCTATTATGAGTATGAATATGAAAATCTTTTTGTAGAATCGACCGTTAAGGCTGATGGTGTAGGGGTTACTATGAATAAAAAGATTAAACGAATTGGTTGCTCGAACCTTAAAGATATTATTGAATTAGGAAAGTTAGATATAAGAGATGAACAGACAATTAATGAATTAACCACCTTTGAAGTTAAAGGTGGAAGTTATGCAGCATCTGATGGTAATAATGATGACTTGGTTATGAATCTAGTTCTTTTTGGGTGGTTTGTTTCATCCGATGCTTTTGGTAATTTATCAGAACATGACTTACGAGAGTTATTATATTCAAATACCCTTTCTTCACAAGAAATAGAAGAAGATTTACCACCAATAGGTCAAATACAAGAAAAACGATCAATAGGAGACCATTGGGCTAAAGAGTTGGCTGATGGATTAAAGGAATGGAATAATCTCTAAATCAGGCTTCTTATAAATAGAGGAGATTGAAAGTGAGATTAAACCTTATTATGAATAAACTTATCATTAAACTAACTGACAAAGGAAAATAATTATGGCATTCCAAGTATCTGCTGGGGTCGAAGTAAAAGAAATCGACCTAACAAATGTAGTGCCAGCTGTCTCTACCTCAATTGGTGGGTATGCCGGTACATTCAGATGGGGGCCAATTGAGGAAATAAAACTCATAGGTTCTGAATCTGAACTCGCAAACGAATTTGGTAAACCGGATAGCGCTCATGCTCGTCCATTTTACACCGCATCTTCGTTTTTAAAATATGGTTCGGCTCTTAAAACAGTAAGAGCGTCGAACTCTTCACTCAAAAACTCATCTAGTGCATCTGCTGCTGGAAGAATTGAATCAATAGCTCTTGCAGGCGATCCTGTAGCTGGAGATTTAGCTTCTATTAGTTCTAGTACTACTATAGGAAATAATGAATTCACGGTTGTTTCTCAAACTGGCTCTGGTGCTGAAATAGCTCCAAGATATGGTGTTATAGCAGTCACTGCAAGTTCTATAGCTCAAGGAGGTATAGGATATTCAACCGATGACAAAATTAAGATTGACCTTGGCGAAAGCAAAGAGATTATCTTAAACGTTACTGAAGTTGATAGTGGTGGTGACGGTGCTGGAGTAATTACTGATGTAGACTTTCTAACTGGCGCTAACGGGATTGTATATGATAGTCCTCTTGGTGAAAGTGGATTAAGAAAACCAACTAAATTTGCTAATCAGGCTGCAATCAATGTTGATTCAGCTGGAGGTGGCTCAGGGGCACTAATAAACCTTACATATAAACTTGAAGCTTTTGATGTAATCGAAAGTGGAAGTGGATATTTCAACAGAGCTGTTGCTAAACCAAATGTTGATTTCGCAGTTTTAGCTGGTGATTCACCTAAACTTCAAATCTTAAAAGATGGCACAGAAATATATCCGATTAATACTACGGACAATAAGTCTTTAAGTCCTAGAATTTCTGTTGTAGGAGCAGGCGGAGATAAACTCATTAAGAATGATGATGACTTCGATAGTGCAACTGGATTAGATGCAGCTTATTATTCACGATATGCTGGAACATTAGGAAATGGTACTAAAACATATGTTATTACTTCTGCTAATGCGGCTTCGTTAACAATTGGTTCTGGCTCAACTTTAGCCAATTCTCAATTTGATGCAGCACCAGATTCTGGTGAAGTTCATGTTCTAGTAACATCATCATCTGATGCTCTAACTGATGCTGGTACAACGGAAACAGTCGTTGAAAGATGGCCTTTCCTATCTACTACTGATGGAGCCAAGAAAGAAGATGGTACTAATAATTACTTCAAAGATGTGATTAATACAGGGTCTGATTGGATTTATGTTGGAAGCGCTGCGGCCGCATCAACAGGTGGTGATTATACACTATCGGGTGGAGTTGACGCTGGAGTGAGAGAAGACGGAGAAATCACTCAAGCATTAGACTTGCTTGCTGATTCAGAAACCGAAGATGTAAACTTACTTTTTACAGAAGAAGATACAAACGGAAAAACAGTATTAGCCAATAAAGTATTAAGTATTGCAACTACTCGTAAGGATTGTGTAGGATTTATTACACCTCCTATCGCAGACACAGTTAACACTACTACTCCTTTGGATAACGTAAAAGACTTCTTACAGTCAACATCAGCTGTTATAACACCTAGAAATTCTTATGGAGTTCTTGGTTCAACTGCAGTTTATATTTACGATAAGTTTAATGATAAGTTCCTCTATATTGGAACTCAAGGTCACTTAGCCGGTCTTTGTGCAAATACAGACTTGGTTGCTGAAACATGGTTCTCACCGGGTGGATTCAATCGAGGACAATTACGAGGCGTAACTAAGTTGGCTTTCAACCCATCTAAAATTCAAAGAGATGAGTTGTATAAGGCAGGAATCAATCCTATCGTAACATTCCCTGGTCAAGGCACAGTCTTGTTTGGAGATAAAACTCTACAAGCTAAACCTTCAGCGTTCGATAGAATTAATGTACGTAGATTGTTTATTACTCTTGAAAAGGCAATTGCTACTGCAGCTAAATTCCAATTATTCGAACTAAACGATGAGTTCACAAGAGCTTCTTTCAGAAACTTGGTTGAACCATTCTTGAGAGATGTTCAAGGTAGACGCGGAATTACAGACTTCTTAGTAGTTTGTGATGAAACTAATAATACCGGACAAGTTATCGATTCAAATCGTTTCGTTGCGGATATCTTTATTAAACCAGCTCGTTCTATCAACTTTATCACTCTTAACTTTATTGCCACAAGAACAGGCGTTGAGTTCAGTGAGATTGTTGGGAATGTATAAATAAGAGAGGAGATATAAGACATGGCAACATTTAGAGTAGACGATTTTAAATCGAAACTAACAGGAGGCGGAAGTAGACCAAATCTATTTCGTGCCACAATCAACTTCCCAGGTTATGCCGGGGGAGATGTCGAACTTACTTCATTTATGTGTAAAGCTGCTCAATTACCTTCATCAGTAGTTTCCCAAATTGATGTACCTTTTAGAGGTCGCCAATTAAAGATTGCTGGAGATAGAACATTTGAAAACTGGAATGTTACAGTTATTAATGAGTCTAGTATGGTAGTTAGAAATTCATTCGAACGTTGGATGAATGGAATCAATGAACATGCGTCAGGTACAGGATTGGTTAATCCAGTCGATTATCAAGCTGACATGTTAGTTGAGCAATTGGACCGAAATGATAACGTAATTAAAGCATGTAATATTAGAGGAGCCTTTCCGGTAAATCTAGGTGCAGTTGATTTAAGTTACGAAACAACCGACACGATTGCAGAGTTCACCGTCGAGATTGCTTACCAGTATTGGGAATCAGCCGGCGTAACAAGTTAAAGTTTATTAGAAAGGGAGTTGAGTTTAATGCTCAGCTCCCTTATCTAATCTTATAAATATATATTATGGAAATATTTGGATTAAATATAACGAAAAAAGTCGCAGAAGACGATAAAGATAAGAAGAAACTTATCTCACCTATTCCGGTAACAGATGATATAGGTGCATTAACTGTTTCGACAAATGCAACCGGAGCATATTATGGTAACTACCTGGATATGGAAGGTACAACTTCCGATTCAGAACATGAACTAATTTTAAAATATCGAGAAGCTGCTCGACAGCCAGAATGTGACACAGCTATCGCAGATATTGTTGACCAAGCAATTGCTTCAGCAGATAAATCGGCTCCTATTGAATTGGTATTAGATGAACTAAACCAACCTGATTCAATCAAAAAGAAAATGATTGAAGAGTTTAATACCATTCTTCAATTATTCAAATTTAACAATAGAGCAGCTGAATTGTTTAGAGATTGGTATATAGATGGCCGAATCTATTTTCATGCTATTGTTGATGAAGCCAATCCTAAAAAAGGTATAAGAGAACTTCGACTAATTGAGCCTCTAGCTTTAACTAAAATTAAAGAGGTTGTAAAAAAAGTTGACCCTAAAACAAAAGTAGAATTTGATGAAATTAAAGCAGAATATTATGTATATTCAGAAAAGAAATCAAAGGGTAAAGGAAATGCAGGAACTATCGGTGGTGTTAAAATTGCAAAAGAAGCTATCATCACTGCTAACTCGGGTATCTCAGACCCAACACGTTCACGGATCGTATCACATCTTCATAAAGCCATTAAGCTTGTAAATCAATTGCGCATGATGGAAGACTCCTTGGTTGTATATCGAGTATCCAGGGCGCCTGAGCGAAGAATCTTTTATATTGATGTAGGTAACCTTCCAAAGAATAAAGCTGAAGAATACGTACAAAATGTTGTTGCAAAATATCGTAATAAGTTAGTATATGATGCTAAGACCGGTGAGATTACCGATGATAGACGTCATATGTCTATGTTAGAAGATTTTTATCTTCCACGAAGAGAAGGTGGTAGAGGAACTGAAATTACTACACTACCTGGTGGAGATAATCTTGGCCAAATTGAAGATGTTACATTTTTTCAAAAGAAATTATTTAGAGCACTTAATGTACCAGTTAGTCGATTAGAAGATGATGCTCAATATACATTTGGTAGAGCTACAGAAATTTCTAGAGATGAAGTTAAGTTTCAAAGATTTATTAATAGACTTAGAAAGAAATTTTCACAGATATTCTTTGAAGCTCTTAAAACACAACTTATATTAAAAGGTATTATTTCTGCTGATGAATGGCCGGCTATATCGGAAACAATTTCATTAGATTATATTGAAGATAATTACTTTTCTGAGTTAAAAGAGTTTGAAATAATGAAAGAACGCTTAACAATGGCAAGTGAATTTGAAAACTTAATAGGAAAATATTATTCTGTTGGTTGGTTAAGACGTAGTATTCTTCATCAATCTGACGAAGATATTGATAGAATGACTAAAGAGATTGATGCTGAAATGAAGGCAGGTATTCTTCAATCACCAGATGATGAAGAATAGGTCTCAAAATTGTAAAAATTATAAATAGAGAATAAAGATATGAGTGAAGAAGCAACAAAATTGTTTAACGCGTTGGTGTCTGATAATACAGACGGCGCTAAAGAGGCATTTGACCAAGCTATTACTAGCAAATTGGAAGATGCACTAGAAGTTCGTAAGGTTGGTCTTACAGGACAAATATTCAATAATCAAACAACCGGAACAGAAGAAGATGTTACTAATAACGGAACATAACGATTCAGGTATAGACTATTTAACAGAAGAAAAAGACGGAAAGAAACAACGCTTTATCGAAGGCGTGTTTATGCAATCCGAAGCCGAGAATCGTAATAAAAGAATTTATCCGAAAGAAGTACTGGCTGAAGCAGTCAAAAAGTACGCAACGGAGCAAGTTAGTAAGGGAAGAGCAGTTGGTGAATTAGACCACCCTCAAGGTCCTACTATTAACTTAGATAAAGTTTCACACAAAATTACTAAACTCAAATTTGAGGGTAATAATGTTGTTGGAAGAGCACTGATACTTGACACACCAATGGGACAAATAGTGAAAGGACTTATGGACGGTGGTGTAAAGTTAGGTGTTTCTAGTCGTGGTATGGGAACTGTTGAAGAACGAGATGGCAAGACATACGTTAAAGATGATTATATATTATCTACCGTTGACATTGTCCAAGACCCCTCTGCACCAAAGGCCTTTGTAAATGGCATTATGGAAGGTGTAGAATGGATATGGGAGAATGGTATCTTAAAACCTCAACAAATTGAAAAGTATGAGACTGAAATTGAGAAGACACCCTCCTCGCGCATCACTGAAGCGCAGGAAAGAATTTTTCAAGATTTCCTCTCCAAACTATAAACATAAGGGTATAAAAGTTATGTCAGAAGATACAACTCAAATCGAAGACGTTCAAGAAGATACTCTTGTTGAAGAAACGGAGCAGGACACTGCTGAAGTTGTTGAAGAAACAGCTGAAGTATCTGCAGAAGATTCTATTAAGCAGGATAGTCTTTCTGAAACAGTCTTAAAAACTCTTCTTGGCGAAAGCGAAGAAGAAGAAGTTATCGAAGAAGCAAAACACGCTAAGAAAGATGACGAAGAAGAAGAAGTCGACGAAGCTAAAGAAGACGACGACGAAGACGAAGATAAAGAAGACGTTGACGAAGCCAAAGAAAAAGATGACGACGAAGATGAAGATATCGACGAAGCAATGCACGATGGCGACGATGACGAAGATGAAGAAGAAGCCCCTAAAACAAAAGCTGAAATCTTAAATCAAATGTATAAAGAAATGAAGGGCATGAAGAAATCAAATCTTCAAGCAGCCTATGGCAAACTTCATGCAATGTATATGACTAAGAAAGAAGAAGTTGATGGTGAAAAAGAAGGTGACGAAATCGCAACAGCTGTGAAGAAGTCAGCCGATGCAGCCAAAAACATGAATAAGGGTGACTTACTTCAAGCAGCATATAAAATGATGAAGTCACAGAAGAAGGCATCTCTACAAGCCCAATACGGGAAAATGAAAAAAGAGATGGCATCTGCTAAATCTATGGATGAATCATTTGACCTTGAATCAGAAGTTGATTTATTGGTACAAGCTGACGCTAATCTTAGTGAAGAGTTCAAGACAAAAGCTCAAGTAGTATTCGAAGCTGCTATTGCTAACAAAGTTTACGATATTCGTAGCCAGTTAGAAGAACAATATGCATCTGATTTACAAGAAGAGCTTGTACATGTTCGTACATCACTGATTGAAAAAATCGACAATTATCTAACATACGTGGTAGAAAATTGGGTGAACGAAAATGAAGATGTCGTTGATTCTCAACTTCGCTCAGAAATCACTGAAGGTTTCATCAAGGGATTACAAACTCTATTTACAGAGTCTTACATTGACGTACCAGAAGAGAAAAGAGACCTTGTCTCTGAACTCGATGAAAAGGTTAAGTTAATTGAAGGTTCTCTAGAACAAGCAGAGTCTGATAAAGAAGACCTTGAAGAAAAGCTAGAAGACTTACTTCGTGAAAAAATCATTCGTGAAAGCTCAGAAGATTTAACTTCTACACAAGTTGAAAAACTTAATCAGTTACTTGACGGCGCAGAATTTGTAAGTGAAGAATCTTTCACTGAAAAGGTTGCAACTGTTAAAGAAACATTCTTCTCTCAAGAAAAGGAAGAAGAAATTACAGAATCGACATCTACTGAAAAAGTAGAAGTCATTGTTGAGGGTCAAGGCGAAGAAAAGAAAGCTACTCTATCACCTGATATGAGTGCTTATATTAAAGCCATGACTGCAATGGAAAAAAATAGTTCAATTATTAAACAATAACATTAAAGTAAAGGAAATTTAAAATGTTAAACGAAGACGCAAATATCAAGAAGTGGGGTGCCGTTCTCGACCACGAGAGTGCAGCTCCTATTCAAGATAATTATCGTCGAAGTGTAACTGCTAAGTTGCTTGAAAATACAGAGGTTGCTCAAAGACAGCAACTTTCCGAAAGTAACTTTGGTTCAGGTACATCTTCGAGTTCTACAGACTTGGGTGTAGTGGGTTCAACTAATGGATTCGACCCAATTCTTATCTCAATGGTTAGACGTGCAATGCCTAACCTTATCGCATATGACGTTGCGGGTGTTCAGCCAATGAGCGGACCAACTGGTCTTATCTTTGCACTTAAGGCTCACAAGTCAGAAAAAACAACATCAGTTGATACTAATTCACCTGAGTTACTTCACCCTGCTATCGGTTCTGATATCGATACTGCATTCTCTGCTAAGGGTAAATCAACTCCATCTGCTGACTCTCCATTTGACCTAACTGGAAATGATGGTGGTACACAAGGTGACACAAACTATGCTCCTGCTACAGGTAATACACTAGGAGTTGGCGAAGGTGATGCATTCAATGCAGCTGGTATTTCTATCG
>VTLG01015193.1_pt1 | contig 14962 bp, 37 predicted proteins | sample 4694571 | NCBI WGS metagenome assembly VTLG01 (sample SAMN12604809, study PRJNA352737) | marine metagenome | biome: ENVO:00000447; feature: ENVO:00000209|ENVO:00000569|ENVO:01000036; material: ENVO:00002151; isolation source: viral sequences binned using virsorter ...
ACTCTGACTTATCATAGTTCCAGTAACCATCCTTCTTAACGATCTTCAACTTGAAGTTTGCACCTTGCCAGAAGTCAAAAGGATTGATTGGAGTTTCATCCTCAAACTCTGGTTGCATTGCTTCCATAACTTTATCAAAGATCTTCTTACCAAACTTGTAGAGAAATACTCCACCCTCATTTTGAGGATTAGTAGGATCTTTTACAACATAGATGTTTGCATAATAAGAAAGCTTACGCTTCTGTCTACGAACGACATCCTTGTCAGATTCATTACCACTATTCCAGAGTTCACGATTATGCTCTGAGACAGGATCCTTCTTACCAACAGTAGTAAGTGAATTTTCAATATACCATCCACCAGGACCTTGGAATGCATGTGAATACATCTTTGCCCAGGGAATATCCTCACTTTCTGGAGCAGGTAAAAAACGAAGAACGGCATAACCGTTACCTGTTTTATCTACTTCAGGTTTCCAGAGACGCTCATCAGCACCCCCACCTGTTGTGTTCATCTTCTCTACTTCTTTGACTAACTTCTGGGTCAATGAACCAAGAGAAGACTGTTTCTTTAGGTCTTTAAAAGACATTTGATTACCTCGGATTTTTTGAGATTTGGCTTGTGTGTACCTTGCATATTCTACATCTTAAAATCATCATTGTCAATCGCTTTTTTCATAACATCCACCATTTTGTAGATATCATCAAATACTAAATTCATATCAACATTTTGTGGAAGACCCATATCCTTAGCACCTTTCAGTATATTTTCTTTCATCTGTTTTGCTGTAGGGTCATCAGATAAACTTAAACGAGTATAAAGAATCTTTTGTTTTTCAATAAGTCGCTCAAGACATTCTACATGATACTGTTTATCCGCTTTAGGCATTGATGGGAATTTAAATAAAGCACCATAAACTTCTTCTTGAAGTTCCTGGATTTCAGCCAACTCTGCACGGACTACATCAGATTGAAAGAAAGTCATACTAGCACTACGTTTTGTAGAATCTTTTTATAATGTGGTACATCTATATTTAGGAAAGGAGTGTATTTTTTAATCTTTCGACTGACGGTTTCCCACACGGGATCGTCTAATTTTTTATCAAAATCCTTTCTGTACTCAAATATCCTATCACAAATTACAAGTGTTTCAAGGGAGGTTTTCCCACCTAGATAATTTCGCAAAATCGGTGGATGACCCTTAGAACAGTCAAATACCTCATTTACCTTATTTTGCTCAAAAAGCACATTTACCTCTTCTTTGAAAATATACGAAAGTGACTGAATTTTCTTTTTCCAGTCAATATAGCGTCCTTCCCCTTCTTTGATCATTTCGCCAATCCACATGGTTCCCGGATCTGTGGTATATACAAAATTAGAGACAAAAAACTCTTCTACCTCTTTATCGTTTTTTTGCCGTGCGAACTTTTCAAACCAAAAACGGTCCTTTCTCTTATAAAAGGCTTTTTGAGTTGCTCGTGTTTTACCACGATACTTGATATAGTCATAATGATCCTTAGTAAAGTGATTCTTCAGAGAGAGATAACAACGATAAGCATCAAAAGGCATCATGTCATATTATTTACTAAAACATCCGCCTCAGCAGCTGAGGAGGCAGATAAAGTTTCTGTTTGATTAAAAACTTGTAGAGTTTCTTTAAGTGTCTGTATATTAAATGCAAGAGTAATTCTTTCTTTATTAGCAGTCTGTTCCTCTACATGATGAAATGTACCTGCAGGAAACATTACCATCGTTCCATCCTCACCATTATAAGCACACCCATGCTCATCAAATATAGTAGGGTGATCATGATTCTTATAATATATCACACCTGAAAGAAATCCTACATGATTATGAGTTGGATTACCATCTCCCTTATATGCAAAATTAGTCCAAATGTCATATGTGTCAAAATGACCAGATTTTACTCTTAATTTAAAATTTCTATGTGTTAATCCTCCTCCCCAATGCTTTGCAGTTAATCTCAATACCCATGCCAACCAGTAAGACTCTTCAACTAATCTAGAAGGAATAGTACATTGATATGAATTTTGTTTCTTACCACTACCTATACCCAGATACCCTACATTCTCATGGGCTTTCAGTTCTGCTAATGGATGATTCATTGTCTTCTTACTTTCCTTCACCCATATATCAATCTCCTTCATAATGAGTTTGGGGATTCTAGTCACCATTACAGGACAAGAGGATCCCGTCTCTAATCTATGCATATGGAAAATATCTTTATTCATTGCTAAAAGGTAATAAGGTCAAAAAATTGCCGGGATTTTTTCCCGACTTTTTTGGAAAAAAAAGTTGAATTTCCCCTCAGACAGGGAGTTTTGCACGCGATGTCCTCTTCATAAAATTCAACTGCTGTGCATCATACTTAATCTTTTCCTTCAAGGGTTTAGGAATCAACTTAGGAACAGACTCTACATCAATACTATTTTGCTCACAAAAATGAACAATTGCATCAATATAGTTCATATCTTTATTAAGCAAAACAAGTTTTTCAATTGCCTCAGCAAATCGAGCAGGACAAAAAAACTTACTCTCTAGTACCTTTTCTAATTCATCCTTTGGCATTCTCTGTCCCAGTATTGTGCGTAACAAATTCCTTTATATACCTCACTAATAATTTAATATAATCCCCTTTGTTTCTTTTGTCAAATACTTTCACCTCACCCCCAGGAGTGACCATAATAGTAATCAATTTCTTAGCAGGAATCCCTGTTAATTCATAATAAGCAGCAGCATAGAAGGTCTCCTGAACAAAATAGTTTTCCAACCACTTCTCAGGTTTAATCTTCTCCGACGTTTTAAAGTCGATAACTGCTAACTCTCCTTCATACTCCGCAATACAATCAACTCTTCCAGCAAGACCAAGGTACTCGGAGTAAAGGGTTCTTTCTATAGCGTGTATATTATTTATCTTGTCCAGATATGGAGTAGCATGATGAAACATAAACTTAGTAGCAGGAAGGTAATCCTCCCACACCAAATCTCTATTTTCCAAATATGCCTGAGCAGCTTCATGAAAATCTGTGCCACGTGCAGTTGCTCTCTTAGTAATTTTGTTTGCTTCCTCTATACCAACCCTCTTTCTCCAATCAATAAAGATCTGCCTATTATAATAGGAAGTTACTGAAGTAATAGAAGGAACCCACTGTCCATCAGGTAGTTTGTATAACCTACATCCTGGAGTTTCTTTCTTTTCTAATTCAAGTTCACCTAAGTGATTCTCATGAATAAAAGTCATTAATTATTTTTTTTATTATTCTATCATACTTATTTAAAAAATGCCACAATGAATCATAAAGTAAATTCCTTTTGAGAAAATCGATTAAACCTATCTAAAGGACTTCGACTATCAGCTTCCAGTTTATCAATAAAAAATACTTGCGTAAATCTAAAATCATCCTTTCTCATGTACAAATTTGTTTGACTATGATAAGAATTCGCACCAAAAAATATTAATCTATTATAAACATTTTTTACTTCTAGCGTTTTCTCAAACTTAGAATTATTCTCTTGTATTTCCTTCTCAAATTCTTCACAATTACCATCCTTATAACACTTAGATTTTGCTGCAGTAAGATCAGAAAAAGAAAAATCTTTATACTCCTCTTTTAATTGATAGAAAGAAGTCCCACTATCTAAACGTGGATTGGGATTTAAATAGATAAGTCCTGCAATAACATTTCCATCATCAAAATGAATTTCACCTTGATTAAGAGGATGATTAGGATCTTCATGGAAGGGATAAATTTTTTGAAACATAGTCCATCCATGCCACTTATATCTTCCAGAAAAAAATAAAGATATTATTTTATTAATACACCACTGAGAAAATTCTTGATTTACTGAGTGAAGTTCTTTAGTCCTATACCCTGGATAATTACCATCTTCTTTATTATAATCTAAACTTAAAGCAAACTTTCTTATTGAATCTGGATCTTCATAAAAGTTATCAACACATGAAATAGGAATCATATACCAAGCTCTAATTTAGCTAAGATATATTCTTTACAAATACCAGAGCGAACAATATCTTCTACACCAAACTCAATAATATCAACTGAGTTTGCCATCAATCTCAGAATCCTCATGAAATCAACGATGCCATTCCTCTCATTCTCCCTTGTAAGGTCAGTCTGAGTAGCATCCCCACAGAACATAATCTTTGAGTCTTGACCAACTCTTGTCATTATACTATCGAGTTCATGATAGTTTAAGTTCTGGAATTCATCAACAATAATAATAGCATTGTCAAATGTTGTACCACGAATGAATGAGGTGCTCCAGAAGTCTATAGTATCTTGTGCTTTAAGATTCGCATAGAGCATTTGGAAGTCTGCATCTGTACGCATCTCAAACATATACTTTACCATAGCCTTGTAAGGTAATTGATAAAGCCAGGACTTATCTTCATGATCACCAGGAAGGAACCCAATTTCACGAGTAGCAACAAGAGACCTAACAACATAAACCTTTTCGTAAGGAGTTTTTTCGTCCAGGACATCTTTAATTGCGTTGTAAAGAGTGATAAAAGTCTTACCTGTACCAGCACAACCATACGCAACTATATTCTTACCACTAGCATAAGAATCAAACAAAAGCTGTTGATTGGGAGTGAGAGGTTCAATATCTCTCAAGAAATCATTATTGATTGGTTTTCTTCTCTTCATCTGCTTGGCCGTCATTCCGGCACCTACTGGTTGTTCTACTTTCTTTTTACGTGGCATACTTAGATAGGTCTTACTGTAGAGCGAGGTGCTTTGGAGGCTTTGTAAAGAACGTCATTCCAACCTGGATGTGACTTCTTTAACTTATCATAAACTTCTCCGACTTCTCCAACTCCAGCAACACCTGCCTGCCAATCTCTATCCCAGGCAGGATTCTCTTTTCTCCACTCATCATATGCCATCATTGACATAGAGAGTTCTTTTTTCTCACCAGTTTCTTTGTTAATAACAGGGTATGTAGGCATATCAATATAAAGTTATGTGTTTTTATTTAGACCCAACCAAGTGCTTCTGACACGGTAGGAAATTGTTCTTTAAAAATAGTCTTAATCTGTTCTACTACTTCCATATGTTCTTTCTGTGTGCCATGTGCAGAACGTAAATCAATATAATGCACCCATGAACGACAAGAACCTGTCATATACAACCTTGTAGGAGTAGCAAGAGGAAGTACAAACCGTGCACACTCTTTTGCAACACCATCTTTCAACATATCCTGATACAGGGTCATTGCATCATTAAAATGTGCTCGCATCCTAGTATTATATCCCATCACCAACATCTTATCTAAATCATCAGTACTATTCTGACGATTCTTTTCATCTTGTCTTCTTAATTCTGGTACAGGAATCGTTTCTTCTAATAAACTACTATCAGCATACCTCTGAGAAAACTCTTGGAAAGTAAAAGATCTATGCCTTAATATCTGTGCAGCAAGACCTCTTGTAGTATTAATCTCCACTGTCATATGTGCCTGCTCAAAGACAGACCAATGACCATGTTCAATACAATACCTTAGGAGTCCAGCAAACTTCTCATTGTCCTGATTCTTAGGATTACTAACTCTGGCAATATATGCCATCGTCTTTTCAGCATCAGGGGTGACACTTACAAATTTAATCGGGGTATCCGTCGTCATCATCAAAGACCTCATCATAATCTGCAATTGGTGGAATACGTGTTTTAGAATTGTTATAAGAATCAACGTCTGAATATACTTCAGACTCTAATGCATCAAGTAAAGACTTTAAATTCCTAACAATTAATTTTAATCTTTCTTTTTTAAGTGCTGGATCATCCATATTAAGTCTTAAAGTACTTATCAATTACTTGTAACTGATCTTCATATCTTGCAATCTTATCAAGTTCTACTTGAATTGCTTCTGTGATATCTGAATGCTCACCAATACCTACGGGGTGTTCCAAATAAACATTAACATTCACTTTATGTTTTGCAATCTCACCTTGAGCGTGTGCTTTAACTGCATTAACTAATTGATCTCGCATATGTAACATTTGAATTCTGCGTAGTTCAATTATATATTAAAAAACCTCCCCTGTAAAGAGGAGGTTTAAGATTAGTCCAAGTAAGACTTAATTCACCGCGCACACACAGTTTTAGATTCTGTGTGCTTGATGCCTCTGTAAACGAGTTCAGAGACTTGCTTCTGACAACTCTTGTTGTCATTGGTATCATATTTGATACCTCTGTAAGTGACTTGTGCCATTGTGTTACTCCTAAAGTAGTTGGATTTTAAGGCCCGTTCCTTTAGTCGTTTGCGTCCCAACAACCATCTTTACTATTGTTCTTCATTACCTCAATAAGCTCATGCTTATCAAGAGTGCTGAGATCTTTCTGTTTCATGATGTTCTGGACAATATCCTGAGCATCATTACAACTGAGAGTAGTAGCCAGTAATAAAGAGATCATGGGATGAACGTACCCGTTCCGCGACTTACTTGCGACCCCGAAGGGTTGAACGATTGTGTTAATACTAACACAGTTATACTATATAGTCAAGTAGTTTGGTAACACTTGATACATTTTAAGAATTCTTAATCGGAAAGCTTGACCAAGAGTATCAAAAATAATTCAAAATTACGTTTGTTACTACATACGGCCTCAATATTATTGAGGGGTAGAACCTTTTCCATTTACTTGACCTCACTATTTTCATACCAATCTTTCATACGCTGTGCAGCAGCATATATTGCATCGTCTGATGGAAAGGTTGGATAAGTTCCTGGGTCAATTCCTGCTTCTTTCTTTGCTTCCCAAGCAGTGACCTCTGAATCAAATCTAGTTCTTAATAAATCTTCTGCATGGGTATAAACTTCCCAGCGCAATTCGTATGGGTTTGATGCCATAATAACCTCCTGTTGTGTTATCTTAGTGTGATGTTTGGTCCACTGTATGTGAACTCATTTTCTATTTAGCAATCTTCCTACTCAAAATCACTATTAAATGAGATAACAACTTTCTTCTCTACCGTATTCTTAAACGACCAAAACTTCTTAGGTTGATCAATTTTATTTACAGGTGAACGATGAAGCACAGAAGCTGGAAAAGTAAGAATCTGCCCTTCCTTTACTTCAATATCTTCCACTATACACTCACCAACAACATCATAGAGTTGTGTTTTAATTAATTGATTTGGTAGAGACAAGTAATAAACATTCGTATAATTTGCTTTAGGATGAGTATGCCAATCGTGCTTGTCTCCTTCCTCATATACCTGATACCAAGCATTACTAACATTCCCTTTCTTACACTTTAATTTGGTTCCCATCTCCTTCAAATATGGATCAATCATTCTAGTAAAAATCTCTAGATACTCTTTCCTATACTGAACAGATAGATTCCAATCTGTTTTAGATACAACTTCAATTCCATCATCAATATTTGCATCAGGCATTCTCCCAATACAATCTAATAACTGTGGTTTATAATGTTCGTGTTCTTTTATATCAGTAATAATATAGAAGGACTTCAATTCAAAAAATTCCATCTCACATATCTTCAATTTTATAAGGACACATTATCCTTTCAACAATACCTCTAGCATGATTATTATGTTCAATTAATTTATTCATCCAGATTCTTTCTGCTAAAGTAACGGTACGTCCTAGTTTAACTCGGCAAGCAATCTCACTTACTCTAAGTCTACTATCCTTACTTAGCATCGAGTGGTCTTCCATGTTTATCAACCAATCCAAGTTTCTTTGCCTGGAAAAGATTAGACTTCCTACGTTTTGTCTCTTTCTTATATTGTTTAATAATCTTATCTACTTCATCATTAGAGATCTTAACATTCAACTTATCATCTTTACCAAATCCTTCTGGATTACCACTATCAATGTAATCATTAATCCCTTCTTGGATTTCATCATGAATAATATCCTGAATCTTCTCTCTCAATTGATCCCTGACTTCATCCTTCTTCATCCCTTTCTCCTCTTCTTTTTCTGTGGTTCTTTATATCCCCATTGACTAGGATTTACTGTGCCCTGTCCATAATCTATTTTCTTAATAGAATCTTTTCCATACTTGGTATAATATAAATCAAATACATTTACCATCTTACCGGAGCGAGTTACATCTAATCGCTCCTCTCCATCTACAACATAGAAAACATTAAAGGCATCAGTAGGAAGTTTCCTATCATTTGCCTTATCCTTAGTGGTCTTCTCTAAAATAACCTCACAAGAATAATCTTGAGGATTGATTTTACTTTGTTCTTCTTTCTTTTCTTCTTCTGCCATAGCTTCTGCTCCACGTCCTCTTGTTTGACCACCAACATTCACCGTCATGAACGATTCCCCCAAGTCATTTGTGGATATGCTTGCTTCACATTATCAAGTGAAACACCATACTTAGTTTCAAGATCTTTATCTTTTATAAGAACAAGTATCTCTGCCTCTTTGGGATGAAGCCCTTGAAGCATATTAATAAACATCATTTCTCTCCTGGTAGTACCTAGAGAATCATTACCACCCTTCACAAAATGATAAAAATTATTATACTCATGCCTTATAGATGTTTTATTCCTACCATCTAAGTCTTGTCCAGTTGCTGACTCCCCTCCTGCTGCCTCTTTAGCAATGTTGTCTGATAGAGTACCAGCAAATGTAGTCTGTGCATTAGTTTCGCCATAAGGAACGGGTCCTGGAGGGAGTAAACTAACTACTGAAGAATCAAAGTTCCAAACAAATACTGTCTTAAGAGAAGGATGATCATAATTTACAAGAACTTCTACCTTTTTAGCATTAGTTTTCTGTGCATCTACTAATTCTAATATCTCAAAAATAAAAGGGTTTGGTGGAAGAGAATTGGTAGAAGGTGCTGCTGGATTTACCTTTGCTCTTGGTTTTGCCTTAGTTTTTGCTGGTAACTTGGGTCCAGTACTCTTAGGTCTACCCCTCGTCTTCTTCGGTGTCGTTGTCATAATTGTTTTCAAATCGAACTGCTACAATTTCATCAGGAACCAGTTGCCCGTTTTCATCGAACATCTCTGGGTGAGTGTACACTATCTGAGGTGTAGTTTCATATGAATGTTGTCTTGCCATCCATCCTATCATACCTCCTACTAATAATGCAAGAAATGAAACTACTGTTGTCAAAGTTAATGTTACTATGGTCGTTTCCATGTCATTCCTCCAGAAGATTACTTTTTTTTATGTCCAGGGACAAAGTAATCTCTCTCTTGAAGAAAGAAAACTGTACCTGAAAGGTTTTGGACTGTGGTTTCTTCCTCCTATTACGTAACAATAACTCAACCCCTTTGTTAATCTCAAGAGGTTTGTCTTTATTTAGATCCTTTTTTACGTCTTCCTGGTTTTCTGTCATTACTATACCTCACTGCATCTTCAAGGATGCCTCCCAAATAATTCATTATCTTTCTTGCTTGTGGTTTAGGAATGTGATGATATGCTTCACGTAATTGTTTGTGATCACTATCCTTACCACCCCTTATATACTCCTTCAATTCCAATACTACGTCAGCAAGTTCCTGAGCGGTAGAACTGTGAAGAAAAGCATCCACTTCTACTTTGGTTGTTTTACGATACTTTAGAAACTCATAAAACTTAAGAGTCATCTTGCCATTGAAAGCATATTCAATGGCATGTTCTATAATATCATATACATTTTCAAAGTCATCTTTCATTAAACCAGGTTATTCTCCTTGAGATATTCTACTGTTTCGGTACAACCCCCAAGATTAGTATTATTTAAAACTACTTGAGGAAAGGTAGACCCTTGACCGAACTGTTGATAGAAACTATCTCTATCGAAGTCTCTATCGAGTTTATATATAACATGCCTTAATTCTGCAAGTCTTAATACCTCTTGAATCTTGGTGCAATAAGGGCAACCATCACGCGAATATACTGTAAAATTCATAAGACTTTCCATATAGTATTTAAAAATTTTATTTATTAATTGTCATAGAGTGACAAGAAATCAAGTTCAGATTCTATCTCATCCCCTTCTTCTTTCGAAACTGTTCCACCCCAAGTTTCACAATCTACTTCTACGTCATCAATGGAACAAGTAACTTTGTTTGGATCAAAGGGTTCCCTCTTTTTTTGAGTCATTAATCTCTGGCATAGTATCTTGGAGAATTATACTATATGTTTCTCTAGTTTTCATCTCCATCTTTATTAAAAATTTACACATCTGTTGCAATGTTTCTACATCATCACAAGCATCAATCTCCCGTGCCATTTTCTCATACTGAAATAATGATGAAGTATTGCGTATAAAAATATCATCTGGATTCATTTAAAAATCCTCCTCTTTCTTCCAAAGAAAATCAAAGGGGCATTTAGAAGTTTGTTTTTTAAACATCTGCTCTTCATGTACACTCCTTCCTATGTAATTTTTTGCCCTAACCCTCTTTCTAACTTGTCTTAAAAGATCTACTGAAGGTTCTTCTTTAACTAATTTATATTCATCATCTAAATTCTCACTGAAAAAACTTATCTGATATAAAGGATCTCCTCTTTTAATCACAATAGGTTTTCTATAATCAACCACATCCATAGCAAAACTCACTCCTCTGGTCCAAGAAGAAAGATTATACCACCCATGCAAAGAGACTATATTATTTCTAACTGATGTTAATGGATAAGGAGATTGTTCAATCCAAATATTTTTTTCATTGGTCCAAAATAAACACTTAGGTATATTAAATTGTAACGTAACCTTTTCTTTTCTACACCACCCATCAACATCAAAAGTAGGAGTGATCCACCTATCAAACTTAACTTGATCTAAATTAGGGGTTTCAATTCTTGCTTCATTAGATCCATCCTCTGCAAAAATTATTCTAAGTGATATATCAACAGGTGATCTAACAACATATGTTCTTTTAGCCTTATGAGCCCATGCTGGACAACTGTAATAAACTGCTTTTCTATCAGCATTTTTAAAAACCGTTTCCAAATTGAACGCAACAAAATCTAAAGATAAACTTGACTCTAGAATATCTTCAAAAATATCATACATATGATATTTTATTTTTATAGTTTTAGACATTACAAATTAAAAATCTCTATCAGGATCATATTCATACCACTTTACTTGATAATAAGTAATCACCATACCTATACCAAGAAATAATGCTGTTACAAAATACTCACTCATCTTCATCATCTTTTTTTATTAGTCTATCATACTCTTCAGCATTCCTAAGGTATGCTTGTTTTAATTCTTCAAGATCCCACTCAATCTTTTCTTCTTCTTCCATTACTCTGCGGGGATAAGTGCTTTATACTTTTCATATAATTCACCTACTCTAGATTCAGTTTGCCGAGACTTCCATAACTGAGTAAGAATATCAGTCATATCCTCCATTGGAACTCTTATTGAAAGAGAACCTTGCTGAACCTCTTCTTCATTCTTACTATCAACAAAATTGTCTAGAGCATCTAAATCTGAGTGCATTAACGTCCCTCCCGTGATCTATTCCTAATTGTAATATGATTTCCTTCTATTGCAAACTCAAGTTTATCTCTATGATCCCACATTAACTCTTCATATAAATGATCAAGTTTCTGCATGTCTTCCCAGACATCGGTGGGAGTAGGTTCACCCCAAAAAGGATTGTCTTCCATAGATCTCCTCTAAGCGAATTGTCTTAGCTTCTGTAGTATATATTTGTATGCATCTACTATGTCACCCTCATCTTTACGAAATAAGTCTTTATCGAAACGTTCCTTAGTATCTTTCTTCCACAATCTCATACTATCAGGACTCAATTCATCCGCAAGATACAAATCACCATGAACATCAAAACCAAACTCTAACTTAAAATCAACCAAATCAATACCCATCAGAGTAAATAAAACTTGCAAATGACCATTGATTAATAATGCCTGTTCTTTAAGTGGGTCAGGATTAACTCACATCAACCTTACACGATCTTCTGTAAGTAATGGATCACCCTTGGCATCGTCCTTTAAAAAGAACTCAACGATAGGAGTTTGAAAAAATTGTCCTTCAGTTAAACCAGAAGTATTCTTAACAATGGATCCTGCAGCAATGTTCCTACAAATAACCTCTACAGGATAGATTGTTAATCTCTTACACAACATTGTGTTAAGTGATGGCAACTCAATGAAATGAGTTCTAATACCTGTTGATGATAATTTTTCAAAAAGAAGTGCTGAAATTAAACAGCAAACAGCACCTTTACTTTCAGGATAATCCACCATCTTTCCATCAAAAGCAGTGACCTTATCTTCATACTTAATGAGTACTGTTTGAGCATCATCAGTATCATATAAAGTCTTTACCTTACCATGCATTAATTCTTTCATTTCTTTCGTCTAGGTACTTGAATAGTCCATGAAGAAGATACTAAATCTACTAACTCAAATTGTTCTGCATTCTTTTTCCTTTCTTTCGCTTCTTTCTCCCTTCTGGTTAATTCAGCCTCACGTCCAGGTTCAGGTTGAATCTCACCATACTGTGGAATAGTGAATCCAAACTCTCTACACTCTTCTGAATCTGCTAAATCAATACCACACTCATCTGCATAATCCCAAATAGCCCTGTCTACTTGCTCAAAGAGAGTATCAAAAGTCATTCTTCTTCTCAAATCATTCGCAATATTATCTACATGCTCTGCTGCTAAATCTACTCCACATGGTCTCGCTTGGACCAATTTATTAAGATCGATAACGATCTTACAATCATTGTAAATACACATACTATAAAGAATGAGTGACTAAATCATACCACTTAAGATTATCATCGTCAAGGTCTATAGGGTGGTTCTTCTCCACCTACACGGTACTTAAACTTCTCAGTATCAAAGTAAGAATCATAATCCATCTTCCCTTCTCTCTCATCTAGTACTTCATTAATAAGAATTTTTAATTCCTTAACCAACTGAGGAGTGTGCATCCTACGAGGTCTAACCTCCATAGGTTTATGTTTCGTTGGAGTTAACTTTGCCTTCGCAGCCTCCTCAGGACTCATCTTAGGACTAAGACCTTGTGTGTCTATGTAATCAATAGGTGGTTTATCTGCCATAATAAATTGGCGTTTTCTTATTTATTCAAACCTGAATCACCTGTTGTATTTCTGGCCACTTGTTTTGTAAATGAGATTCAATACCCTGCTTTAATGTCATAGCACTCATAGCACAAGTAGAACATGCACCCAAAAGTTTTACTAAAACAACTGGACCATCCTTAAGATAATCTACCGAAACAAACTCAAGGTAACCCCCATCTGCCTCAATGTAAGGACGGATCTCATTTAATACTTCGTTTACATTCACATCATTAAGTTCTAACCCTTCCATATCATATCAGGCATCTGCTGTGGTGCCTGCCTCCCTACGGTGAATAGTAATATAGCGTAGCCTAAAAACCATAATACATTAACAATCACTGCTTGTCTATAGAAAAACTTACGTATTCCCATAGTTCTATTAATCCATGCAGCATCAGCAGCAGACAATGGATCTGATGTTGCTAATCTTCTTGTTATCTGTTCGATAATAACAGCAATGATTGTTGCCACTATCGTTGGATAAAATATAAAATCCAAAAAACTCATAATAATTATTAGAGCTTGCATTACTCGTACCCTTTTTGTTTTTTCCAGTCTGAATACATTCCACCAAATACCATACCTTCATGGGATTTGAGTTCAGCACCTTCAAGAATTTCTTTTTGTCTCTTAGAGAGATTATTATTCATAGTTAAATATTCACTCTCCCAGTTTGGGATTTCTTTAATCCAATCTGATGTCATTTTACTTGCTCCGTTTTATCAGAGTTCACTCCAAAGTATACACCAATAACAGGAACAGCAAAGATAGCAACCCTTGCGAATCCTGTTACGGCTAATATGATGAGTGCTGCTTTAGATTGATTTAGCATGTTCTATGTAGGTACTCTATCATGTTTTCGAGAGTGTGGATATTATCACCCACCTCATTTATTATTATATCACAACTTTTACATATAAGTCCCCTGATGGTGCCAGTTTGAGGATTGCGATCTACTTTAAAGGAATTATACTTTCTACCACCCTGCAAAGTCCCACAGATAGCACAAGAATTACTTTGCTCTGCAAGTATCTTACTATACTCACTAAACTTTATACAATTCTTTCTACTTTCTTTAATTCTTTTTACTGTACACTCCTTACATTCATATGAATATGATGATGCAAGTTTATCATTCTTACGAGTTCTATAAAAACTTTCTATAAGATTCTTCTTCTCACCACAAACTCTACACTCCCTTTCTTGTAAGAGAAGATGATCTAAATGTAACTGGTCATCTAATTCCATACATTAAAAAGAGACCCTACACTAGTTAGGGTCTCTCTTACTAGGACTTACCGACACACAGTGCCTAGTTTTTAGGGGTCATCTTCCATGCTCCAAGAGCAGCACCACCTACAGCGGCGACTATAAGAAGAATTTCCATTATCCTATAGCAGTTGCTTTAACTATCTCAGGTGCAACAATGGCAACCTCAGTAGTTGAAGTAGCAGCAAGGTCAAGAGGGAAGTTATGAGCATTACGCTCGTGCATTACCTCCATACCTAGGTTTGCCCTATTGAGCACGTCTGCCCATGTCGGAACTACTCTACCAGAAGAATCTAAGATACTCTGGTTAAAGTTAAACCCATTCAGGTTGAAAGCCATCGTACTTATTCCCATTGATGTTAACCAGACACAAACGACTGGGAAGACAGCAAGGAAGAAGTGTAGAGAACGACTGTTGTTGAAAGATGCATACTGGAAGATTAACCTACCGAAGTACCCGTGGGCAGCAACGATATTATAGGTCTCTTCTTCTTGACCGAATTTGTAACCATAGTTCTGTGACTCATTCTCCGTGGTCTCTCTGATGAGAGATGAGGTGACGAGTGAACCATGCATAGCAGAGAAGAGTGAACCTCCAAACA
>VTLG01016912.1_pt1 | contig 14962 bp, 29 predicted proteins | sample 4694571 | NCBI WGS metagenome assembly VTLG01 (sample SAMN12604809, study PRJNA352737) | marine metagenome | biome: ENVO:00000447; feature: ENVO:00000209|ENVO:00000569|ENVO:01000036; material: ENVO:00002151; isolation source: viral sequences binned using virsorter ...
ACTAGCCTTCCACCATCATTAACAGTGATGGTTTTATTACTTGCTACAGTTAGTGGACCTGTAACATTAGCATTTTCTGTTGCAGTTATTGTAATATCATCTGATAGAGTTTGCACATTAGTTCTGAATATACCACTAGCTTTGTATGTACCACTTATCTCAAGAGGTGGTGTTACTGTGCCAATGGTTCTATGAAGATAATACACAAAGATATTATTACCAGAATTATTAGATGGTGCAGCAGTAAATGTTAAAGTTGTGCCACTAGATACTGCATAAGCAACTGATGGCTCTTGTACAACGCCATCAACAGATACAAGAATATCTTCGTCAGTGCCGACTGCTTCATCTAATGTAAATGCAGTTGTTGAGCCATCACCAGAAAAAACTGATGCTGCTCTTGGTGTAACAAATCTATCAACTGTGGGATTACCAATATAGGGCATATTATGTTATCTCCATGTAACTCATTATAACAGATACTTTATCTGCCACTGAACAAGCCACTTTGATTATATCTCCTGCGTTAAGTATTATTTTATTACCAGCCATTATCTCAACTGTAGAACCAACTGGCAAAGGGATATCTTTTACAATATGTGCAGTGGTGTTTTGTGTTTGACTTGTTTGTGTTGTAGTAGACGTAAGTTTTATTGTAGCAGTTACTTGTGCAGTATGCACATTAGCTAATGTTAACCCTATGATAACAACAGTGCTTCCAGATTGTGTTGTGTAAAGTGTCTCGTCAGTATCTGCACTTGCTGACATCACATCTCTTGTTATAACCTTAAATGTATTCGCCATAATATTATCCTAACGCTATTGCTAAAGCTGTTGCCTCATCTGATGCCTCTGTTAATGTTATTGCAGATATATCGCTTCTTGTTTCTGCTGCACTTCTACCCTCTAATCCATTTGCTGTAAATCTAGCAAAGTCATCATCAGCAACACTTGCATGATCTATCTTTACAGCATTTGTATTAGCTATGCCAAAGGTTAACGATGCCTGACCACCTATATCTGATAGCACCTCACTTGCTGACCTGCCTTCAATAGAAGTTCCTGCAACTCTAAGAAAATCATCATCCGCTACTCCACTAGTAAATATAGGAATATTAGTATCAGATATTCCAAAAGTTAAACTAGCTTGACCACCAATGTCGGACAAAACTTCACTTGCTGATCTACCCTCTATTGATGTTCCGTCTACACGCAAGAAGTCATTGTCAGCAACACCAGATGTGAATTTTGCTACGTTTGTATTAGAGATACCAGTATCTAGCGTTGCAGCTGTACCTAACCCTAAAGATGTTCTAACTGTTGCACCAGTTTCTAAAACAAAATTTGATCCATCACCTACAATAAAACCACTGTCTGTTACTGCTAACCCGGCGACATCTTGTAATTGTGCATCTAGTCTTGCATTTGGTACAGTACCACTTGATAGATTAGAGGCATTTAATGCAGTCAAATTACTACCATTTGCTGCAACTATATTCCCACTTCCATCTAAAAACACTGTCTTTGATGCCGGTAATGTGCAAAAAATAGTTTTAGTTCCTGCACTGAAGTCAACCGCACTATCACTATTTGAGCTGCTAATAACTGTTGTTCTAGTAATTGTAGTTGAATCACTATTAAGTGTACCCAAACCAACTTCAAACTCTGCTGATCCCGGTAATGTTACTGCATAGTATGTTGTATTAGAGTTACCAACCCCAGTGCCAAAAGTTTCAAAACCAGTTACTGCACCAGCTAATGTTAATGCACCAGTGCCAGTTGTAGTTGTTGTTTCTTTTACTCTGTCGTTTAATACTAACGCCATTACTTCAACTCTATCGTTAAGTTATTTGCATTAATTCTAAATATATCACCAGTCGCTATTGTTTTACTTGCGTCTAATGCTCCTATAAATAAAACATTTCCACCTGATCCCTCTGTGTCTAAACTAGCCGTTGCATGAGTTGCAACAAAAACATGAGTTATTGTATTGCTTGTTCCGGTAGATGCTGGAAATTCTATGTTGGCAGCATTTTTTATTGTTTGTGCCTCTGTAGTATCAGACGTCAATGTCCAGTTTGCTGCTGTCACTTGCTGTCTTGCATAAGCACCAAAAGTAGCCTCTGTGATTGTAGGTTCATCTGTTTCACCTGTTGAATCATTGAAGTTAGATACTGCTGTTGCCAGTCCAACATAAATACCATCTCCGGGTGAGCTAAAAGACGCTGCGTTGTTTTTGAAAATAAAACTTAAAAGTCTATTTTCTAAAAAGGTGGTTGCTGCATTTGCTGTTGCCATTTTATACTCCTATGTTCTGGGCCTTGATGGTAGACCAACTCTATACCCATCTGTATTTTCTCTTGCTTCCCCTAAATCTTTTAATCTTTCCATATACTGCAAATACAGATTATTATAGTTTTGTACTACGTCAGGCTCACCTTTCATAAAAGTATAAGCCTCTACAAGAGATCCGTAAAGTAAAGCAAAAGGTGCGTTTGTACTAATCCAAGTAGTACCACTGTCAGCCCCGGCCGTCAAACTAGCTGGACGATAGTAATAGTGAAGTTCTAAGGTGTAGTTACTGTTGGGCGTAGGGGCTACAATAAAATTATCCGTATCAAACCTCGCATAATATTTAGGTAATCCTGTTGTTGTAGATGCAGGTGTATATTCTCTGAGATAATTAACGTCTTTTTGTAATAAAAAACTCTCTGAGCCAGATGTCGTAATTTGTAAAGAGAAGGATGCAAGATAGTCGGCGGGCACTGTTAAAAAGGGATCTGATGCTGTAAAAGCACTTGTTACATTTTTTCTAAATATATCCAAGTCTACGCTTTTAAATATTTTTTCTTCTGCTGCTTTAATAAAATTACTTAAATTGTTTACAAAAATAGTTTCACTATTGTCTGTGTAGTCCTGTAAAGCAGTTTTAAGCGTGGCAAAAGTAAAGCTCATGGTGTCACCGTAACTGGTCCAGCTGTAGCATCATTGCCACCACCGAACAAGCCTCCTGTTGTTGCTGTACCACTAGATGCCGAAAAAGTATATGTATCTGTGGTTACAACCGTTATTGAGTAACCGTCATTTTTATTTAAAACGTCTGAAGTAAAACCATCAAAACCTTTTGCCTTTTTAAATCTTACGGTATCACTTGTGCTTCTACCATGACTAGCTTCTGTTACTGTAATTACGGCTGATCCAGACGATCCAGACAAAAAAGCATCCGGCAGTAAAAGTCTTTCTATTGGGTTTTCTGTTCTTGAGGGTCTTGCATTTTTTACAGCCTGACCATCGACGGGAACATTGAACGGACCCAACTGGGGGTGTTTTCTTTCAAACTCATCCGGACCCACCAGTGAGCCGTTCCACTCAAGCTTCATCTCCCGAAGATTATATTCCATACCAGACCTATCTGATATGCCTTTTGCAAATTTACCTGTCGCAAACCTACCCATCAATTACTCCTAAAATAAGCATATTGTGGTGTTACAGTGAAGCTAGATCTATCTCTATCTTCACCCATAGCTCTTTCAAACTCTTCTTCATATACAACTTTTAACATCTGTGTAAGCTGTGGATTTTTTTTCAAAGATAGATAATAAGCTAATCCTGCTGTCAAACATGGGTAAAACCTAAATGGTATTTCTAAAGTATTCACAGCTGCATCTGCATCTTGTATTCTTGTAAGCGCGTCATAACGTATGACATCAGTGCTGTTTTCTGGAGCAGGCCATATTTTTAAATTAGGTGTGATTTGTCTATCAAGAAAAAATTGTGTCGTCCTACCTGTGCTAGTTTTGTTAGGTATGGCAAGATAACTATCCCGGCTTATTCTACTAATAGCAAAGTCCGTGCCGTCTCTGCGAACAACCGCTGACAATATGTCTATAACGTCTGTTCCTAAAGAATACTCAGTATCAGCCGCTGTAACAGTTTGCGTTCTTTGTTCTATTGTCCATTGATTTAGACCCCGGTTAGCCCACTCAGCTAACATAATATTTAAAGATCTCCTAGCACTTGTTAGATCATAGCCTGTTCTTACCTCAAGGCCGCATCTTTCATAAGCTTCCTCAATATATTCTGCTACATCTAATTCAAAATCAGTTGATGAGGAAGTTGCCATATCTAGTCCTTATATAAATTATTAAACGTCACCTTCGGGTCCATATAACTATTATCACATTCTGCGTTATGAATCCACTGACTTGGTTTAAAATCAGGGGCTCCTTCTCCTGTTTCCCATAACGCAGGACTTGTTGCACGAACCCTGTTGTTAGGTAATGCTACTATATTTCCAGTCCATTTACCAGCATCTGTTAATTCAATGACATGACTTTGTTTATGTTGAGCAGGATCGTCAGCAATATCAGATTCTGTATAGTCAACAGTGAACAAGTATTTACCTGTATAAAACTCGCCGTCTATCTTACATTTCCAAGGACTAGAACTAGTTCTATCAAACTTAATAACTGAATGATAGTGAGAGCTACAATCCCAAGGTTGCACTAAATGAACAGGCATGGGCTCTGGCCATTCTTCTAAGGGTGTGTCCGCAACAAGAGCTGTGATAGGCATCCTTGCCCACATGGCGCCCCCGTTGATGTTTTGACTTTCATCAAAGTCTGACTCACAACCAGTAAATATCATTTGAAAACTTAGACATCTATCAGGAACTGTTGTCACTGCAATAGCCATCGCGTGTAAGTAATCACCATGATATTTCTCATGGTTGTGAGTATATTCTCTTCGCACCCAGCACTTAAAATGCGGGATGTTGCTTTGTAAATAAGGCATAGATTAAGCTCTACCACCTCTTCTCATTTTTTTAATAGCTCCGCCTTTGGCAAAACCTTTTTTCTTCATACCAGCTGCGCCGCCACCCATCATTTTTTTAATAGCACCGCCCTTAGCATAGCCTTTCTTTTTCATACCAGCAGCTCCGCCACCTCTCATTTTAGCAAAGCCTTTTTTCTTCATACCGGCTGCACCACCAGCCATCATTTTTTTTACTGGTTTCTTTTTTTTAGCAAAACCTTTTTTCTTCATAGCCATTTTAATCTCCTTTATGCTCTAACAGCTCCTGTTGTTTGTTTTCTTCTATTTGCCATGACAACGCCACAACCCCTTGCTACAACACGCCTTGGTTTTAACTTACCATTATACGGGCGTTTTGCTTTTGTCTCTGGAACACGACCACCACTGCTCATCTTGGTGACCTTTGCCGCAGGTGTATTACCCACAACTGTTTTACCTTTTGAGCCTGCCTTTTTCTTTTTCCTAGCAGTAGAGGCTCTTTGTGATTGTGTTAAACTATTTGCTTTTGCTCTTGGTAAACAACGATCAGGGTTCTTCTTGTCCTTTGACGTCCCACATTTTCCCTTAATTTTCCCATCAGTTCCTATGCGAACCCAGTCTTGTTTTACCCAGTCTTTAAGAGCGCCCATTATTTCTTACCTTTTGCACCTTTAGCGTAGTTTGGATCTTTACAATATTTTGATGCTGCCATGTTTGCATAAGCTGATGGATATGTATCAAAAGTCCTTTTAGCCCAAGCTTTACCAGCTGGACAAATTTTACTGCCCTTACTTTTAGCCGCTCCACCTTTTTTAAAGTATGTGACCTTCTGCTTAGATGGTTTGGGTCCAGTTCTAACTGCTGATCTCATGCTTGCCTCGCTTTCCTTATTTGTTCTTTGCCTTTTTTAAATATACTGGCAACCTCTGTTTTACCCATAACTTTGGCTCTTTGTTCACCTACTGTCAAGATTTGGATTTTTCTTGCAAAAGGTTTTTTTATTTTTTTTACTTTAGCCACTGTGGCTTTCGCATCTGCCGGAGTAGCAAATTTTATGCTAACCGTGTCTTTGGGGTTCTCATCAGTATAGAGACGTCTACCAGTGCCTTTTGGCTTTTTACCCGTTCCTTTTTTTGGATCTTTTCCGTTTCCCATTTTTTAACAACCCTGATAATATTTTTGATTGACCCGCATGAGCTTTTGAAGCTTTTTTCAATTTACTTGCAACTGTCTTGATTTTGCGTTTTGCTTTAAGTCCAAGTGCTGACATTAATTACTGATCCCTATAAATATTGAAATTATACCAACAAGCTGTAATACAGCTCCTAATATTATAGCCCATATACGAGCATCAATCTTGTCTATCTGTTTTTGTAAATGACTCAAATGATTAGTTTCAAGACGATCTATAGTGTCTTCTAAAACAGCTAATCTCTTATCTAGTTCATGCAAAAGATCTTTTTCTTTCTTAGTAGCCATCAACACTTCCACCTTCTTCTAGCCTGCCTTAGTCTACTATTAGGATTAGCGGCTGCCTTTGGAAACTTTTTCATTTGACCCGCGCTCCTAGCACAAAAAGACTTTCTTCTTTTAGCGTCTTTACTGCCTTTTTTTACTTTACCCGTTACAGCAGTTTTTAATTTACTGCCCGGATTATCGCGTCTATATTTAGCGACACCGGCTGCTGTCATTCCCGCCCCTTTTTTTGTGGGGCGGAAATATTTTTTTGTCTTAGGCGGCTGTTTGTCTTTTTTTCTAGCCATGAAAAAATGTCATCATGTCGATAGTTGCAATCGTGTATTTCACAGACATGCCACTGTCAAACAAAACTCCTTCTTCTGGTATTGTTCTATCAACAGTTGTATTATCTGTTCCAATAGTCCTAGATTTAAACAAAGTCGTACCGCTTTCCGGTGTTCCATTAATAAATTCAATAACACCGGCAGTGCCACCAGATACAATAGAAAAGCCCTTTAACCTAACTCTCATGCTACTGTTTATAGCTTGAGCGCATAAATCACCGGACCCTACCTTGATGTTAGCTGCAAACTGCGCCGAACTGGTAACAGAAGTGACCGTCAAAAATAATTTTGTACCAGCTACAGTTTCTGCCGATCCTGTAGATGTGATTACCTCTGTTTGAGCATTTCCAAAAACATCGGTGCCAACAATGGTATTTGTCTTAGCATTGTCACCAGTGCCTGTGGTTGTAACGGTTACGTTCCTTGCTCCACCTCCTGCAAAAGTAGTATTAGCCATAGTTGCAGAAGTGTTAGGTCGGGCAGCTGTGACTAATCTGTCGTCATCTGAAGCATTTTCATCACTGATGAAAACTGCTTTAATGTCTGAACCTGCCATTTGTATCTCCTAACTAAGCTTCGTAGCCCATTAATTCAATGAACAATTTACCTGCTGTGTAATCGGCATCTGTTGTGTCGCCGAGGGTTAAATATAAAAACTCATCAGCAGCTGGCACAGCACTAAAATAAACTTTACTTCCAAGTGTTGCGTCACCAGCATTAACCAATAGTGTTTCTGTTAAACTAGAGATAGCACCGTCTTCTACACCAGTTCCCTCTGTTGCAGAGTGTACGTTTATGTCTGGGTCACCACCTGCTGGTGCTTCAAAACATTCCATACTACCGGTTAAGATTGTACCGTTTCTAGCGGCTGTAATCTGTCCTATGTGACAAACATTAGATGTACCGTTTACACCAATAATGTCACCAGACGCGGTTGATCTTAAACCAGTTAAGTCTATCAATATTCTTGTTGTTATTATACCACCAACTCTTTGAACAGAACTTCTGTAAATAGTTCCTGTTCCACCAGTAATACCGGTACCGGCTTCTACTGGCATGGTGTTAGCATCAAAAGATGTAATACCACTTGAGTTGATACTAGATAATGTTGTGATTGCGCCCGTAGAAGTGTTTTTACTTATAGAAGTAAAACCGCCTTCAGATCTCACCGGGCCTGAAAAGGTTGAATTAGCCATGTATATCTCCTTGTCTTGGCAAATGTCGAAGTTAATTCTTCGTCAAGGTGATTTTATTATACATAAAAAAAACGAGGACAGCAAGCACTGTCCTCGTTTTATGCGAAATGCAAAATTATTTATGCACCCGGAGTTGCAAATACACATCTCCAGTCTGAGACACCAAAGCTGTATCTTTCTCTAGCCTTGAACCTCATGTTGCCTGTGTCGAAGTCGCCTTCCATAGCGGTTTTGATCGGTGCACGGTTAAAGTATTTAAAACCGTTTGGAGCATCTGTCTTAATGAAAAACGCATCTGTATCAGTCAAGAAATGGTTTACAACTGCACCTTCAGGTAGCATACCCATGTTCTTGATTGCGTTTGGATCATTATCAGAAGTTCCAACTCTTAAATTACTGTTCAATACTCTTTCAGCAGTAAACTGTAACTCTTTTGGAATTATTAACTTCGTACCTCTAACTGCGATCTTCAAGCCTCTTTCATCTTTGAAACCTGCAATATCAATCAATGCCTGCTCTAATGATGTCTCATTTAAGTCAGAAGCCACTGATAAGATGTTGCTCTGGTTACCATTGATAGTCGGGTGTGAAGAAGATGCTAATGCAGCACCATCGCCGATTGCACTTGATGTACTGAAAGCATTGTTCAATATGGCAGCAGCTTTAATCTGCTTAGTCTGTGCCATAGATCTAGCTAATGCTTTTGTATATCTACTTGCAAGTCTGTCATAAAGATTATCTTCAATAGCCTCTTCTGTGATTGAGAAAGCTAATGCGATAGTCTCATGTGTATATCTTGCAGTAAATGTCTCTTGTGCATCGTCAAAGCTTACAGCCCCACCTTCTGATTTAGTTGGTGCAGTTGAAAAGCCTGCTAACATTACTTCTTCTTCAAACGCTCTATCTGATGATTCTTCGTCGAAGATCTCAGCATGTTCGTTTTCATACCTGTCATATTCAAGCCCGAATAAGGCGTTTAGACCGGGCTCTAGCTCTTTAGCTAATTGTGCTCTTGATATAGCCATAATCTAATCTCCTTATATACCAGTATTAGCAGCGGTACCTACGGCAGCCGCAAAGCCTGAGTTAAAGTGTCCTAGAAGACGTACAATATACTGATGACCCACTGCGGAGTAATCTGTATTACCTTCGTCCTCATACAACCCTACAATTCTAACATCCAAAGTTGCTGTTGTTGCAGCTGTTGAAATGTCAAGCATGTCAGTGGACTGACCTGTGTTGGTACTACCATTGTTCACACTTGCCATTGTAGCATTTGCAAAAACATCCGCTAAGGCTGTCGCTCTATCTGTGTTTGTTCCGTCTGCAACCACTGTAAAAAGTTGCATTGGATTATCATATACAAACGCCTTAACAGGAAAGTTTGTATCAACACTGACATTATTTGATCCCGGCCAGAAGTTTTTAAATGTTGTCTTTTTTGTGCCTGAATCGACATATTCAACACCATAAAAAACGCCTAGTGGGGCGACCGCTTGGTCTGTAATAGCTATAGTTCCACCCGCTAAAGGTATAACAATACCGCCTTGATAAATTGCAGTAGTGTAATCATTGGCAATTTCATACTGAGTTACACCAGTAGAATTAACTGCTGAACCTGTTATACCTATAGGACGTAAACCATAGCCACCTGCTAAATTATTAGCCATTTTTTAGTCTCCCATAAAGATTAAAAGTTAAGATTTTTTTCCTCCGAATGATACGCGAGACTGACGATCTGGTCTACTAATTGTCATAGTAGAGTGAGCATTTTCCCTCATCATATCCTGATCTACAGCTTCCATTTGATCTGCACTTCTTTCTGCGAAGTATGCAGTTCTTTCGGCTACTGTCTCTTCAGGTATGCGAGCTAGAACTAGTCCACCGACTCCAAAAACTCCTTCATATTTGCCTTGATCGACTACGGGTGCTTCAAAATCTGGATATTCATCTTTTCTTACGAGTTCCCAACCTTCTCGTAATTTAGCTGAAACATTCTTGGTATCATTGAAACCTCTTGTCTCTGCTCGTATCCAGCGATGCTTGTAGCCGTCAGGGGCTTGTGGTGCGTCTAACATAGACGGTGGAGCCCACGGTTTTCTTGCAGCTGTCTTTTCTCTTGTGTTTGATGCTCTAGGAGACCTCGAAATAGACTTATCAAACATTTCCTTTTGGTTTTCCATATCAATTACTCCTTCACATATTTTGCGTACTCTGCGAGAGGAACGCCAAGTTTTTTTGCAAGTGCAACCTGCCTATTGGTAAGTTTTACCTGCCTCTTCCCACTACTGCGTCCAGTGGAGCGTGATGCAGAAGCAACATTTTGGACGACTTTTTTGCTCTGCGCTCCGTTAGCAAACTTATGAGGAAATTCTTCTCCCATACGTTTGTCTAATTCAGTATAGTATTCATCGCTCTTAGGGTCAATACCTTCTTGTTCAACAAGATCTTTATGTATCCCAAAAGCTGCATATGTCATGGCACTGTCATTACCAAACCATTCATTCTTCTGTGCCCATGCCTGTGCCTTTGCATCAGGCTCTGGTGGCGGCTGTACTGGCTGACGGGTAGGTTGAGGTGCCGGAACAGCTGTTTGCGCTTCAGCGGCCTTATTTCGCTGCTCATTAGCTGCTTTTGCCTGTGCAGCTCTATCAGCTTCTACTGCAAGCCTTGTCATTTCTTTCTGTGCAGCTACAGCAGCTTCCGTGTCTCCTACTTCCATAGCAGCTCTAAGGTTTTGTTCTGTCTGCGCCATCTGTGATTCCACGCGACCTGAGTATTGGTCAACGTAGTTTGTGTCCATTTGGTTAAGTTTTTGCGCTAACTGTTGGTTTTCTTCTTCTTTTTGTTTTGCAAAACGGAGCGCTTCTTCCGCATTTTTCTCGGCTTCACGCATTTTTTTGGTGAGGCGATTGATTCTTTTTGTAGTTTGGTTTTCGGCTTTTTTAAACTCATCTTCAGTTTGCTGATCTTCTGCAACAGGCTCAACTTGAACATCTTCAGTTTCAGCTTTATCTTCGACAGTAACTTCAACATCTTGTCCCTCGTCTTCTAGTTGTAAATCAAGTTCTTCTTGTTTTTCTTTAGTGTTTGCCATTTTTATCCTCTAGTAGTGTAAAACGTCTTCCGGGTCCAATATCTTGGCTAAAATTTCATCATCATTTAAAATTCTTACCTCTCCGCCATCAATCCTGAAACGAGAACCAGAATATCGAGCAAACATAACCCAGTCCTTTTCTGCACACCACGGTCCTGACGGAAACTTTGATTCGTCTTTATAAGCCAAAGGCCCAGCCTTCAACACATAACCAACTTGTGTAGACACCTGACCCTCTTCAACCAACTTATCTGGTAATAGTATACCACCCTCTGTCTTACCTTTGCCCCTGTATGGCAGTATAAGAAGCCTCCAGCCTGTTGGAGAAGGCATACGGTCTAATAGTGTACTGCTTATTAAAGAGGGGTCTAGGACGCGATCCTTGGGATCTACATAGGTTTCTTCCAAACCATTTTCAGTCATCATCTACCTCTTGTCTGTTTAATAAATCTTTTATTTCGTTCTCAACGTATTCTAATGCTTCCATCTCACCCATCATCTGTTTGTAATGCTCCATACTCTTGATTGAGTTATGTCTCAAAACATTTTCGACAATGTTTCTTCTTTCATTTATAACGCGAAAAACAGCTTCTGCAAGATAAATCTCACTTTTTGCCATAAAAACCTCATATATTCTTATTCTGTCCTATATACTCTTATATCTTGTGATCTACTTTCGCATATTGGACATTTATATTCAAGAAATTTTACAATGCCTGCAAAAGGAATAGGCTCTTCCTCTTCTGTAGCAACAAAAGCTACCTTATGGATATAGCAAACTTCATTTTCTGGTGGCACGCCTAAGCTCTCTTACATGTTTTTTATAAAAATAATTGCCTATCTTATTAAAAAATTTAAATAATTCCAAGTTTACTCTTATCATACTTTTTTCGCAGTCTGTTTTGCTCTTTTAAAATTTTTCTTTGTAGGAGCTCCTTTAGCTCCAGCTTTGCGCATTTTTTCGCCGCTGCCGGCTGCTATTCTTTTTCTTTTCTTATGTATGTTTGCGTATAAACTCATAGCATGTATCCTTAAATGTCTAAATAAATCTTGTACTATTTTGTTAAGCCTTTCTGCTTTTCATATGTCCTGAGTGATCCGATTCCGAGCATACCGCCGAGAACAGTTAAAAGTGTACCCATATCAAATTCAGGCAACTCCGGAAGTTCCGCACCAGCAAACGATGCACCAAATATAATTAAATCTTTTACGATAAAATGATAAGCAAAAGCTATCGCGCATACCCACCCAACAGCTGGGCGCCAGCCGCCCTTAAATATAGAACCACTAGCTGCCTCTGCTTTGTTTATCTCCAACTGCGCAAGCAGAGCCTCCTGCGCGTGTTTTTCAGACATGGTGGCTATCTCGTGTGCGAGCTTCGCCTTCTGATCTGCATCTGGTATAAACTTATCTAGCAGTCCTGTTACTGGACCTATCAGCGCTTGTAACATTATTATCTCCCTTATGTTCGTGACCCATCCAAATACCGAAAACGCCTGTCATAACGCCCATGACGACTGATACGAAAGCGGATTGACTGGCAGTTGGTGAATCGAGTTGCATGAACCATTCCGCACATCTCCAGCTCATAGCTGTAGATATTAACATCATAAATCTGGGAAGGATCTTCCATTTTAAAAACGTCTCTACGTTCATTGCATCAACGCCTCATTTAATCCAAAAACCTCTAATATCATAAAAGTAAAGAACAATAATAAAATTCCACCAGCTATGAGCTTACCACTAAAATTAGTTGATCCTATCTTTATCGCTACAAACTCATTACCTAATATACGAAGTATAAGCTCAAAGCTGTTTTCACCCAGTTTCAAATCTAAAGATTTTTTCTTCTCTTCTGTCATCAATATACCCTTACCTTGTCAGAATCAATCTGTGGGACCAGCTTACAAATGCACTCATAAACCTGTTTCTGCCCTGTTTCTGTATTATACTGCTGTTCACTCAAGAACTTGGTATAGTAAGTACAGTCACTAACAGATTTAAAATAAATCGCCCCCTGCGCTATTCCATTCATGTAACAAGCAAGCATGAAGGCTGTCACTATAGCAAATCTTTGTAATAGTTGGGATCGCCACGAACCATCTCTACTGCACCACCGTCAGCCATGCCTTTGACATCTCTTGTCTTCATAGGTTTCACCAGATCACCCCTGCCCTGTTGCATAAGAAACTGCTCAAAACTCATAATATCTGAAGCTGGACCGTCAAAAAATTCTTCTCTAAGATCCTTTTCAGTTCTTGTATCACCTGCTTTAGCCATTTTAATATCCTCTCACTACTGTTGATCTAACTGCTCCACCGTATTTCATTCCTGTAGCAGTTCTAATTTTTTTCTCGGTTACGCCGCCTTTGATAGTACCAACAACTTTACCGTCTATATCTAGGATTTTAAGCTTATCTCCATCTCTTTTAGTTGTAAAACTGGAATCAATGTTTTTTATAATTTTAATAGCTTGTGAGTCACTGTAGTCTGACATTATTGACCTCCTTTTTGTTGTTTCATTACTTCACGCCTCTCAGCTGCGTTGATCCTTGCAGCAGTCTGCTTCTCCTGACTTTCCAGCCTCTTATCAAACTGCTCATCTCTTTGTTGTACCTTCTGTTGCTCCAGACCCAGTTTAGCTCTGTCAATCTGCGCGTCGTTCTGCTCGCCCTGTGCTCTAACCTGTAGCTCCTTCTCCTTGAGCTGTACCAACGGATCTGGTCCGGGAGCCGTGAGCTGTCCACTTAGTTGCTTGAGTTGTGCCATACCCTCAGCTATCAATTGTGCAATTCTTGCTTCTAACTCTAAACTCTGCATCTCTTGCATAGGCTGACCACCCGTAGCCGCCATCATTTCCTGCATAGCACGCTCCTTGGCGCCAATCCTTACATGCTCCATTATATGTTTCTGTAGTACTACAGCTATCTGCGGTGTGCCTGCAACCAGAGGCGTTGATCCAAAAACCATGTGAGACATTATGTGAGCCTCGTGATCCTGTCCCTCAAAAGCTACCAAACTAATCTGGTCTAGCGCATCTATGTTCTCCTGAGCTGGATCTTTAGGGGTGGGCTCCGGCTCAGGAGTTCTTTTCAATATTCTGTCAATATCTCTTACACCTAAAGCCTCGTACATATCTCTAAATACTTCGTACATGTTGTGCATGTCAGGTGCCGCTGTTGCAAGCTGCATCTTGGTTTGAGCCAAAGATATTCTTTGCGCCTGACTAAATATGTTAGGATTGGACACAGGAACAACATCAACTCTGTCGTCGAAGTCCTGTCTCTTAATCGTACCGTCTACACCCGTAATACTATATGGATATTCGTCAGGTAAAAAGTCAGCCATCACCTTAGATAGCAACTTAAACTCCAACTTCATTGCATAATGCAATCTCTTATGTACAGCTGACATGACCCGTGAGCCCTGTTCCAACATAGCAATAGTTGTACCTACCGCTGCCTGCTGATTGCCATCGCCTACTTTCATATCAGTAATGGTCGCGAATCGCCGTCCTGCATCAACTACAAAGCCTAACAACGCCATCAAAGTCTGGTCTGGACCCTTAAAGGGCAATGACATCAAGCTTGATCTTATGTCCCCGCCCGGTGCATCAACGTCTCTAAACTCACCCGGCTGTAACGGCTCATCATCATCCCTGATCCGTAAGCCGCGGGCCTTGAAGCCAGCTGGTAGATTAGATAATGTACCTGCATCAATCAGTTGTCTTAGTGCAGTCGCGGTTCTTGATAAACCACCAATAGTATGTATTAATCCTAATCCATAAAAACCAAAGCCCGGTAAGAACTTATAATGTACAAAATACTGTATCTTTTTCTTGTCTTCGTCATCCTCGTTATAGTTTCTGCGAATCGCCAGTATTTGTCCGTTATCCTGTGATATTGTCACAATATACGGTACCTTTATGCCTGTCGGCTCACCGTCCTCGCCAGTCTCTTCGTAACCTTCAAGGTCCAGATCGACATGGCACTCAAGTAAAGTACAGTCATAGTCTACGTTTGATGGATACATGCCATCAATACGCTCTAGCTCTTCCTGCACAGCGTTACTAT